>Ga0302046_10001232_pt1 | contig 24070 bp, 19 predicted proteins | sample RVTome_11_FD_200261 | JGI IMG/M metagenome (GOLD analysis project Ga0302046, IMG submission 200261) | Soil microbial communities from uranium-contaminated site in the Upper Colorado River Basin, Wyoming, United States - RVT147D111 (version 2) ... | reverse complement strand
CACGACCACGGGATCTCGGCTTCGACCCTCGCCCGGGTCGCGGCGAAGAGCTACCGGAATGGGGCGCTCAACCCGAACGCGTTCCGGCGCAAGCCGCTCTCGGAGAAGGAGATCCTCGGCTCCCGGATGCTGAACCATCCGCTGACGCAGTACATGTTCTGCAGCCCCGACGAGGGGGCGGCGGCCGTGGTCCTGTGCCGGGCCGACCGGGCGCACCGCTACACCGACAAGCCGATCTACCTGCGCGCGAGCGCGGTGCGGACGCGGCGGCTCGGCGCGTTCGAGGTGCACAGCCCGTGGCTACCGATCGAGGAGACGGCCGGCCCCACGGTCGACGCGTCGCGGGCCGCCTTCGAGAAGGCCGGGATCGGGCCCGAGGACGTCGACGTCATCCAGCTCCAGGACACGGACGCCGGCGCCGAGGTCATCCACCTGGCCGAGAACGGCTTCTGCGCCGACGGCGAGCAGGAGGCCCTGGTGGCGGACGGCGAGCTCGAGATCGGGGGGCGGCTGCCCGTGAACACCGACGGCGGGCTGATCGCGAACGGGGAGCCGATCGGCGCCTCGGGGCTGCGCCAGATCCACGAGGTGGTGATCCAGCTCCGCGGCCGGGCGGGCGACCGACAGGTGCCGGGAGGCCCGAAGGTCGGCTACACGCAGCTCTACGGCGCCCCCGGCGTCGCGGGAGTGTCGATCCTGTCCGTCTGAGCGTGCTCCAGAAACGGAAGGGAGGCCGACGTGAGCGAGGCGCTCGAAGGGAAGCTCCGCCACCGCCACGCTCGAGGCGGGTCCCGTCGGGTCCCACACGGAAAGGTTCTCTTCCTCTCCTCCGCCCGGGAAGTTGTCCAGGAAGAGATCGATGCGCACGCGGTCCACGGCACTCCCGAAGGCCGTGCTCGTCGGCAAGTCCTCGCTCGAGAGCGTGCCGAGGTCGAGATCGTAGAGGTGGGCAGGCTCAGGTCCAGCCCAGGTGGGCGCGGTGCAGCTCCTCAGCGCGCTCCCAGCCGGAACAGGTAGGCCTCGGTGACGTTCTCGTTGCGCGGGCGGCGGCCGTACTTGCGCTCGTAGGCGTCGCTGAAGCGGTCGAACTCCTCCTGGCCCCCGACGCGCGCGGCCGCGAGCTCGTAGATCGAGTCGTCCACGCGCAGGCGCACGTCCGGGTCCGACTCGATGTTCTCGACCCACGTGCTGCGGTTGGCCCCGGCGTGGACGTAGAGGTGCTCGCCGGCGGCGGTCGCCCAGATGTTCACGGAGTAGGGATCGCCGGGGAGCGTCTCGAGCTGCACGGTCTTCACGGCTTCGGTGAAGGCCCAGCCGTCCGGGATGCCGGCCGTCGTGCCTTCGAGGGCACCGCCGGGCAGGAGGAGGAAGGGGCTGCCGCAGCCTGTGGTCGGCAGGGCCAACAGGAGGGCGAGCAAGAGGAACGGTCTTGCGACCATGGAAGCCTCCGATCGGACAGACTCTACACCGCGGGCGGCCCGAGCTGGCGCGCGGCCCACGCCGTGCGGAACAGCCCGGCGGCGCTCCAGCGCACCAGGGTGTCCCGCGCCGCCTCCGGAGCGGCGTCCCCCTCGCGCGCGAGCAGCGCGCGCAGGCCCGCGTCGCACAGCTCGAGGACGCGCTCCGCCGCCTCCACCGGCTGCCAGGCCCGGGACGTGTCGCCGGCCACGAGCACGTTCGCCAGGTAGGCCAGCTCCTCGACCACGCGCTGGTGGGCCCGCGGATCGGAGCCGGCCAGCCCGGCCACGGTACTGCGGAAGAGCGAGTCCCCGGGCGGCGGCGCGTCCTCGGGCGCGGGCTCGACGCCGGCCTTGGCGAGCAGGCGGCGCAGCGGGGCGGAGGGCGGCGGACGGGCGCCGCCTTCCGCGAGGCCCGGCGCCGCCGGGGCGGGCCGCAGCTCCCGAAAGTAGGCTCGGGTGATCGCGTCCGTGTCCGGCTCCGCCGGCGCGCTGCGCGCGAGGCCGAGGAAGGCCCGGGCGTCCGCCGGCGAGACGTAGCCGCGCGCGGCGCGGCGCTCCTCGCGCTCGGCCCGCGCGTCCTCGAGCAGCTGCTCCTCGCCGGTCAGCACCTCGTAGAGCCCACCGGCAGCTTCCGCCTGCTCCCGGGTGGCGAGCCAGCAGCGGTGCAGCACCGCGCGCAGGAGCTCGGGGTGCCGATCGTCCAGGGCGAGCAGGGTGGTCCAGAGCGCGTCCCAGCCGTTCTCGATGCGCGCGACGATCAGGTACTCGCCGAGCTCCTGGCAGGCCCCCGCCTCGAGCACCTTGTCGATCAGGCCGGCCTCGTCGTCGTCGCTGATCGAGGCTGCCACCTCCGCCCTGTCGAGCGCCCGCAGGAGCCGGGAGAAGGCGAAGACGAGGAAGTCCTCGGCAAGCTCCGCCAGGCGGTCGGCGACGAAGGCGTCGCCGGCCTCGAGCAGCACCTCGAGCCACGTGCAGAAGCGCACGGCGTCGAAGGCGTCATCTTGACCGGGGCTGGGGCTCCGCCACAGGTCTTCGTCGAAGACCTCGCGGAGCTGCTCGAGGCTGGCGAGCGCCACCAGCTCCCCGGCGTCCTCGAGGCCGATCTGGAGGATCACGCGGCGCAGGACCGGGGCGGGCAGCGCCCGCAGCAGCGGTGCGAGCTGCGGGTCGTCCAGCATCTGACCGAGCAGGGAGCTGTTCAGGGTGCGACGGAGGAGCTGCCTGGCCATGGCGGCCTCCGGGTTGGCGCGGGAGCCACAGCTTGCTGGATCTGCTGGCGAGAACCAGCCTTGTCTTCGCGCGCCGTCTCGTGAGAAAATGATGCCGTCGTCGAGGCCGCGAGACGTGGAGCCTCACGACCGCCAGCGCGCGTCCAGCCAGCCGGCGAACTCCAGCGTGGTCGGAACGCTTCAGTGCCCGAGCGACGGGCGGGCTTGGGCACCTCGGATCTCGATCTTGGATCAGCGGTGAGACCAGATCCAGGGAGATCGTGCACCAGAGTTGTGTATTCGGGCCCGTCACGGCGTCGGCGGCTTGAAGTGCGCGATGGAGGAACGCACGTTCGCGACGCTCGAGGCGGAAGCCCTGCGCCGAAGGCTCCGCTGAGAGGAGGACTGTCATGCACAAGACCTGGAGATCCCTCACGTCGCTGGTGCTGGTCGCCTCGGCCTCGCTGATCGCGCTGGGCGGATGTGTCGTCAGCTCGCGCCATCCCAATCAAGTCAGCTTGCGCCATCCCAATCAAGTATGGGACCCCTTCTATGAGGACCATCACCAGTGGGACAACGACGAGAATCGCCGCTACGAATCGTGGGAGCGAAGCGGTCGTCGGGGCCACCACGACTTCAGTCGCCGGAACGCCGACGAGCAGAAGCAGTACTGGAATTGGCGCCACTCCGGCTCCAACGATGGACAGCACGGACAGGGTCGGGACAACGGGAACCACCGCCGGAACTGACCTCCTCCAGCATCGATATCCAGCACCGAAACTGACGGCCTCCCGCCTGCCGCCAGGGCGTTCGCGAACCGGCTCGGATTCGCGATCGCACAGCGTACCTGCAAGGTCTACCGTCCACACCGTCCTCGAAAGCGTCCTCGAAAGGATGCTGCGGAGCTTTGCGGCAAGTGGCACCGTGGAGGGTGCACTGGGGGCCTGATGGCCGGGAAGGACGGCGAACCGTGCAGCTCGGGATGATCGGACTGGGACGGATGGGCGCCAACATGGCGAGGCGCCTGATGCGTGGCGGGCACGATCTCGTCGTCTACGACGTGGATCCCGACGCGGTGGATCGCCTCGCGCAAGAAGGCGCCACCGGGTCCACCTCGCACGAGGACTTCCGCGCCAAGCTGACCGGGCCTCGCGCGATCTGGATGATGCTCCCCGTGGCGTTCGTCGAGGAGACGATCGACGCGCTCGTGCCGCTGCTCGAACGGGGCGACATCCTGATCGACGGCGGCAACTCGCGCTTTCACGACGACCTTCGCCGGGCGGAGCGACTCGCGAAGCACGGCATCCACTACGTGGACGTCGGGACCAGCGGCGGAGTGGCGGGCCTCGAGCGCGGCTACTGCCTGATGATCGGTGGCGAGCCGCCCATCGTGCGTCACCTGGAGCCCCTCTTTGCGACCCTGGCGCCGGGGATGGACGCCGCAGCGCGGACGCCGGGGCGCCAGGGGCCGGGGGGTGCCGCGGAGAACGGCTATTTCCACTGCGGGCCGCACGGGGCAGGTCACTTCGTCAAGATGGTCCACAACGGAATCGAGTACGGGATCATGGCCGCCTACGCGGAGGGCCTGAACATCCTGCGACACGCGAACGTCGGGAAGCGGCAGGGCGAATCCGACGCCGAGACGACCCCGCTCGAGCACCCGGAGCGCTATCGATACGATCTCGACCTTTCGGCCATCACCGAGCTCTGGCGGCGCGGGAGCGTGATCGGCTCGTGGTTGCTGGATCTCACCGCGCGCGCGCTCCTCGCCGATCCGGAGCTCTCGAAGTTCGGAGGACGCGTCTCGGACTCGGGCGAGGGGCGCTGGACGATCCAGGCGGCGGTGGACGAAGGCGTCCCTGCCCACGTGCTCACGGCGTCGCTCTACCAGCGCTTCGCCTCCCGCGGCGAGGGCGAGTTCGCGGCCAGGCTGTTGTCCGCCATGCGCTTCGAGTTCGGTGGCCACGAGGAGAAGCCGGCGGCCGGAGCGGGCGTTCCGAGGGAGAAGGGATGACGGATCCCGCGTCCGACGCGCTGGTGATCTTCGGCGCCACGGGGGACCTCGCCTTCAAGAAGATCTTTCCTGCGCTCCAGGCCATGGCCAGGCGGGGGCGGCTCGAGGTTCCCGTGATCGCCGTCGGCCGGGAGGTCTGGCCCGTGGACCGCATTCGCGCCCGCGCTCGCGAGAGCCTCGAGAAGAACGGGGGTGGTGTCGATCCCGACGCCTTCGCCACGCTGGCCGGGCACCTGGGCTACGTGGGCGGCGACTACACGAAGCCTGCGACGTTCGACGCGCTCCGCGAGGTGCTGGGAGAGGCTCGACGTCCGACCTTCTATCTCGCCATCCCTCCGAGCGCGTTCGACACGGTCGTCCGAGGGCTCGCCAAGGCCGGTTTCTCCGGGGGGCGGGTCGTCGTCGAGAAGCCCTTCGGACGCGACCTCGCCTCCGCCCGGAAGCTCAACGAGATCCTGCGCGAGGTCTTCGACGAGGTCTCCATCTTCCGGATCGACCACTTCCTGGGGAAGACGGCCGTCAACAATCTCATGCACTTCCGGTTCGCGAACTCGTTTCTCGAGCCCCTCTGGAATCGCAACCTGGTGGAGAGCGTGCAGATCACCATGGCCGAGAGCTTCGGCGTGGAGGGCCGAGGGGGCTTCTACGAGGAGGCGGGCGCGATCCGCGACGTCGTGCAGAACCATCTGCTGCAGGTGCTGGCCCTGTTGGCCATGGAGCCGCCCATCGGCTCGAGCCCCGACGCGTTGCGCGACGAGAAGGTCAAGGTCCTGAAGGCGATCCGGCCGCCGAGCCGCCAGGACGTGGTGCGCGGTCAGTTCCGAGGCTACCGGGAGGAGCCGGGCGTGGCCCCGGACTCGGACGTGGAAACCTTCGCGGCCCTTCCCCTCCAGATCGAAACCTGGCGCTGGGCGGGCGTGCCGTTCCTGATCCGCGCGGGGAAGTGCATGCCCGTGAGCGCCACGGAGGTGTTGGTGAAGCTCCGCCCGCCCCCGCAGCGCGTCTTCTCCGGCGTCCAGATCCCGCACCATGCCGCGAACCATTTCCGGTTCCGGCTCGCTCCAGAAGTGGAGATCGCGCTCGGCGCGGAGGTCCTCGCGGGCGGCGAGGCGCCGGCGGGCGCGGGAGAAACCGTCGAGCTCTTCGCTTGCCGAGACCGGCATGGCGTGATCGAGCCCTACGACCGCCTGCTGAGCGACGCCATGAACGGCGACCCGCTCCTGTTCGCGCGGCAGGACGAGGTCGAGGCAGCCTGGAGCGTCGTGGATCCGTTGCTGCGCGAGCCGTCGCCCGTGATCCCGTACGCGCCGGGAACCTGGGGACCCGCCGAGGCGGATCGCATGGTCGCAGCCATCGGAGGCTGGTCCTCCCCACAGGCATCGTCTGGCGACTGCGCGTGAGCACGAGGGCCTGATGGAGCCCGAGATCCACGTTGGGACGCTGGATGCGCTGCTCCGCAGGCTTGCGGATGACTTCGGCGCGGAGGCCGAGCGCGCAAGGGCCCGCCGCGGATTCGTTGCCGTGGCGATTCCGGGGGGATCCGTTGCCGTCCATGTCTTTCCCGCCCTGGCCGCCTTGCCGCTTCCATGGGATCGGGTCCACTTCTTCTGGGTCGACGAGCGTGCCGTACCGCCCTCGGATCCTGCATCGAACTACGCCGTCGCCCACACGCGCTGGCTCGGTCCGGGCCGCGTGCCCGTCGGGTCGATCCATCGCATGCCGGCCGATGGTCCGGATCTCGCCGAGGCGGCGGTCGCCTACGGCAGGGAGTTGACGCGCGTCCTCGGGGCGCCGGCTCGACTGGATTTCGTACTGCTCGGTGTCGGGTCGGACGGACACGTGGCTTCGCTGTTTCCCGGCCACCCGGCTTTGTCGGAAGAGCGGCAGATGGTCGTCCCCGTGGTGGATGCGCCCAGGCCTCCCGCTCGGCGACTCACGCTGACGTTGCCGCTGCTCGCCGGGGCCGAGCGCGTGGTGGTCATGGCGTTCGGGGAGCCGAAGGCTGCCGCGATCCACGAAGCGATCGAGCAGCGGGATTCGCCGCTGCCCATGGCTCTGGTCCTGCGAAGGGCAGGGCGATCGTTGGTGCTGGTCGACGAGGGGGCCGCATCGCGGATGGGCAGGCACCGGTGCTGAGTGGATCTACCCTGCCAAAGGGTGGTCCGAGTGGGCGCAGCGCCATTTCCGGTCGCTCGGAGCCACTCCTCCCGGCAGGAGTGTCGTCATGAAGCCTCGAGCGCTGCACGCCTCCCTTCGTCCGCTCTGGCTCCTGGCCTGGGTGCTGCTGCCGGCCGGTGGGGCCTCCGGTGGCCCGATCCTGAACGCCGCCCATCGGGGCTACTCCGCGGCGTTTCCGGAGAACACCCTGGTCGCCCAGGACGCCGCCTTCGACGCCGGGGCCGATCTCGTCGAGATCGACCTCCAGCGGTCCGCGGACGGTGCCGTGGTGATCTTCCACGACGATTCCCTCGACCGGACCAGCGACGGCAGCGGGCCGGTCGCCGGCCACACGCTGGCCGAGCTCCAGCAGCTCGATGCCGGCTCCTGGTTCGGCCCGCAGTTCGCGGGCGAGCCGATCCCGACGCTCGATCAGGCCCTCAGCGCGGCGATCGGTCGCGGCCCCCTGCTCCTCGACCAGAAGAGCGGGCTGCTGTTCGGCGCGGAGATCGCGAGCGCCCTCACCGCGACCGGCTTCGGGGTCGACGAGCTGTGGGTGACCGCCTGGGAGGTCGCCCAGGTCGCGGACATACGCACCCACGTGCCCGAGGCCACCATCCTGTGGACGGCCCTCTCGCCCGACGATCCGACGCCCGAGGATTGGACCGATTTCCTGGACGCGATGACGCTGGTCGGCGTGGATGGCTTCTCGCTCGTCGATCTCTTCCTGCTGAACTCGCCCTTCGCCCCGGACTTCATCGCCCAGGCCCAGGCAAGAGGCTTCCACGTCTTCGCCTGGAACCTCTTCCGAGCGACGGCGAACGAGATGCAGCGAGCGGTCGACGCCGGTCTCGATGGCTACATCGTCGACGATCCGGCCACCTTCGCGGCCGTGGTCCCGGAGCCCTCCCCGGGCCTCCTCCTCGGGACCCTCGTGGTCGGCCTGATCCTTCAGCGCGCGGGCGCGTCCCTCAGGCGCTTGGCGAAGAACCCGAGGATCTCGTCGACCGCCGCCCGCGTGGGCTCGCCCTCGCGGTCGATCAGGTGGAGCGTGACGACGCTGTGGGGCCGCACCGGGGTACCCGGCCGCGCGCACGCGTCGGGCAGTACGCGGCCCTGGAAGCGGTCGCCGAGGGCGGCCTCGTAGGCGGCGAAGCGCTCGGCCTTGCAGAAGCGGTCGTCTTCGAAGCGGTAGGCGAGCACCGTCAGGTTCTCGCGCTCCATCCGCGCCTTCACCGCGGCGAGCTCGTCGGGCGCGATGTGCATGCCGCCCGCCTGGAACATCGGGAGCGACGGCTGGGAGAGGACGGGCGCGAGCATCGCGGGCTCGAGCATCATCGAGAGGGCGAAGTTGCCCGTGAAGCACATGCCGATGGCGCCGACGCCCTTGCCCCCGCAGAGGGGGTGCGCGTGAGCCGCCAACGCCCTCAGCCAGCGCGTCACGGGGCTCGATTGGTTCGCCGCGAACGCCCGGAACTCGCGGCTCACGCACGCGCGCACCAGGGTCGAGAGCGCGCCCGGGATCGTCACCGGCCCGCCCTGGGTTCCGAAGAGCGCCGGCATCCACACCGTGAACCCGGCGTCGCGGACGGTGCGCGCGAAGCGCGCCACGTGGGCATGGATCCCCGGCATCTCGGCCATCACGATCACGGCGGGGCCCTTCCCGGAGACGAAGACCCGCTTGGTCTGGCCGAGGAGCGTGACCTCGCGCCGCTCGAAGTCGTCCAGCGGGTCGCGATCCGTGAGCCTCGGGGTCGTGGTCGCGTAGGTAGGGGCCGCCACGCCCGCGAGCATAGGCAGCGCACGGATCGGGTTCCAGCCGATCGGGAGCTCGGCGGGGGGACGATCCGCCCGCCATGGCGCCTATGCGGCGGAGGCGGAGCGCGAGCCGGCGCGATTGCGGGCAGCGACGAGGCCGAGAGCCGTCAGGACGAGAAGGGTCGCCGCCGGCTCGGGGACCGACTCGACACCGGTGAAGCCGAGGTTGTTGAAATCGACCTGCCCGTTCGTGCCGGAGAGGACGGCGTTGACGAACCGGACCTCGGACGGGGACGAGAGGTCGTAGTCCTCCGCAAGGATGGGCGTGCTGTCGGAGGGCGAGCTTCCGCCCAACGCAGGGACCACGCCCAGCAGGGTGCCCACGAGGCTGTTCGACGCGTCGTAGAACCGGAAGTCGATCTGGTCCACGTCGAAGCTCTCGGTGTGGTAGTTCCAGAAGTGCAGGGTCGTGAGGTCGTACTCCACCTGGAAATCGAACACCAGCTCGAGCGGTCCACCGGAAACCCAGACATGCGTCCCCTGGTTGTGGAACTCCGCCGCGGATGCAGACGGCGCATCGATGATGCTGGCGAGCGAAGCGGCCGTGGTGCGGTTCGCGAACGGCTCGGCCGCCATGCTGGGGCCCAACGCGACCGTGATGTTCTGATCGTTCAGGTAGATCGCGTTCGAGACGCTGGGAGCTGCGAGCACGAGACCGATGAGAAGCAGGCTACGCACGGGCCGGATCATTGGGTTCGACCATCCTTCCTTCGGGCGCGAGGAGGGTTTCGCCTCGTGGACGCGCCCCACGGGGCGCCCCGATCGAGTAAGTGGTGTCCGAGGCCGGGAAGTGTCAGGCGAGCGGCATGCAACATCCGCTGGCTCGGCGCGGAGATCGGCGAACCCTGCCGGAGGTCGGCCCGTTCGAGAGACTTTTCCGCGACGGCTGCGACATCCGCACTTCGGGTGCCACGTCTCATGGGGGAAGGGGGTGAGCTGCCAGGGGGACAGGTCTCATGAGACGGACCATCATTCGCGTGCTGCTGTTGGCGGTGTTGCTACCCACCGCGTCGGCCCGGGCGTCGATCCTGTATGGGGACGCGATGGGCGCCACGGTCTGGTTCCGCGGCATCCAAGAGAGCTCTCCGACGGGAGATCCTCTGCCGCTCTATGGGGCGCCCGCGGTCAACGGCGATCAGCTGGTCTTCCCCACGACGGGCAGCTTCGCCGCCGAATCCCTCGGCGGCGGCGCGCCGGACGGCACCGACGGCAAGCTGAACATCATGATCGAGGCCAAGCCCGGCTTCTCGCTGAGCTCCTTCGAAATCGAAGAGAACGGCCTCGTGGCATTGAACGCTCCCTTCGGCGGCGACGCGTTCGCCGAAGTCCTCTCCTTCGGGGTGGTCAAGGTGCTCGAGATCGCTGGTGCGCCGGTCGATCTCCCGGCAATCAGCGCGTTCCTGGCCATCTCGCCCTTGGGCGGCCAGTATCAGCTCTCGCTGATCGGCGGCTCCTCGTTCGCCAGCAGTTGGGCAGGGTCCACCAACGTCGGGCTGCCGGAGTCCACCACCAAGCTCACCCTCGCGCTCGACAACTCGCTGTTCGCCTCGACCCTGGGATCCGGCACGCGAGCCTTCCTCGACAAGAAGCTCTTCGTGCTCGACGTACACTCCGTCGGTGTTCCGGTTCCCGAGCCCGCTGCCAGCCTGCTCGGCGTGATGGTCGCCCTGGCCGTCGGACTCGTCCGGAGGGACGTCACTCGGAGCTGAAGGCGGCGTCGATGGCCTCGAGCACCGCGTCGCGGCGCGCCGCGAGCTCCGGGCCCTCGGGCACCGGGAAGCGCGCTCCCGTCTCGCGGATCCTCCGCTTGGCGCGCACCAGCCGCTGACCCATGGTCGCGGGCGGGACCAGGAACGCCTGGCCGATGGCGGCGGCGTCGAAGCCCAGGACGGCTTGCAGGATGAGCGGCGCCCGCATGCCGGGATCGATGGCGGGGTGGGCGCACACGAACGTGAGGGCGGAGTGCTCAGTGCGCTGCTCCAGGGCGCCGGCCGCCTCGGCCGCGATCTCGTCGGCCAGCAGGCGGAGCTCGGCGGTGGCCTCGTCGGCGCTGCGGCACCGGCGGGCCGCGTCGATCCACTTGCGCCGCGCCACCGTCAGCAGCCAGGCCTCGGGCTTCCGCGGCACGCCGCCCGCCGGCCAGTCCACGAGGGCCGCCACGAAGGCGGCGTGGATCGCATCCTCGGCGCCGGCCGGGTCGCGCGTGCGCCCGGCCAGCAGCGCCACGAGCGTGCCGTAGCTGCGCTGCGCGACCGCATCGACGGCCTCGCGCGCGGCCGCGCCGTGCGCGACCTGGTCCGCCATGCCTGGTTCCTCCCGGTTCGGGCGCTCGGAGCGGCGGAGGATCGCGCGGGCGCGGGCTAGAACAATGGACAACGCTGGATATCATCGTTTCATCATGGGAACGGACGACCCTCGCCGCAACGCTGCCGCCATGCTCGTGTTCGCCGAGGTCGTCGCGACGGGCAGCTTCACCCGCGCGGCCCGGCGGCTCGGCCTGTCCAAGGCCTCGGTGAGCCGCGAGGTGGCCCGGCTCGAGCGCCGGCTCGGCGCCCAGCTCCTGCGCCGCACGACGCGCAGCATGAGCCTCACGGAGATCGGAGAGACCTTCTACGCGGGCTGCCAGCGGGTGGTGGAGGAGGCGGAGCAGGCCGAGCGCTCGGTGGGCGAGCTCCAGGCCGAGCCGCGCGGCGAGATCCGGCTCGCCGCATCCGTATCGCTCGGGCAGATCCAGATCGCGCCGCGGCTCCCGGCGTTCCTCGCGCGCTACCCGAAGGTGCGCCTGCGCGTGGACCTGACCGATCGCATGGTGGATCTCGTGCGCGAGAAGTTCGACCTGGCGATCCGCATCACGGGTCGGCTGGCCGATGCGACGCTCGTGCAGCGGCGCCTCTGCCCGATCCGCTTCTTCGCGTGCGCTGCGCCGGGCTACCTGAAGCGCCATGGCACGCTCCGCGATCCGGCGGACCTCGAGCGGCACAACTGCCTGGGCGTCGGCGCGTCGCCCTGGCACCTGGTGCTCTCGCGCGAGCGGGCGGCGCGGCTGCGCGGGGACCTGCACGTCGACAACGGCGACGCGCTGCGCCGCGTGGCCCTGCTCGGCCACGGGATCGTCTTCCTGCCGACCTACCTGGTGGGGGACGACCTCGGCCGCGGCCGGCTCGTCCGCATCCTCCCCGACGCCCTCTCGCTCGAGGCTTCGGCCTTCGCGATCTACCCCCAGAGCCGCCACCCCTCGCCGAAGGTGCGCGCGCTGATCGACCATCTGGTCGAGACGCTGGGGCCCGAGCCCGAGTGGGACCGCTTCGAGGTGCGCGCGCGCGCGCGCCGGAGCCCGTAGTCGAGGCCGCCCCGCTCGGGGCGCTCGGCTACGCTGCAGGGCCGAGATGACGATCCGTGAAGCCGGGCTTCCCCCCCACCCGATCGAGCAGCTGCTGGCGGCCCCGTTTCCGGAACGGATCCGGCTCGTGTGCCGCAACTGGGCGTCCCAGACGAACCCGACGCCGCTCGCGGTGCTCGGGGCGTACTGGCTCAAGTACGTGCTGCTGTTCGTGGGCGGCTGGGCGTTCTTCTGCTCGTTCTCGGCGGGCTACCCGGGCTTCTCGTCCTTCGGGGCGTGGGCCTTCACGGGCGACGCCTTCCACAAGGCGATCGCCTGGGCGCTCTTCTACGAGTCGGCGGGCTTCGGCTGCTCCTCGGGGCCCATGAACGGCCGCTTCTGGCCGCCGCTGGGTGGCTTCCTCCACTTCCTGCGGCCCGGCACGACGAAGCTGCCCCTCCTCCCGGGCATCCCGGTCTTCGGCGGCATCCGGCGAACGTGGCTCGACGTGGCGCTCTACGCCGCGAGCCAGCTCTGCCTGCTGCGCGCCCTGCTGGCGCCCGAGGTGACGCCGGAGCTCCTGCTGCCGAGCTTCCTCCTGATCCCGCTGCTCGGCGTCACGGACAAGACGCTCTTCCTCGCGGCGCGCGGCGAGCACTTCTACGTGGCGCTCGCGTGCCTCATGGTGGCGGCGGCAGACGATCTCTGGATCTCGGCCTGCAAGATCCTGTGGCTCTCCATCTGGTTCTGGGCCGCCACCTCGAAGCTCAACCACCACTTCCCGTCGGTGATCATGGTGATGATGAACAACGGGCCCTTCTTCCCGAAGTGGCTCAAGAAGCGCTTGTTCGTCTCCTGGCCGGACGACCTGCGGCCCTCGCGGCTGCCCGCCGCCATGGCCCATGCGGGGACGCTCACCGAGTACGCGATCCCGACGGTGCTGATGCTCAGCACGGACCCGATGGTCACGGCTGCGATGCTCGTCGTGATGTGCTGCTTCCACGGCTTCATCGCCCTCAACAACCCGAGCGGCATGCCGATCGAGTGGAACCTGCTGATGATCTACGGCGGGATCTTCCTGTTCGGCTTCCACCCCGAGGCCCGGGTCGTGGCGGTGTCCTCCTCGCCGCTGCTCGCCGCGTTCCTGCTGCTGTGCCTGGTGGCAGTGCCGCTGTACGGGAACCTCGTGCCCGCGCGCGTCTCCTTCCTGCTCGCCATGCGCTACTACGCGGGCAACTGGGCCTACAACGTGTGGCTCCTGCGCAAGGGCAGCGCCCACAAGCTCCGCAAGCTCGTGAAGGCGTCGGGCACCATGCGCGAGCAGCTCGAGCGGCTGCTCCCCGACGCCGAGGCCGTGGAGGCGGCGCTCGCCATGGTGCCCTCCGCGCGCTTCATGCACCTGGAAGGGCGCGTGCTGCTCGACGCCCTGCCGCGCGCGGTCGACGACATCGAGGCCTACGAGTGGCTGGACGGCGAGGTGGTGGCCGGCATGGTGCTCGGCTGGAACTTCGGCGACGGGCACCTGAACGGCGTCCAGCTTCTCGACGCCGTCCAGCAGCAGTGCGGCTTCGAGCCGGGGGAGCTGCGCGTGGTGATGGTGGAGTCCCAGCCGCTCTTCGGCCGCACCATGGCCTGGAAGGTCGCCGACGCGGCCTCGGGCGTGCTGGAGGAGGGCGAGACCGAGATCGATCCGATGCGCGCCTGCCCGCCCTGGCCCACGGGCGAGTGCGCGGAGGCCTTCATGGGCGGGCCCGCGCGGCCGGACCGGTCCGAGCGCGGCGACCGGATCTGACTTGCCCGCGCAAGGCTCCCCGTCGCTGCGCCGATTCCCGAGGATGTTGCCGGGCAAGCCTCCGGCCGGCCATGCCGTTGCGCAGGAAAGTGTTGCGCGGGAAAGCCGGGCGCGCCCGGGTCCCGCGCCGACGCGGGACGGGCGAGAGTCCTACTTCTTGCGCTTCTCGTACTGCCTCTCCCACTCCTCGCGGTGGACGACCGGATCGCCGATCAGCGCCTCCTTGGTCCGATCGGTGAGCTTCTCGACGATCACCTGGTTTCCCTTCTCCCTCACGCGGATCTGGTTGGAGTAGACCGCCAGGAACGCGTCGATGCCGAGCTTCGGTCGCTCGCCCGGAGGCTTCTGGAGCTCCCACAGGTAGTCGTCGAAGATGATCATCCCGCCGGGCTTGAGGAGGTCCCAGGAGAGCACCGCGTCGGTCAGCACGCAGCTCGCCAGGTGGCAGCCGTCGATGTAGATGAAGTCGAAGCTCTCGTACGGAAGGGTGCGGAGGACGTCCTGGGAATATCCCTTGAGCTTGGTCATCCGGCTCGCGAGCCCGGAGACGCCCAGGTTGTGGTCGAAGCGCTGCTCGATGGCGTCGGTGAATACGTCGACGCAGCTCATGCGGGCGCTGGGATCGCTGGCGATGCGCTCGAGGAACCAGATGGAAGAGCGCCCCTCGAAGCAGCCGATCTCCATACCGTGGATGTCGGGCTTGCGCATGAAACGCGCGAGGTGCCGCAGCCAGAGCTGCGTGTGCGGCGTCGTCCAATCGCTGCTGAACTCGTAGGCGCCCTCGTCGGCCGCCGCGGCCGGGGTGGGCGCGGCTCCCAGCAGCGTCAGCATGGCCGCCACGGCCCCCCGCCAGTGCATCCGTCCGGTCCTCTTCATCGAATCGCCTCCCGCGCGGAACCGCGCATCGTAACACGCGCTCACCCCGGGGGGCGATTCCCACCCGGAAGCGGCGCGACCGCTTCTCGGTCGCCTCCGCGCCCTGGGCAGGGCAGGGCTGCGCGCGCAACGGGCAGTCCCGGGGCCGCGGGAGCGGGCAGGATCAAGCCCAGAAGGACTGGGAGCTTCCCGATCCTGCGCGCTTCGGCACATCTCGCGGCGGCTCGCTTCGGGCACGCGCCTTGCTCCCTCGAGCGCCCGAAGGCGCCGCACCCGGGCGGCGCCGCCTTCGCGGAGTGCCGATGGAGTGGAGCCAGTACCGCACGCGCCCGGGCTTCCACGACGCCATGGTGGACGCGGACGGCGTGCCCCGTCCGGCCTGCCGGCTGCTGGCGGAGCAGATCGCCGCCTCGGGCTTGCACGGCCTCCAGGCGCTCCAGCGCACGGCCGAGCTCTCGCGCCTGAACCAAGGCATCACCTTCACCGTCTACGCCGACGAGCAGGGCACGGAGAAGATCTTCCCGATCGACGTGGTGCCGCGCATCGTGACCGCCCGCGACTGGGCGCGGCTCGAGGCGGGCCTCGTGCAGCGCCTGCGCGCGCTGAATCTCTTCCTGCGCGACCTCTACGGCCCCCAGCGCATCCTGAAGGACGGCATCGTCCCCACCGACCTGGTCACACAGTCGCCGCACTTCTGTCGCGAGATGAAGGACCTGGCGGTCCCGGGCGGCGTGTTCATCCACGTCTCCGGGACCGACCTGATCCAGGGCGACGGCGGCGAGTTCTTGGTGCTCGAGGACAACCTGCGCGTGCCCTCGGGCGTCTCGTACGTGCTCGAGAACCGCATCGTGATGTCGCGCGTGCTGCCGGACCTGCTCCAGCGCTGCCACGTGTCGCCGGTGGACCACTACCCGCAGATGCTGCTGGCCGCCCTGCGTTCGGTGGCGCCCTGCGACGACCCCACGGTCGCGGTGCTCACGCCGGGCATCTACAACTCGGCGTACTTCGAGCACAGCTTCCTGGCGGCCCAGATGGGCGTGCAGCTGGTGGAGGGTGGCGACCTGGTGGTGGACCAGGACGTGCTCTGGATGAAGACCACGTCGGGGCTCCAGCGCGTGGACGTGCTCTACCGTCGCGTGGACGACGAGTTCCTCGACCCCATCGCGTTCCGTCAGGACTCGCTCCTGGGCGTGCCCGGCATCATGAACGCCCTGCGCGCCGGGAACCTGGTGCTGGCCAACGCGCCGGGCGCGGGCGTCGTGGACGACAAGGCCATGTATGCCTACGTGCCCCGCGCCATCCGCTACTACCTGGAAGAGGAGCCGCTGCTCGGCCAGGTGCCGACCTTCCTGTGCCGCGAGCCGAAGGACCTGGCCTTCGTGCTGGACCACCTGGAGGATCTGGTGCTGAAGCCGACCGACGGCTCGGGCGGCTACGGCCTGCTGGTGGGCAGCGCCGCCAACCGCGCGCAGCTCGACGAGGCCCGGGCGGCGCTGCGCGCGCGACCCGAGCGCTTCATCGCCCAGCCGATCCAGCGCCTGGCCACGCTGCCCACCCTCGCCGAAGGGGAGCGGCCCGGCCTCGTTGCGCGCCACGTGGACCTGCGTCCCTTCGCCGTCTACGGCCGCGACGACGAGGTCTCGGTGCTGCGCGGCGGACTCACGCGCGTAGCGTTGCGCGAGGGCAGCCTGGTGGTGAACTCCTCCCAGGGCGGCGGCAGCAAGGACACCTGGGTGCTGCGCGAAGGCCTCGGGGAGGATCTGGCGTGCTGAGCCGCATCGCGCGCGGGCTCTACGGGATCGGCCGCGACGTCGAGCGCGCCCAGAACGTGGTGCGCGTGCTCGAGGTCAATCACAAGATGCACCTGGAGCGCGCGCCGGTGGACCGCAGCAACGTCTGGATCGCGATCTCCGAGGCCTTCGAGACGGGCCTGGCCGCGCCCGACGAGGCGGCGCTCTACGGCGAGCTCGTGCTCTCGCCCACGCACCCACACTCGGTGCGGCGCTGCCTCCGCAGCGCCCGCGACCAGACGCGCGCCATGCGCGATCACGTGAGCGAGGAGCTCTGGCTGCACCTGAACCAGGCCCATCTGGAGCTGCTGCCCGGCGACTTCACCCGGATCCTGGCGCTCGGGCGCTCGGAGCTCAACCGGCGCATCGAGGTGTTCGCCGACGCCTTCTACGGCCTGGCCGACGACACCCTGGTCCACGGTCCCGCCTGGCACTTCCTGCGCATCGGCCGCTTCGTCGAACGCGCGGCCATGATCTGCCGGATCCTCGAAGTGAAACGCAAGGCGCTGCTCCAGCTCCCCGAGGCCGCCGGCGCGCCCATCGACGTGCACCAGTGGCAGGCGCTCCTGCGCTCGCTCTCGGGCTACGAGCCCTACCGCCAGGCCTACGACGCGCGCATCGTGCCCGCCCGCGTGCTGGAGTTCGTGCTCCAGCGCGACGATTTCCCGCGTTCGCTCCACCACGCGCTGCGCCAGGTGGCGACTTCGCTCCAGGCGCTGTCCGGGGACCACCCGGCGCGGGCGGAGCTGTTGCGCGCCATCGAGCTCCTGTGCGACGAGCTGCGCCTGCTCGACGCTCGCGAGCTGCTGCTGGCGGGAGCCCTCGAGCGCGAGGTCCAGCTGCTCTCGCGCCGCTGCGAGGACCTCGCCACCGCAGTGGAGCGCGGCTTCTTCACGAGCTTCCGCCCGGCGCTCGCGCCGATCCGCGCGGCGCCCGACGCCGGGCTGGTTCCGCAGCAATGAAGCCCTGGGATCCGCGCGGCAAGGCGCTCCTGCTGGTGCAGCACACCACGACCCTCCACTACGACACGCCGGTGGTGGAGGCCCAGAGCGAGGTGCGCAAGACGCCGGTCGACACGGGCCTGCAACGCGTGCTGACGAGCAAGCTCGAGGTCGACCCGCCCGTGCCCCTGCGCAGCCACACCGACTACTTCGGATCGCACGTCCATCACTTCAACGTGCTCGAGCCCCACGACTCGCTCAGGGTGTCCGCGGAATCGGTGGTGGAGACCAGCGATGGGGTCTGCTGCGGCCCCGAGGCGGCGCCGGATCCGCGCGCCTGGCGCCAGCGGCTGGCGGAGTTCCTGCACTGGTCGCAAGCGGTGCCGCGCCTTCCCGAGTACGCGCAGATCCACCACCGGCTGTCGCCGGACCAGGCGCCCGAGGACTTCCTGGCTGCGCTGCGCGAGCTCGGCGGGCGCTTCCGGGAGCGCTTCCGCTACGACCCCGAGGCCACCGACGTCCACTCCACCCCGGAGGTGCTGTTCGCCTCGGGCGGCGGGGTCTGCCAGGACCTGGCCCACGCCATGATCGGCGTGCTGCGGCTCGCGGGCGTCGCCGCGCGCTACGCGAGCGGCTACGTCTACGACCCGGCCCTGGCCGACGGCGGGGCGGGCGAGTCCCTGCTCGGGGCCGGCGCCAGCCACGCCTGGGTCCAGGCCTTCCACCCGGAGCTCGGCTGGGTCGGGATCGATCCCACCAACGACAAGCTCGTGGACTGGCAATACGTGCGCGTGGCCGTGGGACGCGACTACACCGACGTGCAGCCGCTGCGCGGCGTCTTCGTCGGCAACCACGGGCAGCGCCTGGAGGTGGAGGTCACGGTGAAGCGGGTGGGCTGAGGTGCCGGCGCTGGAGGGGCAGGGCGAGCTGCCGTGCGGCCAGGGCCAAGTACGCAGCCGCGAGCAGGAGGGCGCCGCACAGGGCGAGCGCACCCGCGCCGGGCGGTGGAACCCGGCTCACTTCTCCATGGTGAGGCTCTTGATGTACTCCGCGGTGAGGGCCGCTCCCTTGACCATGAATCCCAGGTGCGGGGAGTACTCTCCGTAGCCGAAGCCTGCGCCGAACGGGATGGGCGGGAACGCCTGGAAGCCGCCCCACATCCCGCGGTCGAAGAACTCCTGGAGGACCTTGATGTAGGCGATGTCGTGGGAGAAGAACACGCCCCGGTCCGGGAGGCGCGGCCAGATGGCGCGGATGCACTCGCGCGCGGACGACGGGATGTCCACGTCCACGAACGCGAGAGCGATGGTCGGCGGGAGATTCGGCTCGAACAGCTCCCGCGAGAACCAACCCTTCACGAAGGTGCACACGCCGATCTCGCCGTACCGCTGCACGTTGCCCTTGACGCGTTCGATGGCGGCCGCGTAGCGGCCCGCCTTCCACTCGGTGGTCCACACCCGCCCGTAGCGGGCATGGTGGTCGCGCAGGTTCTCCGCGTCCACCTCGGGCAGGCCCTCGAAGCTGTCGAAGACGTGGAGCTTCCTTCCCAGCGCGTTGGCCACGATGGAGAGCTTGGCCGTGCTCGCTCCGTTGAAACAGCCGCACTCGACCACGTCCCCCGGCGCTTCGACCGAGAGCAGGGCTTCCGCCAGCAGGAGGCCGTCCGTGGGCGTGGTCGCAGTGGGGACGTCGCGATCGATCGCTTCGAACCGGCGCACCATGGCGCGGCGCAGGGAGGGATCGACGGGAGATCCCTCGCCGTTCGCGACGAAGCGCTCGCGCATCTCCACGTACGTGCTCTCGAGGTACACCTGCAACGCGACGCGGCGCACCGCCGCCGACCGCGCCACGAGTCCCTTGACAAGACCCTTGAGACCCAGCTGCATCGACCTTCCTCGTGGGGGCGTCCTCGCTGGCGGGTCGGCCCCGCCTGCGCCGGCGCCGCCGGAGATCCCGCCGTCACACCCTCGGCGACCGGGCTCCGGCGCAAAGGCGGCGCATGGTAACACGCCTCGGTCCCGCGGGAGGCGACGCCGCTCGCTGCACACACTCGCGCCCGAGGAGGTCCGGCGCAGCGAGGCGGCGAGCGTCACGTGGACGAGGCCCCGGGCCGCGCCCGGGCGTCGCACGGGCAAGCGCGACCATGGCGTGACGCCGATCTCCGGTCAGCGCCGCCGCACCCGCGCGAGGTGAAGGAGCGCCAGCAGGCCCACGAGCTCGGCGCCGAGACCGCACGCCGCCTCCTCCCTGTCGATCCACGCGAACGTGCACTGGGGGTCGGGGCGGTCGATCGGGATGCCGTCGTTCAGCCCGGCGCCTCCGTCGAAGTCGATTCCGGTCTGCCCGTCGTTGTCCACGCCGTCCTGGCACTGGGGGGTCTCGGTGGTCCCGTAGCTGTTCCGGCAACCGACGTCCGCGAGATCCGTCGCGCCGTCCCCGTCGTCGTCGATGCCGTTGTCGCAGGCGATGAGCGCGCTCCGCTCGTCGGCATCCGTCTCGTCGGCGCAGCCCGGGTCGGCCAGGTCGATCAGGAGATCGCCGTCGTTGTCCAGGCCGTCGTCGCACGCGGGCGATGGCACGCTGGCTTGTATGTTGCCCAGGAAGAGGAAGGCCTGGCCTCCACCGTAGTAGGGCGCCCCCAACATCACGTCGTCGTAGCCGTCGCCGTTCACGTCCCCGACCCCGGCGGCGTCCACGCCCAGCCACCCTCCGGCGACGTCGCCCTCGATCCTCGTGTCGGCGTCGTCGGAGGTGCCGCTCGCGATGCCCGTGGCGCTGCCCAGGAAGACGAAGGCTGCGCCCTCGTCCTCCTCGCCGGTGTCGTAGAGATACGCGCCCAGGATCAGGTCGTCGTAGCCGTCACCGTCCACGTCCCCGGCGGCAGCGGCGCTGCCCATTCTCGAGTCCACCTGGTCGCTCTGGATCCGGGCGTCGGCGCTGGTCGTGTCGCCGTCGGCGATGCCCGAGCTGCTGCCGAGGAAGAGCCAGACGACGTCACGGAGCCCGGTGTACATCAGCACGTCGTCGAAACCGTCGCCGTTCACGTCGCCGACGCCTGCTGCAAGCGCATAGGAGAAGGGGACGCCCAGGAGCCGCGTGTCGGCGCTGGCCACGTCGCCGTCGCCGATTCCCGCGGCACCGCCCAGGAAGACGAGGACCACGCCTTCCGAGCCGTTGTAGAGAGGGGCGGAGACGACCACGTCGTCGTAGCCGTCGCCGTTCACGTCTCCGGCCCCGGACACCTCGGCGCCTAGCCGCCCGCCTCCGGAGAAGCGGGCGTGGGCGGAGGCCGCGTGGCCGTCTCCGATGCCCGTGGCGCTTCCCAGGAAGACGAAGGCGGTGCTCATCAGGGGCGCGCCGACGATCACGTCGTCGTACCCGTCGCCGTTCACGTCGCCCGCTCCCGCGACGCTCGCTCCCATCTCTGCCTGCTGCTGGTCGCTCTCGAGCCGGGCGTGGGCCGCGGCGGGGCCGCCGCTGGCGATGCCCGCGGCGCTGCCCAGGAAGACGAAGGCGGCGCCCTCGTTGAGCTCGCCCGCGTCGTAGAAGGGCGATCCCACGATCACGTCGTCGTAGCCGTCGCCGTTCACGTCCCCGGCCCCGGCGACGTCCCAGCCGAGCCTCGACTGGCCCCGGTTGCTCTCGAGCTGGGCGTGGGCGGTGACGGCACTGCCGTGGGCGATGCCCGTGGCGCTGCCCAGGAAGACGAAGGCGGCGCCCTCGTTGGGGCTGCCCGCGTCGTAGAAGGGGGCGCCCACGATCACGTCGTCGTAGCCGTCGCCGTTCACGTCGCCTGCGCCCGTCACGCTGCGTCCGAACTCGGTCTCGCCCTGGTCGCTCTGGAGGCGGGTGTGGGCCGTGGCGGGGCCACCGTCGGCAATGCCGCCAGCGCTGCCCAGGAAGCCGAGGCCCTCGGGCAGCTCGGTCAGCAGGGGATCGACGACGACGGGATAGACGGCTTCGTCGTCCCGCACGATGAGCCGGATCCGCTGCGCCTCGGGTACCTCGATCCGCGCGACGAGCACGCGGCCTTCGGCGTCGTTGGCCACCAGCTCGCCGTAGCGCAGGCGCCGTCCCGCCGGCGTGGCGAGCACGACGGCGTCGCCGTGGAGCGAGGCCCGCGCCGGCGCCACCCCGAGCTCGAGCACGAGCGGGCCGTCACCGGCGGGCCGCTCCGAGAGCGTGAATCCCTGCTCGAGCCCTGCCGCCGAGTTGACGTACCACTCGACCACGCCCGCGCGGAGGATCTCGACGCGGTTGCCCTCGCTCGCGACTTCTCCGGCTCCGGCCTCGGCCAATGCGCCCGGGCGACCCGTGGCCGTCAGGCGGAGCGCCAGCAGCTCCGGGGTGTCCGACGCCGTGCGGTCGTGCACGCGCACGCCCGTCGGCTCGAACCACGTCCGCAGGTCGTGGGCGCGGTTGGGTGCCTGGAGCCCCTGGCCGCTTCCGCTCGCGCGATACTCGCGCTCGGCGATGTGCTCCCGGGCCCGCACCAGCCAGTCACCGACACCGACGTTCGGGACCGCCGGCCGTGCAGCCGGCGCGACCGGGCCCGTCTCGGGCGGAGCCGCCGCGTGGAGCGCGAGCGCGGCCAACAGCGACGCGGCGAGGACGGCAGCATGCCGGGGGGCTCGGAGGAATGTCGCGGGCATTCGCCATGACCTCGGTGGGGGAGACGCACGGGGGTGGCCCGGGGCAGAAGCCCCTCGCCGACGCTCCTCGGGCACTCTTACCATGCCCCATTCGTTCCCGACAACTCGTCCGATCGTGAGGGGTGGCCCGGCCGCCGTCCTTGGGCGGCACCCGGGGCGGAGGTCCGCGCCCACGCCAGCAGGGCTCAGTCCTCGCCGCGCAGCAGCTCGGGCAGCCAGACCGGGATCAGGGCGGCGGCGAGCAGCAGGCAGGCGGCGACGAACAGCCCCGGCGCTGCGCCCGGCGGCGCCGGTGCGCCGATCAACCAGGAGCCGAGCCCGAGCAGGCTCGCGAACAGCGTCCCCGAGGCGGCAGCGACCGAGAGCACGCGCCGGCGGAGCCGCCTCAGGGCGTCGGGCTCGCCCCAGAACCCGGGCGGCCGCACACGCGCGTAGAAGGCGTCGAGCAGCTCGGGCCGTTCGGGGCGCGTCGCGAGCGACGCCGCGATCGAGGCGGCCGTGCCCGTGGCGGCGACGATCAGGAGGCGCGCTGCCTCGTCTTCGACGAAGGCGACCACGAGCGGTGCCGCGGCCGCCGACGCCGCGATCGCCGCCAGCTCGCCGAAGGCGTTGGCGCGGCGCCAGAGCCAGCGCAGGAGCAGCGGCCCGCCGAGGCCCGCGCCGAGCAGGAGCGTGGCGTGCCAGGCGGCCTGGATCGAGCCGAGCGTCGCCATCACCCCCAGCGAGACCGCCACGAGCAGCGGCGCGGAGAGCCGGGCCACGGCCACGAGCTCGCGCGGGCCCGGCTCGCGCCGCAAGAGGCCCCGGCACAGCAGCCGGCCGTAGAGGTCGTTCGACAGGTAGGACGCGCCCCAGTTCAGGTGCGTATCGAGGGTCGAGGCCAGGGCCGCGAGCAGGCCCACCAGCATCAGCCCGCGCGCGCCCGGTGGAAGCAGCGTCTCGATGCCACGCACGAAGGCAAGCTCGCGCTCGCCGGCCGACTGACCCGGCGCGAGCGGCTCGAGCACGAGCAGCGCCACCAGGATCGGGAGCCAGAGCAGCGTGCGCAGCAGCACCTGGGTGAAGGCGAACACCACCGGTGCGATGCGCGCCTCGCGCGGCGAGCGGCACGCCATGCAGCGCTGGGCCAGGTATCCGGTGCCGTCGCTGTTCATCTGGGCCAGCCACTGGACGCCGAGCACGGCGAGCAGCGTGCCGCTGACGCCGGCCGCGCCCCAGGGATCGAAGGCCATGAGTTCGCGGGCGCGCGCTTCGCCCACCGCGTCCGCCACGGCGCCGGGCAGCGCTCCGAGGCCCCCCACGGCGGCCGTGGCGTAGCCGGCGTAGATCGCCGTGGCGAGGCCCAGCACCACCAGCTGCCCGAGGTCGGTGCGCGTCACGCTGCGCAGCCCGCCCGTCGCCGAGTAGAGCAGGGTGAAGGCGAAGATCGCCACCACCGAGAGCAGGTTCGAGGCGGTGTGGCGCCAGACCTCCGGCCCGTCGGGATCCGCGGCGAGCGGCACACCGACGGCGCACACCAGGCGCACCAGCGGGTCGAAGAGCGCCGGCGGGAGCCACTGGTCGAAGAGCAGGAAGGGCTCGGCGATGCGCACCGCCGCCGCCATCACCATGGCCAACACGGCGCAGTTGAAGACCGTGCCGTAGTAGAAGGCCTTGGTCCCGCGCAGCCAGGTGGCCGCGCGGCCTCCGTAGCGCAGCTCGCAGAGCTCGGCGTCGGTCAGCACCCCGGCCCGCCACCAGGCGCTCCCGAGCAGGAGACCCAGGGCCAGGAACGCGATCCCGTAGCCCCACAGCCTCCACAGCGCGAACACACCGCCGGTGGCCACCAGCCCCGCGGCGAGCAACGGCGTGTCCGCGGCGTACTGGGTGGCGGTCATGCTGAGACCGCTCTCCCAGGCCGTGAGCGACCGGCCGGCCAGGAAGTACGACTCGAGGTCACGCCCGGCCGCCCGCCGGTTGCGCAGCCCGACCGAGACCGCCCAGAGCACGAAGGCCCCGACCAGCAGCGCGTCGATCACGGGGCCGGCGGTCGCTTCGCGATCC
>Ga0302046_10001231_pt1 | contig 24076 bp, 20 predicted proteins | sample RVTome_11_FD_200261 | JGI IMG/M metagenome (GOLD analysis project Ga0302046, IMG submission 200261) | Soil microbial communities from uranium-contaminated site in the Upper Colorado River Basin, Wyoming, United States - RVT147D111 (version 2) ... | reverse complement strand
GCGGCCAAGTTGGCCCAGCCCCCCGCGCCGGGGTGAGGGTACGGCTCCTGTCGGCCCGGCTCGGTTGTTCTCGGTTTCCATCGGCGAAGGCCGCGGCCCGCGCGATCACTTGCCGTCGTTGCGCTTGCGGTCGACGAGGCCCAGAAGCGCCACGCCATAGTCCGAACGGTGGAACCGCCGGGTTCATCGAGAAGCCGTTCGACCTCGTCACGCTGCTCGAAACTATCGAGCGGCTCGTGGCCGAATCAACGGGGGAGAATCTGGCGGCGTCACAATGAGCCGCCATCAGACACACCCCTACGAAGTGGGTTGATCCTCGCCGAGCTGCCCTACACAGGGGGCCGCCGCCGACGGTCGACAAGTCGGAGGATCAGTGAACCAAAATCGGTGCGAGTGAAGAAGAGGATCCGGGGTGACCTTTTCTCTATATCCAGCAGGCCGTCTCCGACCATCCGCATCAGCAGCGTGCGTGACGCCTGCCGCGTGTTGGAAAGCAGTGCCGCCCCCTGCCGCGGGGTTATTCGGGCGGCTATGTTCAAATGACGGAGGATTGCGATTCGGGAGGGCGTCAGGCTTACGCCAACGCCCAAGGGAGAATCCTCTCCATCCGGGTCACCATCGGAATCCCCACCCGGGTGGTCTCGGCGGCCCATGCTACCATTGTCTTCCTCCTCGAATAACCAGGTACCGAGCGGCAAAGTTCATATACGAATGTCGGAGGCCTCATCCGGTGCGTCCGCCTCAGGAGGTTTCGCACTTCATCCTGGTTCGCGGCAGGTGTGGAACCCCTCGATGGGTTTTGAAAACGGGCACCGATGCGGGTTCAAGATCCCGCCATGAACGTGGGTAGAACGCCTGTGGCGCCTCCGACGTACCGACGTTTCGCGCCCCGAATGGGCACGGTAGCCCTTACGAACCCCACTGCGCGCATTTACTGGCCGACGGATGTGACCCCAATGCAACGCCCGCTTCCAATTGACAGGCACGCGGAGCCCGTGGAGGCATTTGCGCCAAGCGGTCGACACACCATTAAAGGCGGAAGAGTTACGGCAAGCGCCTGAGTCGGTTGTGCGTGGATCCGGCCGAAACCCGTCCACGGCCCTGCGCCCGTGCGCGTGGAAGAGGGTGGCCACCCGCCACGGTGGCCACCCGCCACGGTGGCCACCCGCCACGGTGGCCACCCTTACGTTGGAGTCGCTCAGTACCAATCAGACCACGCGTTGTTTGGATTGTCCACGCCCCAATGCCGGTAGACGTGGAATGAAACTTGGCAACTCTGCGGTGGTGCGCCGTTCCATCCGTTGTAGGTCCCCGTCACCGAAAGCGTCGAGCCACCCGATTGGGAAGGCTGAACATTGATGTGGTTCGCGAAGTAGGGACCGTCAATGAGGTTGCCTAGCTTCCCATTCACCCATTCGTACAACTCGATCTTGTACGCGCCGGTGATTTGTTGCGAGCCCATGGTGTTGTCGGTAAGTTCTGTATCCCCGAACGTGAAGGTATCTCCCATTCCCCAACACGTGGTTGTGTTCGTCGTGGCGGTCTGCGAAATGGTGACCGATGTTCCCACTTGGGTGATGGTCATCGTTCCCGTCATGTTCAGCGTATATGCCTGCGCGGGTGCCGCAATCATGGTCAGGAAGAGCAGTGCCCCTCCAAGTGCCAACAAGCTCCTTCGAAATCCCGGCCTTAGCAAAATGTGTTCACCGGCTCGCCGTTGTATGGCCTGGAAAATGAGGTCATCGTCGATGACAACATTCGTGTTGCCATCGGTGGACAACCACGACCCCGCCCATCTCCCTCCACGAAAAGCGGGTTCCTTGCCAGCGTCGCAGCAGGCGCAGTCGGGCGCGCGTTGTCACGACCTCCCGAGTCGAGTGCTCGTTCTTGGCATTCGATAATCCCACAGGTGCCGGTGCACGAAAGGCACAAATAGCCAAACGAACAGACTTGAACGCAAAATGATCGGAAAGCTCCTTCTCCCAACCGCCTGCCATCACGGGCCGGCACGGTTCCTGTTTTTGCTAGCGGCGGTAATCGCGACGGGGGGGTCTGCGGGTATCGTCCTGCCTAACTCGAATGCGCCTGCCGATGTGCTCGAAGGGGAGTCCGATGGGGGAAACCCTGAACCGGCGGTGCCCCACTACGGAATGGGCCCCGGTGTAGGCGACGTATTCCTCGAGAATGTAGGACAGGTGTCAGACCCCCGTGTCATCTTCACAGCCAACGGCGGTGGAATTCGGTATTCCTTTGGTTCGACATTCGTGCTTGCCCTGGTGGATCCACCCATGGGGGACCTAAACCGAGGAAAGGCCGACGGCCTTCTGCCTGAGGCACCCCCGAGGGAATCGCTTGGCTCGGATCACCCAGACGTTCTTTCATTCACGTTTGTGACCGCGAACGATGTGAAACCGGAGGGCCGTCAACCGGCAGCCACCACGATCAGCTTCATTCGTGGGAACAACCCGGACGCCTGGATTACCGGGGTCCCAACGTTTGGAATCCTCGCATATGAAGAGATCTATGACGGCATTGATCTGGTCCTGCGGGTGTCCGACGCGGGACTAAAATATGATTTCGAGCTCGACGCCGGCCGCGACCCACAAGCGATCCTCATCCGGATCGCGGGGGCGCGCGAGGTAGCCGTCGATTCCGATGGACAGCTCATCATCTCCACGCCGAAGCGAACCGTGGTCGATGCGGCACCCGTCGCTTTTCAGGGCGACCGCGAGGTCCCCTGCGCATACGTTTTGGAAGCGCGGGATCAATACGGGTTTTCCTGCGACCGCCTCGACCCGGGACTACCGCTCACCATCGACCCGCTCATTTTTGCCACATACATCGGCGGATCGGGGCGCGATTTCGCAACGGAGGTCGCTTTCGGCCCTGGAGAGTCGACTTTCGTGGCCGGGTACACGGATTCGCTGGACTTCCCGGTAACCGCCGGTGCCGTGAACACCACGCTTGCCGGGGGGCTTGACGTCTTTGTGGCGCGCCTGGCCCCCGACGGCTCGGCGGTGGAATATGCCACGTTCATCGGCGGCTCGGGGCTCGAGTTGCCATACAGCCTCCACGTGAATCCCGGGGGAGAGGTGTTCGTCACCGGAGTCACGAACTCCTCCGACTTCCCGACCACGCCGGGGGCATGGCGTACGACCCTCGCTCCGAACGCATTCGGTGACTCTTTCGTTTTCCGCCTAGCCGCGGACGGATCCATCCTCAAGTACGCGACACTCCTAGGAGGTGCGCACAATCAGCCGGGGGGGTCCTTCCTGTCCGCCGACGGATCGATACTCGTTGCCGGCACCTCAACCGTGCACGATTTCCCGAATCCCCCTGGAGGGCCCTGGACGGATCTAAACCCCAATTCTACGACGAGGGAGGACGGTTTCCTAGTCCGTTTGAGCGCTGATGGCGATGAGCTCATTCACGGGACCTACTTGGGTGGAGGACAGCAGGAGAGCGTCGCTGGCATTTCGGTTGACGAAGTGGGTGACATTTGGCTTACGGGAATCACCGGATCGACGGACTTCCCGGTAACTTCGGGGGCATTTCAACCCACCATGGAGGGCCCGTTCGATGCCTACATTGCCAGAGTCAACTCGACCGGTCTAACCCTGCAGTATGCGAGCTACCTTGGAGGATCCGGACCTGATGGAGGCAACGGCCTTGCAATCACCCCAACGGGAGACCCCGTTCTATGGGGGCATACGCAGTCTCAAGACCTACCCACGACGCCCGGGAGTTTCCAACCAGAACCCGGGAAGAACGGCACCCGCGGAACCAACGACTGCTTCGTTGCCCGGATCGATAAGACGACCGGCCTCCCGAGATTCGTAACCTACCTGGGCGGGCTACTGGACGACTACCCGTACGGCGGTATCGCCGTCGACTCGGACTCGAACATCTACCTCGCCGGTTTCACACAGGACCTAAACTTCCCGACAACCCCAAATGCACTTCGACCCTCAACCGGGACGGCCGTGAACGATTCTTTCCTCGTGAAGATGAATGCCGCTGGTACCGCGCTCGCCTATTCCACGCTCCTCGGTGGTGACGACCTAGATTTCGTGATTGGCATCGACCAGAAGGATCACGGCCTAGTGCTTGTCGCTATGTACACGTACGGGTCGGACCTCCCCACGACGCCGGGGGCTCTGGGCACGACTGCGCGCGCAGCCGAGGGCTACGTGGCCCTGCTTGAGATCCCGGAGCCAACACTGTTCATCTACTCACCCGCGAACGGCTCGAACGTGAGCGTCCCCAATGTGTGGGTCGCAGGCCTCACTGATCCCGGGGTGAACCTCACGGTCAATGGAATCTCTGTGTTCGTGGCGGACAACGGGTTCTTCGGGCTCGCCGTGGCCCTCCTGCCGGGTCCCAACGCGATCGCGGCGCGCGCCGTCGCGCCCGACGGCCGGACGACGAGCGCGTCAGTTGTCGTACGGTACACCGACCCCGTCCCGGCTCTGGTGGCTCAGCTTGCCGCCCTGTCTGCGGGCCTGAACTCGACGAACGCCGCGCTCAACGCGACCCGCGCGGAGTTGGTGAACAAGACGGCCGACCTGAACGCAACGCGTGCCGAGCTTGCGGCGCTTGGGGACGACCTCAACGCCACGGCGGCGCGGCTCGATGCCACCCAAGGTGAGCTTGCCGCCACGGAAGCGGCATTGCAGACCGCCATGGATCAGGTGACGAGGCTGCAGGCGCAGGCCATCGAATTGGGCGAGACGGGCAATTCGTCGCTCCGTCTCCTGGGAGAGACGCAGGCCAACCTGAGCGCGGCCCTCGTCCTCATCGGCGAACTCGAGGACTCGCTCCAAACGGTGCGCGCCTCCGCGAACGGTACGGCCGTCGCCTACCAGCAGCTCGTGCAGCGGGCGGACGCGGCGGAGGCTGCTCTTGGGGCCATGGCGGCGGCCGCCGCGGCTAACGAACTGGCGCTCAACCAAACCCGCGACGAACTCGACGACGCGAGGGAGGAGATCGCCGCGACGCGGGGACTCGTGTCCGCGCTCCTCGTGGCCGTGCTAGCGCTGGCGGCGGGGCTTGTACTCGTCTTGTGGAGGGGCCGGAGCGCAAAGAAGTGACCCTGGGCATCGTTCCGGGCAGCTCGTCACCGAGCGGATCCCAGGGCCTGGCCCATGTTCTCGACGCCACGCGCGAGATCCGGGCGCTCGACCCGACGGCCGTCGTCCTCTTCGTGTCCGCCGACCAGACCGTGCGCGAGAAGGTCGCGGGGGTGGGGGCCGCCGGGTTCATCGAGAAGCCGTTCAACCTCGTCACGCTGCTCGAGACGATCGAGGCGCTGGTGGCCGCGGCCAAGTTGGCCCAGCCCCCCGCGCCGGGGTGAGGGCACGGCCGCTCACGGACCGCGCGGAGGCGGGCGGCCTCTCCAGGCCACCCACGCCATCGCCGCGCCAAGCGCCAGCAGCCCCACGAGGAGCACCCACACCACGAACCTTGTGGCCGCAAGGTCGTCGCGCGCCTGGTCCAATTCCTGCCGCGTCTCGTTGAGCGCATCCCTCGTTGCCGCGTTCTCGGCCGCCGCCTCGTTAAGACCTGCCTCCTGCTGGGCCAGGCGCGCGGCCAACTGCGCGTAGGCCACCGCCGTCCCGTTGGCCGTGGCCCGGGTCTGGTTGAGCGCCGCCTCCAGTTCCGCTACCTGCCCGAAGGCGAGCGTGAGGTTCGCCTGCATCTGCGCGCGCACGGCAGCGAGTTCCGCGCCGGTCGCATTGGCCGCCGCCGACTCATTGGTTAGTTGGGCCTCAAGGGCGGACAATTGTGACCGGGCCGCCTCCAGGTCTGCAATTGAGGCCGACAGGCCAGCCTCCGCCACCTCGAGGTCGGCCCGCGTGGCGTTCAGGAGGTCTAGCGTGGCCGCAAGCTGCGCGCCGGTCATGTTCAGGTCCGCCGTGAGGTTGGCCATCTCCGCGCGCGTCGCGTCAAGGAGAGCGTTCGTGGAGTTGAGCGCCGCTTGCTGGGCCGAGATCTGGGCAAGAAGGCCCGGGACGGGGTCGATGTAGGTCACGACCACCGCCGCCTGGCTCGTGTTGCCGCTGGGCGAAACGGCCAAGGCTTCGATCGTGTTTGCGCCGGGCAGGAGCGCGACGACCAGCCCCCACGACCCGTTCTCCGCGACAGCGACCCGCACACCACTGACCGAGAGGTTCACGCCCGGGTCTGTGAGCCCGGCGACCCAAACGGCGGGCAATGATGTGTTCGTCCCATTTGCGGGTGTATCGATGAAGAGCGTGGGCGTGGGGATGGAAAGCCGAGCGACATAAGCGTCAAAACCTGTCGGTGCGGAACCTACTGCCCCGGGCGTGGTCGGAAGGTCTGTCGAATTGGAGTACATGGCAACCAAGACGTTTCCCTGGGCATCGACATCGATGTCCCAGATATGCTCGAAGTCTGAACCCCCGAGGAGTGTGCCATAGGCCATCCGCGAACCGGCAGCGTTCAGTTTCACCAGGAACCCTTCGTGATTGAACGCTCCCGTCGATGGCCTGATGGCGTCGGGTGTCGTCGGAAAATTCAGGTCCTCCGTCCACCCCGCAAGGTATGCGTTAGAGTCCTGATCTACCGCGATGCCCCCTATGGGGTAGTCCGTCAGGAGACCTCCCAAGTACGTGAAGTATCGAACGGCCCCGGTCGCCCCATCCAGCCTGATTGCAAAGGCGTCCGCTGTTCCGGCGAACCCGGAACGCCCGGGGGCAGGCTGGAAACTATCGGGCGTGGTGGCAAGGTCCATCGCGTTCGTCCACCCATAGATGATCGGGTCGCCCCCCGGCGTGAGGGCAAGATCCCATCCCCGGCTCTGCTGGGAGCCGCCGATGTAGCTTCCGTAGGTCACCTCCTGGCCCGTAGGATTCAGTTTCACCGCATAGGCGTCCGAATAGGGGCCGCGTGTCCGCTGAAACGCGCCGGATGTCGTGGGAAAGTCAAAGGATTGCGTTTGCCCGGTCAACCACACGTTTCCCTCCCCGTCGACTGCGATGCTGCCGGCGTCGTCCCTCCTTCCCCCGCCGAAAAACGTCGCGAAAATCAGTCCGTCCCCCGACGCACTGATTCTTGCCGCGAACGCTTCCTCACCCGTGGTGGTATTGTTGTTGATTGCCGTTCGTATCCCCACGGGTCCGAGCGGAAAGGATTCGTTCCTGGCCACCCCGGCCACGTACAGCGTGTCATCGGTGGCCAAGAACGCGCCCCTGACCCCCCCGTGGGTGCCACCCAAGTATGTTGAGTAAACAAAGCCGGAGCCATCCGACCGCAACCTGAATGCGAAGCCATCGTCCGAATTGTTAACTGGAAACGATGTGTGCCATGCCCCGGAGGTCGTGGGGAACCCCGTAGAATTCGTGATGCCGGCCACGAAGACCTCGCCCAAAGAGTTGATTTCCATCGAATACGGGAGCTCGGCTCCCTCGCCGCCCACGAACGTCGAGTATTCGACCGAAGTTCCGTCACTGCTCAGTCGAGAAACAAAGATGTCGTGCAGGCCTGCAAGCGTACCGTTCGGCGCCGACGAGGTCGTTGGAAAATCCGTCGACCGCGTGTAGCCAGCGACATAGACCTGTCCGCCCGGTCCGTGCGCAACACAGGTTGCGATGTCCAGTTCGCTGCCGCCAAGGTAGGAAGCCATGAGGAGGGGGTCGATCGTCAGCGGTAGCGATTCGTCCCACGCTTCGCAGGCAAAACCATACGCATCATTCGACAGAATCCGGTACGCGCATCCCACGTTCAGACCCCCTTGGAAGGCCGTTGGAGCCGCGTCGGTCATGACGCCCCCTCGAGTGAAGATCGAGAGGTCTCCCGTCTGCTCGATTTGGAGCCCGGTAGCCCCTGCCACCCCGACCCTGATCGCGCCCGGATCCCGATGCGGGCCGACGACGAACTCGTACTTCAGGCCCGACGGACTCCAGCGCAAGACGAGGTCGATGCCGTCGTAAATCCCCGTGAACGTCAAATCTTCGTAGGCGCGCGCCCCTACAACCCACAGGGATGGATCGGGCCCCCGAAGGAAACTGTACGACGTTGGGAGTGGTTCTTGGCCTTCCGGCTGTACCGTGTTTGCCCCGGCAAACGTCATGACGACCGTCGTGCGTCCGGATGGTCCACCCTCCATTGCCGCGGTGAGTTGCGAGGCGCCTACAGAATAGTCAACTCCTCCTGCGCGCGCCACAAAGCGGACATCAGCGGCTGCGCCGAGGGGCCCGTGCTCCACAAAGCCGGCCGGTGACGTTACGTGGAATGTGCTTGCCAGGATTGCGGGCTCCAGCCCCGCCCGCGACGCGTCGCTCTGTTGATCGGCACCGTCATTCCAACCGGTAGCTGCCTCGGTTCCCGGCGATGCGGCCCCCGTGCGCTGCTCGAACCAAGTGTTCGCATCCGCGGCACCGGCCAGCAGCGGGACTCCCGGGTCGGAAAGCGAACCGCCTCCACCGCGGGAATCAAGCGCATGGCTGAACAGCGTCCCCGATAGGATGACCGCACCAACCAACAGTGCCTTTGCGACCAATCCAGCGGCTGGCCAAGGACGGCGCATCAAGACGGCCACCAGCAGCCAGTTGGCCGTTCCCTACTTATCGCTTTCTAAACACGGGCAGAACACGTGGAGGAGATGGCGGTGTTCTCTCTTGGAGATCCGGGTCAGTGACCGCGTTCGTCACCTTCGCGCCTTCGGGATGTCAACGCCGGTGTTGACACGGGAGCGGCCCCGCCGACCGGAAACGTCAACACGGGCGTTTGCATGTGCGACAACCCCAAATACCGTGCCCCTTCTGGTGCACGGGAAGTCCCCGGTAGGTATCATCGTGAGCAAACAGAGAATCGAATCGATCAGGTTGGTAACGGCGGTCGCCGCCGTGATGGTGGCTGCTTCCGTTATGTTGGGAACCGTCCAGGCGGGCCCTGCCCAGTACGATGGATGGGGGAACATGTCCGTGACGCAGACAGGGACGTCGATTTCCGTCGGTTGGAATCCGACGACCAATTCCTCCCATCCCGAATGCGACATCGGAGGACCCAAGTGGTTTACAGGAGACGTGTTCACGTTCACGGACAACTGGACAATAGACAATACCGCCGGATCTGTTCCTTTGACCGCAGCTTTCACATTGGACCTGTATCAGTGGGTATCCGGAAGCCCGGGCAACCTTATCGTCAGCGACTCAGCCACACCGCCAGCCGTTCCCCAGGGCCAGACCGCAACCGGAACCTTGACGGTTGTGGGCAACTACAACGGGTGGAACGGGAATCCTGCCTGCGAACTGTCATTCCATGTCTACCGCCACGCCGGATCACCGAACCCCGGTAACGCGAGGTCGGACTGGTACTAGACGGGCTGGATGACAGGCGGGGTCGCCATCGCTCAAGGGGGCGGCCTCGCCGTTCCCCGAGCCGCCGACAGCGGCGGGTCTAATCACTCGTCGGCGTTGCGCCTACGGTCGATCAGGCGCAGAAGCGAAGCGCCGTAGTCTGAACGATGGAACCGAACCCTCCGCGAGCCTCTGAATTCGGCGACGAGCAGGCCGTCCTTCACCATCCGCGTTAGCAAGCGGTGCGACGCCTGCCGGCTACGAGAGAGGAGAACTGCCGTCTGCTTTGTGGTAATGTATGGGCCGCTTTCGAATTCGCGAAGGACCCGGATCCGCGCGCGTGAAAGATTCACGGTCGCAGGTTTGGCCGGGTCGCGAGCGGTTGGCCTGTCCACGGTAGCAAGGGGTCAGGATGGGAATAAGAACCCTCGGAATCTGCAGTTTCATATACGATGAACGAAGGGGTGCGCCATCCTTCAAGGGCGCGGACGAGCGGGGGCATAGCATCCTTCACGCCCACCAAGTGCCGCGTTCCCGAACCGGGAAGCGGATTCGCGCACGACCTGGCTGAGGTGACCATGCGGGCCGAGGATGGGGGTCTGGCGCGGGGGGTGGCGCCACCCGCCCACTGACCTTTCCCTTACCCAGATCTCAAGGCCGCCCCCTCCGCTCGAAGGAGGCCAAACGTCATGAGATAGCACGCCGGTGGCTCGCCGGGATGCACGGGTCATGGCAAAGCGCGGGAGGGATGAAGGCCAGGCGGCGCGGCCGGGGGGCCACGCCGTTTGGGCAGCTAGCGAGTTCCGGAACATTGATCTTGGCGATGCTCGACAGGCCCACCGTTTGGTGAGCGTCGCGAGCAGGATGGCTCAGCAACCGGGCGCCTCAATCCCCCTGGCATGCGGGGGATGGAACGAGACAAAGGCCGCCTACCGGTTCCTGTCCAACGAAGCGGTCGAGCCGCAGCGGATCCTCGATGCGCACCGCGAGGCCACGATCGAGCGCGTTGCGAAGCACGACACGGTGCTGGCGATCCAGGACACGACCTACCTGTACCAGGGCACGCGCCCTGCGACGGAGGGCCTGGGCCCCATCGGAGAGGAGTGGACGCGCGGCATGATCGCCCACACCTGCCTTGCCGTGTCGCCCACGGGAGTGCCGCTGGGCGTGCTGGGGCAGCATGTTTGGGCGCGCCCGCCGCAGGCCAAACGGCTCCCGGAGAACCGACGGCGAGGCACGCCCACGGCGAAGAAGGAGAGCCAACGTTGGATCGACATGCTGTCGACGAGCGCGCAGGGGATGCCCCCCGGCGTCCGCGTCGTCGCGGTGGCCGACCGAGAGGCGGACATATTCGATTTCCTTTCCGGGGCGGCCGCGTTGGGCCAGGATGTGCTCATCCGCTCGAGTTACGATCGCGCGACGAGTGACGGGTACGCGTGGCAGGAGGCCGAGGCGGCGCCCGTAGCGGGAACGATGGAGGTGGAGATCCCGCGCTCCGGTGGCCGGCCTGCGCGCACGGCGGTCCTGGAGCTACGCTACGTGGAGGTCCGGGTCAAGAAGCCGGACCCGCGCGCTCGCCGGCGGCCGAGACCCGTCCTCCCGCTGACGATGCTGATCGCCCGGGAGCGCGGCGCGCCCAAGGGCGTCGAGCCCGTGTGCTGGAAACTGCTGACCTCCCTGCCCGTCGGCCGCCCGGAGGACGCGATCCAGTGCGTGAAGTGGTACGCGATGCGCTGGCGCATCGAACGGTTCTTCTACACGCTGAAGAGCGGGTGCCGCGTCGAGGACCTGCAACTCAAGACGCTGGGCCGGCTAAACCGCGCGCTGGCGGTCCTCAGCGTAGTGGCGTGGCGGTTACTCGCGCTGATGTATGCCTCGCGGGAGGCGCCGGACGTGTCGAGCCGTGGGTTCCTTTCGGACGGCGAGTGGCGGCTGGCCTACTGCGTAGTCCACCGCACGAGGCAGCCACCTTCGGAGGCGCCGACGGTACGAGATGGTGTGCGGCTGATCGCGAGGTTGGGTGGGTTCCTGGCCCGAAAAGGGGACGGCGAGCCGGGCGTGAAGGTTCTCTGGCGTGGGTTTTCCCGGCTTCACGACCTCCTCCTAGCCGCCGACTACGCGGCCAACTTGGGAAGGGGGGCGACTTATGGGTAAGGGAAAGCCCACTGACAGCCCTCCCCCTACCCGCGCGCATCCGCCCCAAACGTCTCCCCCGGGATCCCCAATTGCTCCAGCAACTGCGCGAACGCTTCCCCCCCCTTCTGCCACCGCACGCGCCCGATGTCCTGCCCGTGGATCTCCCGAAGCGGCGATCCCGTCTCGAACTGCGGCCACGCCTCCGCCCACTGGACGAGCGCGCCCTCCACGTCCCCCCCGTCGTACCTGCACCAGGCCGCATGTGCCAGCGACTCGGCGCGGTGCGCCAGCGCGCCAGCCACCCCGAAGTAGCCCGCGGCGGCCTCGAAATGCGCGCGGGCTGCGCCCCTCTCGCCCGCCTTCTGCGCGACCCGCCCGAGCTGGTGCGACGCTTGCCCCAGGCCCGCGTGCTCGCCGGCTTCCTCGCACAGCTGGAATTCCTCCTCGTGGGCCGCGCGGGCCTCCCCGAACGCCCCCGTGCGCATGAGCGCGACCCCCAAGCCGTGGAGCGCGGAGGCCAACGTCACGCGGTCGCCTGCGGCGCGCTGCGCCTGCACCGCGCGTTCCAGGTAGGGGACCGCGTCCTCCCACCGGCCCCCCTCGCCGAGCTCCATCCCGTAGTTATGCAGTGCGCGGGCCTTCGCCAGGGCGTCATCGGTGAGGGCCGACAGCCGCAGCCCTTCCTCGGCCATCCGGCTCGCGGCCGCGCGGTCGCCTGTGACAATCGCCAGATCGTAGAGGGCCTCGGCCGCCCTCACGCGTGCGGCGGTGTCGCCGGAGCGCCCGGCCACCGCGTAGGCCTCCTCGAGGAGTCCGCGGGCCCGGTCGGTGTGGCCGAGGCGAACCTCCAGGCGGCCAGCGGCCGCCAACGCAAGGGCCGTCAGGTTGGCGGCACCTAGCCGCTTGCAGTCCTGGAGCGCTCTCCGGTAGGCGGCCCTAGCGGGCTCCTCGTGCCCCGCGAGGTCGTGGGCCTGGGCGATGTTTAGGCGCGCCTGCGCGACGCCTGCTAGGTCGCCGGTGTCCGTGTCGATGGCCACCGACTGCTCGAAGAGGCCGATCGCCGCGGGGTAGCGCTTGCGGTTCGACTCGTTGACGCCGAGCTGGAAGAGCGCCTTCGATTCGCCGGGCTTGTCGCCGAGCGTCCGGGCACGGGCAAGCGCCCTCCGGTAGAGGCCCTCGGCCGCCTCGTAGTCGCGCGCGAAATGCGCCGGCAGGGCCTCCCCGATGAGGGCGTCGACTTCCGGGGTCGGCAGGGGCGAGGACCGGCTAGCTCGCCGCCGGCGGGGCGGCGGCCGGCGGCCGCTGCCGGGCCGAGCCCCCCTGCGGCCATGACGGGCCATCGCGGGATACTCATGGGACCCGCCCATATCGTCTTGGCGGGCGCGTGCGCGGGAGCACGCGTGGGGCCGCCAGAGCGATAACGGGGCACGCCCTACACACACCCCATGCCCTCCGATTCCGTGAAGGGCGCGATCGGCCAGCGCGCGTTCGATTCGCTCATGCTGCTGCTCTCGGGCGGCGCGCTGCGCCCCTCGCCCCTGGTCCCCGACGACGCGGGCGTGGACCGCGTGCTGGTGCGCCTCGGCTCGCCACGCACGGCCCTCATCCAGGTCAAGACGCGGACAACCCTCGACCGGGGCCGTTACCTCGGGATCCGGATGCCGGCGATCCGGGACTGGGAAGTGCTTGCGAGCCTCTACATCCTGGGGGCCCAACTCATGCCGCGCTCCCCCTGGGTTGGGCGCCGGGTCGCGTTCATCCCCGCGACGGAACTGCCGCCGCCCCCGCCCTCGGGGAAGTGGTCGTTCCGCGTCCCGATGGCGCCCGGTTCCTCCAGCCGGTTCGCCCCCTTCGTCCACGACCTGCCCGAGCTTGCGACGGTGGCAAGCCGCGCGCTCGACGGCGGGCCCGCCTACCCGTGGCCGCCGCCGGGCGGGGCCGCGCGGTGGGTCAAGCGGCTCACGACGACAACCGTGGGGACGATCATGGAAAACGAGGCCGCCTGCGCGATCGCCTCCCACTCGACGCTCCCGCTGAACGCGTGGGCCCCGCTCGTGGACGACTTCGGGCAGGACTTCTCCTTCACCGACCAGGAGCACGCGGCAGCGCTGCGGCTGCAGCCCAAGGGGGCTTTCGGCGTCCAGCCCGACGGGCAAATGCGGATCATGGTGAGGCGGCGGACGTTCCGGCCGGACCCCTTTTGCTTCCTGCTGTTCATGCACTACGACGCCGCGGCGCTCCGCGGGCCGGAGTACATGCACCTCGTGCGGGCCGACGAGTTCGAGAAGCTCGCGGTCCGCGGGAAGGGGTTCCTCCTGTACAACGGACGGCCGCAGCCGGGCTCGAAGGACAAGTGGCGCCCCTGGCTTTACCGGTTCGATGAGGTCGCGGGCGTGCTGGAGACGGCGCTTGGAGCCAGGAAGGCCGGGTGGGAACTGCCCGCAAGGAGGGAGGACGTCATGCGGGTGCGGCGCGCGCTAGGGGTCCGCCGCCCGCTGTCGGGTGTTGGCCGGCCGCGGCGCCGAGGGGGAGCACTTCCAGCCCTTCCGGCGATGGCTTCCTCCGGGGCAACGCGCCGGCGACGCCGGGCCGATCCGACCCGAATGGAACGCGGCCGGTAGCTGTGCTTTCATGGACCGGTCTCGATCCAGGGCGCGGAGGACGGCCATGCGCGAGGGCGCGATGACCCCCCCACGCCCGGATGCCCGCCGGACGCGTCGCCCGGGGGCGGCCGTCCACTGCCGGGCGCCGTTCTGTTTCCCGCCGTCCGAACGTGTCCAGGCGTCCCTGGCCTCTTCAGGATCGCCCGGGGTCACCTGCGGTGGTCCGCCGGTCGGGCACCCCTCTAGCCGTCCCGCGGCCGTCCGGAGTGCCAGCGGCGGCAATCCACCGCATGGCGCTCGGACAGGGCGCGGCCGCACCCCTGGCTAGCGCGTCCTCCCATTGCCGAGGGCGTCGATCTCCATGTCCAGCCGCATCAGCCGCGCGCCGACGGGGTCCCCCGCCATCCCGCGCAACTGCGCGGCCTCGGCCTGCGCCCGCCGCGCGCGGCGGCGCGCGCCCACGAGCGCCCCCAGGGCGATCGCCAGCGCAATCACTAGGGCGGCGATCACCAGCCAGTAGACGGGCTCAAGCTCCGCCACCCCCGAGCCCCCCTCTGCACTGCGCCAACACTCACGCCGCCGCGGCCGTGTGCCCCGCCTTCTCCTGCGCCTCTTCCGCCGACATGGAGAGCACGACCTCCTTGCGCCTGACCGCCGCCACGTGCTGTGGCGCCACGCGCAGCCTCCTTCCCTTCACGCCCTTCGGCCGCACGAGGAGCCGGTCCACCCGCCACGGGTCGGTCGACAGGCGCAGCACCACGTCGTAGAGCCGGCCCACCGACTTGTCGTCGTCACCCTTCACGTCCGCGCGGTCGAGGTGGCTCAGCCGCATCCGGTCCCGCGACGATGCCCGGTGCGTGATGGGCTTCATCTCCGCGTGCCCGGTCACGACGACCCTGCGCTTGCCCGCCTTCTCCACCACACTCACCTTGGCGCTCGGCGTGAGCAGGTGCTCCCGCGTCGACGCCTGGGAGCCCACCACCAGGCCCACGACCGGCCACTTCGCCCCCGTCGTGTCCACGAGGATGTCGCGGACCTTGCCCAACTTGTCCCCGGTTGCGTATTCGACGGTCGTGCCCACGATTTCCGATTTCATCCTCGGCATATCCTATTCTCCTGCTTGGCTGTGCGTTCCCGTGTCCGCCCCCGCCCCTCAAAACGTGAGCTCCATTTCCCCGCAGTGCGGGCACTCCTTCCGGTAGTCCTTGTGGCGCGCACAGCGCGGGCAGAACTCCGCGCCGTGGCGGTACCGCGCCGGTCGCAGCGTCCCGCCCCGGGTGAACAGGCGCGCGTTCCTTCGCGCCCGGCCGACCTCGCGCTCAAGCGCGGCCCGGTGCCCCTCCAGGAGCTCGCCCGCCTCCTGCGCGCTCACCTGCGCGCCGTGCGCCTCCTCCGCCCACGCGGCGAAGTCCCCGGCCACCGCCCGGAGCCCGTCCGGCTCCGGGTGCGCCACCACCGCGCTTGCCACCGCCGCCTGGACCGGGGCGTCGGCAAGCACCGGCGCGGGGGCCGCCGCTCTCCTCCTTGCCACGCGGCGCCCCCCTACCGCTTCTTCCGGGCCTTTTCGAGGGTGGCGATGCGCTCGTCGAGCGCCTTGACCTCCCCGTCCAGCTCCTTGGCCACCGACACGAGGTCGGCCGCACGCTTCTCGAGGACCCCCACCTTCTCCGTGCGGAGGTCCAGCGTCACCTCGTCGACCAACCCGAACTCCCGGACATAGTCCGAGAAGTGCTTGTCGAGGAACTTCTCGATCTGGCGGTCGAACACCCGTCTCTGGTAGCGGACTTCCGTTTCCGTGACGTCCTCGTGCTCCTGGCCCATCCCGAAGAGCCCCTTGAGGTCGTCCATGAATCCCGTTCGTCCCTCTGCGTATCCTTCCATCTCAACCCACTCTCCCTAGTGTGAACAGCTTCTGCTCCTTTTGCTTGATCTCGTTCAACTGCCCGGCCATCTTCGCGTGCTCCACCGCGCGCTCCAGCCGCGTGAGCCTCGCCTCGACCTCCCCCCGCAGGGCGAGGTTGCGCCGCGAGAGGACCGCCACGTCCTCCCGGAGCGCGTCGATGCGCTGCTTCTCCTCGTCCGAGAGCACGTGCGAGGCGCGCTCGAGGTCCTCGAGCTCCTGGCGGCGCTGCACGAGCTGCAGCTTCGCGTGCTCCATACCGATCTCCGCCTGGCGGGCGCGGCCGCGCTCGCGCGAGAACGAGCCCACGACGTAGGCGGCGACCGCCGCCAGGATGAGGAGCACCCCCATCCCCGCGAGCAGCATGAACTCCGGAGTCAACAGGTCGATGAGTGCCACGTGTTTCCCCCCTCTGTTCACGCCTTCTCCAGCTTGTCCAGCCGGTTCTCGAGGGCGTCCATCTGCGTCCCGAACTTCGACCGGAAGCTCGCGACGATCCCGAGGTCGTGGTCGATCCGGCCGAGGCGGCCGTCCACCTCGCCCGACCACTCGCTGAACCGGCGCTTCGACACGACGTCGAAGTTCCGGAGGATGGTCGGGAAGTGCTCGTCGAAGTAGAGCTCGATGTGGTCGGTGCCCACCGCCCGGTAGGCCTTGCGCCGCTTGCGCTCGCGGTACATGTCGAACGCGAGCCACACGAGCGCCGCCAGCAGCCCCACCACGACGACGGCGCCGATCACGCCCCAGGCGTCCACCACGCTCACGCACCCCCTGCGGGCCCGCCCATCTCCAGCCGCGAAACGCGCCGGGCCGCCGCGTCGACCCGCTCGCGCGCGTCGAAGCCCCACTTCTCGAGGTCCTCCACCGAGGCCCACTGCTCCGCAAGCCGGTCGTCGACCGGCTTCAGGTCGTTCGTCGTGGCAAGCTCATACTCCTTCGCGAGGCGGTGGAGGTTCTGTGTAAGGTAGACGTCCACCTTCCTCCCGGTCGTCGCCGCGCGCTCCCGGAAATACGCTCGCATCCTCTCGATTGGGTCCATTTTTCTCAACTCCTTGTGTGGTCGCTACTTCCCGGCGCCCCGCTTGGCTGCCGCCTTCCTTCCCTTTGACCTCTTCCTGCCCCTCCGCTTCGTCGCCGCCCTCGCACGCTTCGAGATCTCCCGGGTGGCCTTCACGCGCGCCTTCTTGACGCGCCCCCTGGCGCGGCGGGCAGCCTTGCCCGTGCCGCGGGCGGCCGTGCGCACACGCTGGCCCGCCTCGCGGGCCTGCCGGCGCGCCGCCTCCGCCAGGAGCTCGTGTCCCGAGACGGTCACCCGGGCTCCGGTCTCGACCCTCAGCCGCCGCAGGTCAGGCGCCCGGATGACGACCTCGTCCGGGCCGACGGTGCCGTCGCTCACGACGGTGAGAACGACCTCCCGACGGCCCGCCCGCACGCGCATCGGGCCCGGGCTCTCTAGGCCCGCCGCCTTGATGTTCGACGGGTTGAGGCGGGCATGGCCGCCCACACGAATCACGCTTTCTCGGGCCCTTAGCTCAAGCTTGGGGGCGTCCTTGGGTATTGCCGGGGTTTGGTCTGCCACGCTGATCCGTCCGTTGCGTATGGGCTCGCCGTCCCCCCGACGTCGGTGCCGCATAACCCATGGGACGGAGTCACAAATGTAGTTTCCGCCAGGAACCCGTACGATTTCGCTTCGTTGCAGCAAGGCCAGAGCGCTAATCCGCGGCCCCTTTACCCAAGTTCGATACGTGCGCCCAGACGTTTATTTGGCACGAGGGAATATCTTTGCGGTTCCCACGTCTTACGACGAGAAACTTTCCGCCCGCGTCCGCACGTCCATCGAGGGAAAGGGCCGCATCGAGGAGAGAATGGCCTTCGGCGGGCTCACCTTCATGCTCGACGGCAAGATGTGCGTCGGCGTCGAGAAGACCCGGCTCATGGTGCGCATCGACCCCGCGAAGCACGACGCGCTCATCGCGCGGCCCGGCGCGGGCCCCATGGACTTCACCGGGCGTCCCATGCGCGGCTTTCTGTGGGTCGACGCGAGGGGGCTGCCCAACTCCGGGACTCTCGACTTCTGGGTCAACGAGTCCGTGGCCTTCGTGCGGACCGTGCCCGCCAGGACGAAGAAGAAGAAGGAGCCCGCGGGCGCCCCGCGCAAGGCGAAGCCGGCCCGAAAACCGTCGAAGCGCCCGCCCCGCTGACTACCGCGGCCCCTTCGCGCCCGGCCCACCGATCGCCTTCCGCAACAGCAGGCGGTCATAGTCCCCCCGCGGGCCCTTGAAGTACCCGCGGTCCACGCGGAAGTCCGCGAACCCCGACGCGCGGTAGAACGCCCGCGCCCTGGCGTACGGCTCGTAGTCCACCGACGGCGCCACCGTGGATACGAAGAGGCTCTCCTTCCCCAACGCGCGCAGCCGCCCCTCTAGGGCGGCGAGGAGCGCCGTCCCGATCCCGTGCCAGTGTTCGCCCTTCTCCACGCCGATCCATGATAGGGACGCCCCGCGCTCGCCCTCGGGCGCCCACATGGCCCACCCCACCACGCGCCGGCCCCGGACGGCCACCCACCCCTCGTGCGCGCGCAGGTCGCGCGCGATCTCCTCGAGCCCCTGCGCATTGAACCACTCGGGCAAGCGCCGCGCGAGCAGCCGGACCTGCAGCGCCCCCTCCACGCACCCGCCATCCCACCGCCTCGTTTGGCCCCTTCGGCCGGCGCGGCGCCGCCGCTCCGGCGCCCGCGCAATGATCCAGCCGGCCTCGACCCAACCGAAGCCCTCATTACGGCACGCCCGCCCTCTACGCGGGAAATGGCTCCTCCGCCTTCCCGGTGGGCCAGACTCCTCGTCGTGGCCACGGCCGGCCTCGCGCTTGCCGGCGCCGCGGACGCCCTCTCGGTCACGGTCTCCTCGCCCCCCGACGCGGCCTGGTTCGCCTCCCGCGCCGTCACCCTCGCCGGCACGGCCTCCGGCCCCGCGGCCGACTCACTCGACCTCTCGAGCGCCCGCGGGCTCGCCAACGCCACCGGCGACGGCGCGGCCGTGCGCAACGGCACGGAGGTCCACCTCACGCCGACCGGCCTAACGAACTGGCGGTTCCTCGAGACGTTCGACTACACGCTCGGGACGCCCGCCACCGCCATCTCGGATTCCTTCCACCACGCGTTCATCGGCGGTTCCGCCAAAAACTGGACCGTAACCGACGCGCTCGCCTCGCGCATGCCGGGCTCCCCCGCGCTCGGCGCCCGCGAGAACCTGTCCAGCTTCACCAACGAGCTCTACTGGCACGCCACCGTGCCCCGCCCCATCGCCGGGGCCAACGTCAGCTTCCGCTTCGGCGCCGACCCCGGCGCGCGCCTCCAGTTCCACTCCTCCGTGACGGGGCTGCGTAACAACTACAGCGCCCACATGGACTCGCTCTTCGAGACCCTCAACCCCTCCAGCGCCTCCCTGGACCTCGGCAGCCGCTTCGCCGGGTCGCAGACCGTCTACCTGCGGTTCACCTTCACGCGCGGCTCGAACGGCACGGAGTGGGCCGCCATCGACGACCTCGAGGTCGACATCTCGTTCGCGCCGCGAAGCGGGCCGCAGAACGCAACCTTCTCCCAGTCGTTCGCGTTCGGGGGCGTGAACCCCGCGCTCGACGGCCTCTGGTGGACGGAGGGCGGAGGGTGGAGCGCCTCGAACGCGCTCCTGCACACATCCTCCTCGGAGACCTGGGAGGAGGCGCGGTTCGCGATGGCCTCCCGCGTGTCCGGCGCCAACCTCTCGTTCTCGCTGGGGTGCCAGAACCTAGGCCCCACCGACCGCTACATCTTCGCGGAGGCCGGCCCGGGCGCCGGCGGGCCCTGGACGCGGCTTGCCGAAACCAACTCCACGGCGTCGACGACCCCGTACAGCGGCGACGTGTCGTCGCTTGCTGGCAACACGTCCCTCCTCTTCCGCGTCACCGCCCAGAACCGCTGCTTCCTCTCGAACTTCGCGCTGACCCTCTCGGTGGACGGCGACCCCCCCGACATGCCGCGCGGCGCGCTGGTCGGCGAGGCGCTCGACATGGGGCGGCCCGTGGACTGGCTTACGGCTACCCACAACGCCACCGTGCCCCCTGGGACCACCGCCAACTTCTGGCTGCGTTGGAGCGACAACGGCGCCTCGTGGAGCCGGTGGGTCCGCGCCGACGGCGGGCCGTTCGGCAACTTCGCCACGAGCCGCTTCGTCCAGCCGATGGTCACGCTCGCCGCGGCGGCGTGGGACGCCCTCCCCGTCGTGTCGGGCATGTCGCTCCGGTTCTCCGGGATCCGCGAAGTGAGCGTGACGGTCGACGGCGGGGTCACCTGGGAGCCGATGCTCCTCACCTTCGCGCCGAACGCGTCCACCGTCACGTGGTCGGGCACGGTGACCCTCGACCCGGGCGCCAACTTCGTGACCGTGAGGGCCCTCGACACGACCGGCGCCTCGGCCGCCTGGAACACGACCGTCGGGTGGGACACGCTCGCCCCCGACCCGCCCACCGTCACGGGGGCGCCCGGGCCGTTCGTGAACTCGACCCAGCTAACCTGGTCGTGGGAGGTGCCGCCCGACGAGGGCCTCGGCGTCGAGGAGTACGCCGTGCGCGTCGGGTCGCTCGCGGGCGGCGGCGACCTCGTCCCCCTGCTCGAGGTGGGGAACACCACCGAGTACACGTATGTCGGCGCCGCCGACGGCCGCTCGTACTACTTCTCCGTGCGCGCCAAGGACCGCGCCGGCAACTGGGGGCCGTGGGGCAACGCGACGGGCGGCACGACGGTCGACCGGACGCCGCCCGGGACCGGCACGGCCCCCGCGCCCGCGGCCTTCGTCAACCAGACCCGCCTGACCTGGACTTGGGAGCCGTTTTCGGACAACGAGTCGGGCGTGGCCGCCTACGAGGTCCGCGCCGGGACCGCGCCCGGCGCCTCCGACGCCGCCTCGGGGATCCAGGTGGCCGACCCCGCGTTCACCCTCGAGGGAGCCAACCACGGGAAGCGGTATTACCTCTCCCTGCGCGCGCGCGACCAGGCTGGCAACTGGGGGGCGTGGGGGCCCCCCTCCGAGGCCGTCGCCGTCGACCTCGTCGCGCCGACCGCCCCCGGCGCCCCGTCCGGCCCCGACGGGTTCCGGAACGTGACGGCGGCCACATGGAACTGGAGCGAGGCCCAAGACCACCTAGCCGGCGTGGCCGCCTACGAGATCCACGTCGGGACTTCGGCCGGGGCATCCGACCTGTTTTTCGGCGTTTCGTCGCAACGCTCGATCCACCTTACGGGCCTTCCCGACGGGGCGGCCGTCCACGTCCGCGTGCGGGCCGTGGATGCGGCGGGCAACCTCGGGCCGTGGGCGCAGGCCCCCGTCCCCCTCGTCGTCGACCGGACCGCGCCTCCAGGCCCGGGCGGGCTGGAGGGCCCCACGGGGTGGATCAACCGCACCTCTGCGTCGTGGAGCTGGTCCGCGGTTCTCGACCCCGTCTCCGGCCTCGACTTCTACGAGGTGCGCATCGGCACCTTCCCCGGCGGAGGCGACCTCCTGCTCAACCACCCCGTGGTCGGGACCTCCTTCACGTTTGCCGCGCTGCGCGAGGACACGGAGACCTATTTCTCCGTCCGGGCCGCGGACAACGCTGGAAACCGTGGCCCCTGGTCCGTGTCGAGCGCGGTGATGGTGGACATGTCTGCCCCCTCCGTCCCGGGGGCGGTCAACGCGACGGCTAGCCCGTCCAACAGCGCGCGGGTGGAGTGGGCGTGGTCCCCCTCCACGGACTCCGGGTCGGGCGTGGCGTTCTACCTCATACGCATCGGTACGGCACCGGCCGCCGGCGATGTCTTGGAGTGGACGCCCGTGAAGGGGACGTCGTACGCGATCGACAGTGCCCGAAGCGGCAGCGCCTACCAATTCTCCATCCGCGCCGTCGACGCCGTCGGCTGGGGCTCCCGCGACCGGACCCCCGATGCGCCGGTCGTCGTCGACCTCGAGCCCCCCGCCGCGCCCGAGGTGTGGGCGGCAGCCCTGGCCACACGCGAGGATGCCGTGGACATCTTCTGGGGCCTCGTCCTGGATGCAGGCGGGAGCGGGGTCGACCGGTTCGAGGTCGCGTTCGGCCGCGTGGGCGGCCCCGAGGAGACGCTGGAACTGTCGGCGTTCCAGTTCGTCTTCGAACTCGCTGGACTCGACGGGGAGCGCCTCGTCGCGCGCGTGCGGGCTACCGACCGGGCGGGCAACACCGGCCCATGGTCGTCGCCCCTGGAGGTCCTCTTCGACCGTTCCCCCCCCACGCCGCCGACCGACCCCACGGTGGCCGTCGAGGGCAGGACGGTTACTGTCGCCTGGGGCGCCTCGCAGGACGCGGGGGTCGGCGACATCGAGTACATGGTGACCGTCGGCACCGCGCCGGGCGCCGCCGACGTCGTCTCGCTTGCCCTCACGAACGCGACCTCCTATGCGTTCGCCGGCGAGCCCGGCAAGACCTACTACATTGCGGTTCGGGCCGTCGACGGCCTCGGCAACGTAGCCGATGCCCCCGCGGTCGCCGGCCCCGTCCAGGTTCCCGCGGTGGCGCCTGTCGAACTCGCCGCGGCCGGCGCCGCCGTCGCAATCGGGCTGGCCGGACTGCTCATTGGCGCCCGCCGCCGGTCGGCGCGACGGGGCGGCGGCGCGCCGGAGCCCGGCGAGGAAGAGTAGCGGGGCCACAGCACGCCAGCGCCCGCTTGAACCGTTTGGGATCCTGGCCTTGAACACAGGTTTTTAATTAACATTTAGACAGTGTCCTTGCTTGGGAAGCCAGGAATGGAACATCCTAGGCGTCCTCTCGCCCAATGTCACGAATCGCAAGGGACTATAGATCCACGCTTTGTCGCCTTTGATTCGCCGTTTTTTCAGTGGGTTTCAAGAGCTGTTGACTTTGGGGCGAACGATCCACCATCGGTTTTACACCAAATCCCGGCGGTACGGGGGCGGCTCCTGGGGGGGAAACCGGGAAAATGCACGCGCCAAGAGCCTTGGCGCCCGCATCCGCCCCGTGGGGCCGGGGGGGCCGGGCTGGCGTGAGCGATGAGCTAACCGAGCCCGGCGCCTCGCCAACCCCCGCCGACCTCGGACCCTACCTGCCCGTCTTCGACCCCGCCCACGTCGAGGCCCTGCGCAACTCCGCCCGCCGGCTCTCCCCCCGCCACTGGGCGCTCGTAGTTATCCTCACGAAGACCGGGATGGAGCTCGAGGCCGTCGGCCGGCTTACATGGCGTGACGTCTACCCAGACAAGGTCTTCTGGAAACCCTCCAAGAGCCCGGAGCCGAACTCCTTCCCCCTCGACGACGGTGAGCTCGCCTATGCGCTCCAAGTCTTTGTCACGGGCCAGCGCAAGTCCTCCGACATGCTCGACTACTGGATCAAGCAGATCCGCGAAGGGACCCGGATTGCGGAGCTGCGGCGCGTCACAGGGATCACGCTCCGGCTTACGTATGCCATGGCACTCCTGAAGTCGGGCCAAAGCGCGGATTCCGTCTCGAAGGAACTGCGGCTCCCGCTCCCCGCCCTCCTCGGAGTCCTGACCGCCATGCGGGCTCGCGGCATTCCGGCCGGCGCCCATGGCGCGGCAGATGCCCCGGAATAGCCCTAGGGTCGCCCTAGGGTTGGGACTGTATCATGATAGGGCGCCAACCGGGAAACGCGCCCAAGCGTCGCTGGGAGGCACCGAAGGGAGCCTCTGCACGTTTTTCCACTTTTGATCGACCGCAGCCTGGGGGAACAGACTTCTCCCCGAATTTGACGCTTCTTTCAACAATTGCCATCCTTGACTGCAACGATTATGTCTCAATGGTAGGTGAGACGCCAACGGCTTAATAGGGGGCCCGGGGCTCCCAGGAACTCAGGCTATGCGCGCGGGAATCCCCGCGCCTACAGTCTGCGGAGGGAAGCCAATGTCTCGGAGGAACTGGATTCTGAATCTGTGCCTTGTGGTCGGAGCGCTGCTTGCGTTCACGGCCACCGCGCCAACCGCCTCTGCCGCCACCGTGCCCGATGCCGGTGGCGACCGGGTCGTGAACGAGGACGCGTCGGTCAGCTACACCGGCACCGACACGTCGGGAACCGCCACATCCGAAGGCTGGGTCTTC
>Ga0302046_10001230_pt1 | contig 24089 bp, 19 predicted proteins | sample RVTome_11_FD_200261 | JGI IMG/M metagenome (GOLD analysis project Ga0302046, IMG submission 200261) | Soil microbial communities from uranium-contaminated site in the Upper Colorado River Basin, Wyoming, United States - RVT147D111 (version 2) ... | reverse complement strand
CCTGCCGACGACGCTGAGATCGATGGCATCGATGCCGCGCGCGAGACCGACGCCGAGGACAGCGCCGACCAGGGTATGAGTCGTGGAAATCGGCATGCCCGTCCCGGATGCGATGACGATAGTGCTGGCAGCGGCAAGTTCGGCAGCGAAACCTCGGCTCGGTGTCAATTGCGTTATTTTCTCGCCGACGGTCGCTATGACGTGACGGCCGAAAGTCGCGAGGCCAATAACGATTCCACTCCCGCCGAGAACCAGAACCCAGACGGGCACCGCCGACTTGCTGCCGACGAGACCGGACTGGGCCACCGAAATGACCGCTGCCAGCGGGCCGATGGCGTTGGCAACATCGTTCGATCCGTGCGCGAATGCCATGGAGCAGGCGGTCACGATCATGAGCACTCCGAACACCCGTTCGACCGTATAGAAATGCTGTTTTTTCTCAATTTTAGGATCCGGTTTGATACGCCGGATTGCGATCGCGCCGACGACTGCGATCGATGCAGCTATGGTCACGGCCAGGAAATAACTGTCTGCAATGCCTATTTCCAGACCGACATGCGACAAACCTTTCAGCAACGTCACCAGCGTGGTGGTAAATGCCGCAAGGAATATGTAGAACGGCACGAATCGTTTCGCCTTGGCCAGGGGGTCTTCCTGGCGCAGTATCAGCCGCTGCACACTTTCGTAAATCAGAAATGCGATAAAACCGGCGGTCAGCGGCGAAATCAGCCAGCTCAGTATGATCGCCCCGACCTGCTTCCATTGCACCGCGTCGACGCCGATGCCAACCGCTGCGAAACCAACGATGGCTCCCACTATCGAGTGCGTCGTTGACACCGGCCAACCGTTCCTTGAGGCGATGAGTAGCCAGGTCCCGGCCGCGAGTAACGATGCCAACATGCCGTAAACCAGCAATTCCGGTGTATCAGCAAGCAGATCGGCATCGACGATGCCGGTGCGAATGGTCGAGGTGACGGCGCCGCCGGCAAGCACCGCGCCGAGGAACTCGAACACGGCGGCTGCAAGTATTGCCTGTTTGATGGTCAGCGCTTTGGAACCAACCGACGTCGCCATGGCATTGGCCACGTCATTGGCACCGATACCCCAGGCCATGAAAATGCCGAAAACAGCCGCAAGGCCGATATAGATGAGCTCAGCTTCCATTGTTTCCCCAGCCGTATGCCTGTTGCGTATTCCCGGCTTGTTCTTATGTAATTATGACAGCAACAATTCCAGGCGACGTCCGACGCGCTCGGCCATGTCGCCGATCTCGCCGGTCAACTCAATGACCCGGTAGAGAAAAACGACATTGACCGGGTAAAGCGTGCTTTCAACCTTGAACAGCGATGCGCGCACCCGTACCTGCAGTTCGTCCGTTTCCGTTTCAATTCGATCGAGTTCCTCGATCATGTTCGATACCAGCGAGACTTCGGCACCGCGAAACCCGGTGGCATACAGTTCGTCGAGTTCACGCACGCTCTTGCGCGCCTGCTTGGCCGCATCGACGGTCCGCCGGATAAAGCTCTTGAAGTCCTCGGCCATGACAGCGGGGATCTGCATCCTGCGCCCCAGTACGAGGCCAGATACATCCTTCGCACGATTCGCTATCTTGTCCTGGACCAGCAGCAATTCGAGCAGGTCCTCGCGCGGCACCGGCATGAACAGGCTCTTCGGCAACCCCAGGCGTATCTGCTTTTTGAGGTCATCCGCCTCGTTCTCGTAAGCTACGATCCGCGCGCGAATCTCGGCGGCTTTGTCCCAGTCATCAGCGATCACAGCGTCGAAAAAAGGTATGAGCAATTTAGTGGCCTGATAGGCAATGTCGACGTGTTTTTCGAGCGGCTGAACCGGAGATGCGCCGAAAATGCTGGCAAGCAGATTACCCAACGTTGTGCTCCCGAAGAAAACGGATGGCCCCGTGTCCGGCCCTTGCCCGATGCGAACGGCCGCAGCCGGAAACTGCCCAATGTTAGCACAGCGAAATCGGCCGGCAGAGACTTGTGCGGCATGCGCGAGACGCTCCTTGCGCAGCTTGACTACACCCTTGGTGCAATTCACGCGTGCTAGACTCGCGACGCGCCAGACAAGTAATGCACGGAGGACGTACGTTGGCCTGCTGGCTTTTCAAATCGGAACCGGATACGTACGGGATCGACGACCTTGCACGTGACAGGATCGAACCCTGGACCGGGATACGCAATTACCAGGTGCGCAACATGATCCGGGACGACATGAATCTCGGCGACGAGATCATTTTCTATCATTCGAGCTGCAAGGAGCCCGGAGCCGCCGGTATGGCAAGAATCTCCGGTATCGCTCGCCCCGATCCATTGCAATTCGATCCGGCATCAGCTTACTACGATGGCAAAAGCAGCAAGGACGATCCCCGCTGGCTGGCGGTCGATATCGAATTCGTTCGCAAATTCGACCGGATCGTCACACTGGTGGAGTTGAAACAGCATCCCGGGCTTGCCGATTTCAAGCTCAACAGGCGCGGCAATCGCCTCTCGATTTTTCCGGTAAGTTCAGGCCAACGCGACATCATTCTCATGCTGGAGCGGGCGTAAGCTGCCGTGGATCAAACTGCGATCGATTAATTGCGCCACTGTCAGAGCACATGCGACGCATAGTCTATTTTCTGTCTGCCGTGATTCTTGCGGTCACTGTCGCCGCGTTGGTCACAGCGCCGAAGCCACTGCAGAACAACGTGCCGGCAGTAATCCCGGACAGCGACCTTGATAAATGGCTGGCGAAGAGCGAAGCCGCTGTCCACCGGCACATACCGATCATCCCCGACACCGAAAAACGCATACGCTGGGCAGATCCGGCGGCGCGTGCCAGCACCGCTTACGCGGTGGTTTACATCCACGGTTTTTCCGCTACTCGGCAGGAGATCGCACCGTTGCCCGAACTTGTAGCGACCCGTCTGGGGGCCAACCTGTTCGAAACGCGTTTGAGCGGCCATGGTTTGCAGGCGGGGGCGCTTGCGGGTGTGTCGGCAGAGGACTGGCTGGCGGATGCAGCAGAAGCGCTTGCCATCGGTGCGGCAATAGGCAGGCGCATCGTCATCATCGCCACTTCGACCGGCGCAACGCTGGTGCTGGCCATGTCGGGCCGCGAGGAAATGCAGAATGTCGCTGCCATCATCATGATCTCGCCGAACTTTTCACCGCGTGATCCGAATGCCGGCAAGCTGATCTGGCCGGGCGGACCACAGATCGCGCAGCTGACGATGGGAAAAACACGAACCTGGATACCGCAAAATGAAATTCAGGGCCACTACTGGTCGACCAGTTACCCGGTAATTGCCCTGGTGGAAATGATGCGGCTCGTTCGATACACGAACGACCTTTTGCCGCCCGCTCTCGATGCCGACCTGTTGACACTTTACTCACCGGCCGATGCCGTCATCGATCCGGCAGCGACGATCGGGGCGTTGCGGCGTGTCGATGCGCCGCGCAATGAACTCGTCGAAATTCGCGATTCGGCGGATCCGGCACAGCATGTGCTGGTCGGCGACATTCTGTCACCGCAAAGCACGCCGCCGACGGCCGAGCTGATTATTTCGTTCCTCGGGTTGACCGCATCCGATTGATGGAATTAAATGAGAGCCTGGCTTTCGGCCTTACTGCTGCACTGCACCGGGGGAGCCGGTCGCTGAATCAGCAGCATCGGCTATAATCCGCAACAACAAATAATCGCGCTACCGGCCGCACAGGCCGGCAACCAGGGGTCCAACATGAATACACGACGCAATTATTTTTTTGTCACGCTGGCATTAGGCGTTGCTCTGTCCGCCTGTACCCGTGAAAAGGCGGCCGAAACGCCGCTCGAACTTGCCGCGCGCGCGGGCGCACCGTTGTTCGATGGCATGGGCAATCATCAGCATCCGATTACGACCTCCGACCCGGCGGCGCAACGCTATTTCGACCAGGGCCTGGTGATCGACTTCGCATTCAATCATGCGGAATCGGCGCGTTCCTTCCGTGCCGCGCAAAAACTCGATCCGGCCTGCGCCATGTGCTACTGGGGCGAAGCGTTGGCGCTCGGCCCCAACATCAACGTCACCAGCAACGGCAAGGCGGTGATGTCAGACGATGACCGCAGGACCGCTTACGCCGCCATCCGTCATGCCATTACGCTCAAGGACGGCGCCAGTGAAAAAGAACGCGACTACATCGACGCCCTGGTGGTGCGATACAACGGCGACCCGTCGACGCCGCGCGAGCCGCTGGATCTCGCTTACGTCGACGCGATGCGGGCGCTTTCGGCAAAGTATCCGGATGACGATGACGCTACTTCGCTGTTCGCCGAAGCCATTATGAACACCATGCCGTGGGATTACTGGCAGGATGGGGAGAACCCGAAACCGCTGGCTGCCGAAGCGATCGCAGCACTCGAAACCGTGCTTGGCCGGTCGCCAGCGCACCCGATGGCTATACATCTTTATATACACGCAGTTGAAGCATCATCGAGTCCGCAACGCGCCGAGGGTCCGGCCGATACACTGGCAACGCTCGTACCCGGCGCCGGACACCTCGTGCATATGCCCGCGCATATTTACTGGCGGGTCGGCCGCTATCACGACGCGTCGGAAGCGAACATCCGGGCGGCCGCCGTCGACGAAGCTTATATCGCCGCCTGCAACGCCCAGGGCTTTTACCCGGCTATGTATTATCCCCACAACATACATTTCCTGTGGGCGGCAGCCAGCATGGAAGGCAGGAGCGCAGTTGCCATCGACGCGGCGCGAAGGGTTGCGGCGAACGTCCGGCTGGACATGATCGAGCAGTTCCCCGGTGTGGAGTTCTTCCACACCATTCCGCTGCTCGGGCTTGTGCAGTTCGGCCGCTGGGACGAAATCCTCGCGGAACCCCGTCCGGCCGAGAACCTGGAATACTCGAACGCGATCTGGCATTACGCGCGGGCGACGGCGTTCGCTGCCAAAGGCGATCTCGAATCAGCACGTGCCGAGCACGCGGCGCTGGTACCGTTGCGTGAGGCTACCGATGTCGTGTTCCTCGACAGCATTCTGTACCCGGCAACGATGTTGCTCGAGATCGCCGACGAACTCGTGCAAGGTGAAATAGCCATGGCGGAAAGCAATTACGACGCGGCAGTTTCGCATTTCCAGACCGCAGTCGCCGTGCAGGACAACTTGCCCTATACCGAACCGCCGTTCTGGTACTACCCGACCCGGCATACGCTCGGCAAAGCGTTACTGGCGGCAGGCAACGCCGCTGCGGCGGAGACGGTATACCGCGATGACCTCGAGATTTATCCGCACAACGGCTGGGCGATGTTCGGACTGATCCAGAGCCTCAAAGCGCAAGGCAAGAACGCGAACGCCGAAGAATCGATGTTCGGCCACATGTGGTCGCAGGCCGACGTTACGCTGGCCGCCTCGCGCTACTGAAGGTCAGGCAGGCCCGGCTAGACAGTGCCTGTCCTGTCGTCGGCCAGTGCATTCAGCTTTGCTTGCACCTGCACATTGCCGCCGAGTGCCAGCAGGATGACCAGGTCGCCCGGGCGCGCCCATTGCAGGGCCGCGTCGAACGAATCCGATTCCTTTTCGAAATACAGGATCTGCTCATCATACGCGCCGCTGCGCTTGAGTTCGTCGCGGAGTATGCCGACAACTTCGCCTGGCGCCCTGCCGCGCGCATACGCTGCCAGTTCGGAAATGACGATTCGATCGAGACCGATAGCCCAGGCGCTGCGAGCGAGCTCCCGTATTTGTTCATCGGTCCGATCGCCGGCCTGACCGAAGCACAGGATGCGCCGCTTCGCCGGCAGCGACCGGGCGATGCCGAACAGTGCGCGCATCGCATGCGGATTGTGTGCGAAATCCACCAGCACCTTGAATCCCCGCACCTCATACAGGTTGCTGCGACCGGGATTTTTCAGCGGCGACATGCTGGTCAGGCCCGCTCGGACCTGCTCTATCGATGCACCGAGGCGCAGCGCCACGGCCGCAGCCGCCAGCGCGTTGGCAACGTTGTGGTGGGCGGCGCCATGCAGCGTGATTGGAACGTCACGGACACGGACGATGACCTCGCGCTTCCCTGCATCGATCATCACCAGCTCCTCGCCTGACAGAACGAAAGCGCGGCCGCCGGTTGCCATGTGATTTGCAAGCAGTGAATTGCCGGCATCCATGCCGAACCAGTCGATGCGCCCGGCATGCGTTTTCGAACGCGCAGCAAGCAGCGTGTCGTCGGCATTCAGGACCAGCGTGCCGCGTTTCGCCACGGCATGGCTGACAATCCACTTGATATCCAGCAACTCATCCAGGTTTTGGGAGGCGAAATCGCCGAAATGGTCCTCCGCGATATTGGTGATCAGTGCAATATCGGCATCGGTCACGGCGAGCCCGCGCCGCAACAACCCGCCGCGAGCGGTTTCGAGAACCGCGACCTCGACATCTCTGTGGCGCAACACGGCGCGCGCACCGCCCGGGCCCGACCAGTCCCCTCGTTCGACGACATGGTCATTGACGGAAATCGATTCGGTTGAGCTCATCCCGACATTCTTCCCCGTGCCTTGCAGGATGTGCGCCGCGAGCCGGACGGTCGTGGTCTTGCCGTTGGTTCCGGTGACCAGCCCGAGCGGAATCTGCCGGTAATCAGACCAGTTCAGCGACTCGGGTGACGGCAGCGCCCCCATCGGCCAACATTGCGAATACCGACCGTGACCGAGAGATACTTCGTCATCGTCCCAGAGGAACGCGATGCCGCGGGTAGCGGCGGCGTCCTCGAGCGCGAGCAATGCCGGATTGGCATCCGCTTCGATTGCCTGTTCGGTTGCGGCCAGGGTCGTATCGAAATCCGGAGCTTCACTGCCATTCAGATCGGCCGCGCACAATGCAAACGCCCACTCAGTTATCGCCGATGCGCTGTACAGCGCATCGATGCGGGCCGGGAGAACCAGGCTCACGCCGCCGCCGAATTGCCGATGCAGGGAAGGCACTCGTTCCCGGTTCAGCACGTCCAGCAGGTGCCCGAGATGTTTGCTCCAGCAATTGAGCAGCAACGGCACTACGTCCGGACGGCAGCGGATGTCGAGTATGGCGCCGGGTCCCGGACCGAAGAGATTCGGGCCGGTCAGCCTGCGTGCATCGAGGAATTCCATACGGCGACAGGTCCCGGTCAATCGCCCTCTTCCCGCGCAATCCGCACACCGCGTTCGTCGCTGATCAGTTCCAGGCTGTCGTCGAGCTCGAACGACCCGGAATCCGGCAACGTAATTGCCGATGCCTGTTTCCGGGCCGGGATGTCTGCCTTGGCGCCGGAATTGAAATAAATGATCTGCTTCCAGGTACGTTTGATGTTGTCCGCCAGCACCAGCAGCAAGTCGCCGGATTCGGCAAACTCGAGCGCGCGCCTGGTCGCTTCCTGCTCGTCCGGTATCACTTCGATGGCAATTGCCGGTACGCCTTTTTCAAGCAGCCGGTTTTTCAGCATCATGGCAATTTCGTCCGGTCCGCGGCCACGCCGGTTGTCGTCGCAGCGGCAGATGTAATGATTGAAATGACCGGCAGCGATGTCGGCAATATCGCGAATATCCTCGTCTCGACGATCCCCGGGTGCCGCCAGCACTACGATACGCCGGTTTTCGACGTCGAATCGATCCACCATGTGGCACATGGCACGAACGGCCGCCGGGTTGTGCGCGTAATCGAGGATGACCTTGAACGGGTGTTCGTCGAATATGTTCGTTCGTCCCGGCGCCTGGAAGAACGTGGCGTCGAACGTGCGCAAGCCGTGGCGGATATCCTCAAGGCTGATCTTCAGGTTGTAGGCGATAGCGGCAGCAAACATCGCGTTCTGCACGTTGTGCATTGCGCGTCCTTCGATCGTCGCCGGAATCAGGTGTGTCCAGAGTAACGGAATGTGACGTTCCTTGTCGTAAATCGCGATCATGTGGCCGTTCATTCCTTCCTCCAGTACAAAGGCCTGGCCGCCCGCGCGAATATGCTTTTTCACCAGCGCGTGGCCCGGATTCATGGTCACGTAGCACAGGGTCTTTGCTTCGGTGTAATCGGCCATCTGCAGGCAATACTGATCATCCGCGTTCAGGATTGCCGCATCGGTAGCGACTTCCAGGGGCACGCGTTTGACCTCGGCGAGCTGTTCCAGCGTATCGATACCTTTCAGGCCCAGGTGATCGGCCGTGACGTTCAGGCATGCCGCCACGTTGCAGCGCTGGAAGCCGAGGCCGCCGCGCAACATGCCGCCGCGCGCAACTTCGAGGACAGCGGCATCGACCGATGGATCGCGCAGGATCATCCGTGCCGATACCGGGCCGGTCATGTCGCCCGGCACACTGAGTTTGCCGTCGATGTACACGCCGTCGGTCGAGGTCAGCCCGACCGTGAATCCCTTCATTTTCAGGATATGCGCAAGCATGCGCGAGGTCGTGGTTTTGCCGTTGGTGCCGGTGATTGCGGCAATCGGAATGCGGCTCGGCGCGCCATCCGGAAACAGCATGTCGAGCACCGGCCCTGCAACATCGCGCGGCGTTCCCTCGCTCGGCGCCACATGCATGCGGAAACCCGGGCCTGCGTTCACTTCGCAAATGCCGCCGCCTGCGTCGCGATAGGACTCGGCGATTTCGCGGGTCAGAAAGTCCACGCCGCCGATGTCGAGGCCGATGGCATTGATGGTGCGGATCGCCATTTCCCGATTGTCGGGATGGATGATGTCGGTCACGTCGATCGCCGTGCCGCCGGTCGAAAGGTTTGCGGTCGAACGCAGGAACACGGTCTCACCGGCGGGCGGCACGGTCTTCCGATCGTAGCCGAGTTTCGCCAGCAAGCGTTCGGCCTGGTGATCGAATTCGAGACGGGTCAGCACTTTTTCATGACCGATGCCGCGGCGCGGGTCCTGGTTGACGATCTCCACCAGTTCCTCGACCGTGTGCCTGCCATCGCCGACCACGTGCCCCGGCATGCGTTTCGCCGCGGCGACCAGTTCGCCGTTGACCACCAGCAGCCGATGATCGAATCCTTCTATGTAACTTTCGACGACCACGGTACGTCCGTGCTCGCGCGCTTTTTCGAACGCCATTTCGACTTCGTCCGGCGTTTTCAGATTGATCGACACGCCGCGCCCGTGATTGCCGGCAAGGGGTTTGAGCACCACCGGGTAACCGATTTTCTCCGCGGCGCGCCGCGCTTCCGCGGCACTGCGCACGGCTTGCTGCATCGGCACCGGCAGTCCGAGGTCCCGCAGGATGCTGTTGGTTTCCTCCTTGTCGGAGGCCAGTTCGACCGAGATATTGTTGGTGCGACTGGTGGTGGTGGCCTGGATGCGTTGCTGGTAACGGCCGTGGCCGAATTGCACCAGGCTTTGTGCGTTCAGTCGGATCCACGGGATATCCCGCTCCTCGGCTGCTCGAACGAGCGATGCCGTGCTCGGGCCGAATGCCCGGCGCTGCGCATAACGGATGAATTCATCCCTTGCTTTGGCGAAATCCCAGTCCGCGACCGGCGCATTGGCCGGTTTGAGATCGGCCGGCAGCAAGCTGTGCAGCAGGTCAAGCGCGAGCCGGCTCGACTCCTGGCCGACCTCCGCATCGTGGTACTGGAACACCATGTTGTAAAGCCCGGGCTGGCCCTCCAGCGCGCGCGTGCGGCCGAACGTGACCGGCGACCCGGCCACGTTCTGCAGTTCGATCGCGACATGCTCCATCACATGCCCTAGCCAGGTCCCTTCGTCCTCGCGCAAGCGCCGCACGAAACCGCCCGCTTCCCGATACGAGCAGCCGTGTTCCAGGAGACCGGGCAATTTTTCCAGCAGCGGCCCGACGAAAGCTTCGCCGAGGCGCGCTGTCGGCCAGTGCTCCAGGCCACCGAGATCGAGCACGTGGCGGATGACCGGAAAATGCGCATACACGTTGGGACCAACGAAGACGTTAGTGCTGACGATTTTCATGCTGGTGGCTCCACTCTTTGGCCGGGCTGGCGGCCGCGCGTTCTTATTCTGCTGTCGCTTTCCGCGAGGCGATCTCGAATCGGCCGCCAGCAATGAGTATATGCAGTTTGACGTCGATCAGACTAACCGGATCGCCGCGGCGGGCCCGGTCCATCGAAGAATAACTGAGATTGGTCGGGTCGATGATCGTGATTCCGCCGCTGCCCACGACCTCGAGATCGTCTCCCGGGCGGATGAAAGCGGCGGTGTCCTCGTCAAGCCCGATGCCGACTGCAAACGGGTTGTATGCCAGCGCCGTCAGCAGGCGACCGAGGCGGTCGCGCTGGCGAAAATGCTGGTCGATAACGAAATTGTTGGTCAGGCCGAGCCCCGGGGCCATGGTCACCATGGCCGGGCTCGGCGTACTGCCTTCCTCGCCGCCGGCAATCATGTGTTCGGGCATGAATGCTGCGCCTGCCGAAGTACCGGCGACGTGCATGCCTTTGGCATTCTGCCGCCGGATCATTTGCGCGACCGGCGTACCGCCGAGTGTAGTCGAAAGCCGCAACTGATTGCCGCCGGTGAGGAACACGCCGTCGGATCTTTCGATGTAGTCCAGGGGTTCGCGCTCCTGGCAATCCTTGCGTGTCAGCAGATTCAATACTTGCGCACGCTCGACGCCCAGCTTGCGGAACAGTTTTTCGTAGTTTCGGCCGGTTTCCTTCAGCTCGGAAGCCGTCGGGATGACGGCGATACGCGCTTTCCTGCCGCCGCAGATCTCGACGAAACGATCCAGGATCTCGGGATTGCCGGCCTTTTCCTCGCCGCCGCCTATCGGCACGATGTAACCGCGTTCGGCATCATCGCTGTGGTTGTTGGATGGACTCATACCGTGACTATCTACCTTTGCTCCTGACGTTCGAATTGACCGAATAGCTGTTGCTGGCCGTTACGCACATGCCACACGCCAGCCACCATCACTTCCTCGATGCGATGATCGTCACTGATCACGACGAGGTCCGCGCGAAACCCTGCGTCAATGCGGCCGCGATCGTGGAAACGCAGCAATGACGCAACGTTCGAAGTGAGGGCCGGCAACACAGACGGCAATGCCGCGCCGGCTTTCAGCAGATCCTCGAGGGTCTTTATCAACATGGACGGCCGGCCAATGTCCATTTCGGTGATCTCGCCCTGCGCGTCGAACACCGGCAGGCAACCGCCGCCGTCGGAACTAATGGTGACGCGTTCAGGCGAAGCGCCGGACTCGAGATACCGCACGAGCGCAACGTCAGCCGGCCAGGCATCCTCGTCCTCATCGACAGGGAATGCTGTGATGTCGATGCAGCAGCCGCGCGACGTGAGTTCCAATGCTTCGTCGAACAGCGCCTTGCGGCGGTTGACGTGCGTGGGATTGAAAACGCGCCCGGGTATTTCGCTCAGATCGAGCGCGTGGCGCACCAGCTCGAGCCCACGACTTCCGTCACCGAGATGCAAATGCACGATGCCCGCTTTCCCGGAAATCATGCCGGCGACGTGCGCGTCGCTCGCGAGTCGCAGCAGCTCGTCGCAGGTCGGCTGGCTGGAGCGATGATCGCTCAATGCCACTTCGCCGACGCCGATTACCGGATCGAGAAAAACGATGTCGTCGCGAACGCTGCCGGTCAGTGTGACCGGCGGCAGGTGATAGCCACCGGTGTGACACCAGGCGCCGAGACCGTCTTCGCGTAGCGCGTGCGTCTGCGCCAAAAGCGAACGGGTATCTCGTGTCGTGTCGTCGGTCCCGAGCACCCCGACGACGCTTGTAACTCCCGCCGTCGTAAACCGACCGAGCGTTTGTGGCGGCACGCGGCTGGCAAAACCGGATTCCCCGCCCCCGCCGGTTACGTGCGCGTGGCCGTCGATGAACCCGGGTATCAGCCGGCGCCCGCCGATATCGACCACTGTTGCCCTCTCCGAAGCCAGGTCGTTTCGATTGCCGGACATGGCGAGGATGCGCCCGCCACCGATCAGCAGGTGCTGTACACCACAATCTTCCGGCGCAAAAACGCGGGCGTTGGTCAGTAGCTGCATCAAGGGTTGGTGTCCGGGGTCAAAAAAATGGCCGCTATATTACACTAGCCGCCTTTGCCGGCACTGCCGCTTTTCATCAAGGATCCTCCCCACGCCGTTGCGCGCCGCCGTCATGAGCAAAATCCCGGAAAATCCGCTCGGCCGGCCGACGGCCTTTCCGCGCCACTATGCGCCGGAAACGCTGTTTGCGGTACCACGAATCCATGGCCGCGAGGCTTTGGGGCTCAGCGCTCAACTGCCTTTCCATGGCGAGGACTTGTGGAATGCCTGGGAACTGTCGTGGCTCGATCCGAAGGGCCGGCCCATGGTCGCGGTGGTCGAATTGCGCTTTCCGGCGGCCTCACCCAATCTCATCGAATCGAAGTCGCTCAAGCTGTATTTCAATTCGCTTGCGTCGACGCGTTACGGGTCAGTGGCGTCGGTCCAGGTACTGATCGCGCGTGATCTCGGAACCTGCGCCGGAGTTCCCGTCGAGGTCCGGCTTCGTACCGGCAGCGTGGCGAGCGATCACGCCGTCTCGGACCTGCCGGGTGTCTGTATCGACAATGTACCGGCGGGTTTCGGTGCCGCTGCTGTCGATGCGCAATTGCTGCGCTCGGACCCGGGCACGCCGGTCACCGAAAGCCTGCATTCGCACCTGTTGCGCAGTCTGTGCCCGGTCACGCAACAGCCGGATACCGGCAGCATCCTGATTTCCTATCACGGCCCGAAAATCGATCGCAGCGCGCTACTCGAATACCTGGTGTCGTTTCGAGATCACGAGGCATTTCATGAAGCTTGCGTCGAAAAGATATTCGTTGACCTGAAATCGCGCTGCGCGCCGGAGCGGCTAACCGTTTATGCGCGTTACAACCGGCGCGGCGGACTGGACATCAATCCGTTTCGTTCGGACTTCGAGGAACAGCCGCCGAACTTACGGCTGTGGCGGCAGTAATGCGGCGTCAGGCCTTGTCGAGGTCAGTCGGTTCCAGCAGGTGACCCCAGTCACGCTTCGCCGCCAGGTAACGCCGATTGGCTTCGGTAACGCCTGACACGTGCTTGACCTGGGTAATCCCTTCGAGTCCTTGCGCTGCGAGGTCGGCGACTTTCTTCGGGTTGTTGGTGAGAAATCGGAATGGCCTTCCGTCGAGGAAGTATTTCAGCAGCACTGCCGCGTCGCTGAAATCGCGCGAGTCATCGGGCAAACCCAGCGAACGATTGGCCTCGTAGGTATTCTCGCCGGCATCCTGCAGCAGGTAGGTCGCCGCCTTGGCCCAGAGCCCGATACCGCGGCCCTCGTGACCCGACATGTACACGATGATCCCGCCTTCGCGATCATTGTCGATGCGTTCCATCGCGGTGACGAATTGAGGGCCGCACTCGCAACGCTGTGATCCGAACACGTCGCCGGTCAGGCAACTTGAATGTACGCGTACCAGCGGATGGGTCCACGCGGCCCGGTCACCGAAAACCAGCACGCTGTTCACCGCCATGGACGAGGCGAGCAAAGCGAAGGATTGCCGCGCATCCTGCTCGATCAGGCTGTCGGCCAGTTGCTGCACTCTGGCGAGCTCGGTATGGCGCACGGCGGCATACCAGTTGGCAGAAAATTCCCGCCCTGCCCGTTGCAAGGGCAAGGGAATGGGTCCGAGCACACTGATAACCGGGGGGTTGCCGGCGATTGACCGCCGGCCGTCCCGGTCCAGTCCCTGCAACTTGCCGCTTGCGACAAGTTTTGCCCGTACAGTGGGGTCGAGGTAGGTAAACATCGCGAGAGCCTACCATTTCACGGCAACCACGTAGGAGCGAGCAGTGCTCGCGACCATGCGTGGCACATTGCTGGATGCCGACGCCGCACCCGTTTGCCGTTCTCGCTTAGGGGGAAATGCGCTCGAACGACATACGGGTGCGTCGTCAGCTGCGACGATCCGAGGGATGTGTTCCACAATCGCGCGTCCAATCGCCCCGCGGCCGGCATTGAGCCGGTGGGCCGTTCGAGCGCATTTCCTCTAAGTGAGAACGGCCCACCGGCTCAGTACCGGCGAATACGTCTTGCTGACCGACGGGTCATTAACGTAGAATAACTGACTCTTTAGTCAGTAACTCGCCCGTCATGGCCGAACCCCGCTTTCGCCGCCGAAAGGAAGACCGCCCCGCAGAGATTGCGGAGGCTGCGCTTGCCGAATTTTCGGCCAAGGGCTACGACGCGGCGCGCGTGGATGACGTGGCAAAACGGGCTGGTGTCAGCAAAGGACTCCTTTACCTCTATTTCCGTACCAAGGAAGAACTGTTCAAAGCGGTGATCCGCAAATTCATCAGCCCGCGCATCGAGGCACTCGAAAATGCCGTTCGCGAAACGGAGCTCTCCGCCGAGCAGTTTCTTCGCGGCCCGTTCCTCGAGTTTGCGCAACTGATACCGAAGTCACCGGCGCGGGTGCTCGTTCGCCTCATTGTCGCCGAGGGCCCGAAACACCCGGACCTGATTGCTTTCTACTGGGACAACGTCGTGGCGCATGGCCTGAACGCCATGCGAAACCTGATCGAGCGCGCGGTGACGAACGGCGAATTCAGGAAATCGGCCCTGAACGAGTTTCCGCAGATGCTGATCATGCCAGTGCTGTTCTCGGTCGTCTGGACCGGCGTCTTCAGCAAGCAACATGCGCTCGACACCGACCGCTACATCGAAAGTCACCTCGAATTCATCCTGTCCTCCGTACTCAGGAAGGACTGACACAGGTCAGCCACATGCCCAGAAAAATTCCTGCCCTTCTCCTTTTATCGGCCTGGATCGCGTCGCTCGCGGCGTGTGATCCCTCGGACGGCAACACGCGTAGCGTCGGGCAACTCGAATCCGAGCGCATCGAAATCACCGCAGACTTCGCCGAGCCGATCATCGAGCGCCTGGTCAGCGAAGGCCAGCCGGTCCGTCGCGGCGACGCGCTGATCCGCCTGGACAGCTCGAGGATCGAGGCGGCTATCGCCGAAGCAACGGCGGCACTTGCGCAGGCCCGGGCGCGACAGGACGAACTGATTCGCGGGCCGCGCCGCGAACAGATTGTGGCGGCGCAGGCGAACGTTGCCGGCGCGGAGCGGGACCTCGAATTTCGCATGGCGCAGTTCGATCGTGCCACCGAGTTGCTGCAACGCGAACTGGCCTCTCCGGAGCTGCGCGATCAGATGAAGGCCGCGCTGGACGCGGCCGAAGCCAACCTCGACGTTCAACGCGCGAGGTTATCCGAGTTGTTGAGTGGCACGACCGTCGAGGAGCTGCGGCAGGCCGAGCAGGCCGTGCTGCAAGCCGAAGCGCGTGTCGCTGCGCTCGACATCGATCTCAAGCGTCATACGCTGATCGCGCCTGTGGATGGCGTGCTCGACAGTATCCTTTTCGAACCTGGCGAGCGCCCGCTGCCCGGACAGCCTGTCGCCATCCTGTTGTCGGGCGCGCAGCCGTACGCCCGTATCTATGTCAGCGAGACGCTGCGGACACAAGTACGCCCCGGCACGCTGGCCCGCATTCACATCGACGGCATCGCAGAATCTTTCGATGGCCGGGTGCGCTGGATTGCAAGTGAAGCGGCATTTACCCCGTACTTTGCGCTGACGGAACACGATCGCGGCAGGCTCGCTTACTTTGCGAAGGTGGATATCCTGGGTGCAAACGAGAGGTTGCCCGACGGCGTACCGGTTGAGGTGGAACTGCAGCTCGGCTCTCAAATCGGCACGGCAGGCAAGGACTGATGGCCACGAACCCGGGGCTCGCGATCGAAGCGCGCGGACTGTCCAAGCAGTTCGGCAATCTCGTGGCCGTCGACCACATCGATCTCGACGTGCCGAAATCACGAATCTACGGTTTCCTCGGGCCAAACGGTTCGGGCAAGTCGACCACCATTCGCCTTTTGTGCGGCCTGTTGACACCGAGCAGTGGCGGCGCAACTGTACTCGGACTGCAAGTACCGGGCGAAGCCGCCGCGCTCAAACCGCGCATCGGTTACATGACCCAGCGCTTCTCGCTGTACGGCGACCTGACCGTGTACGAGAATCTCGAGTTCATCGCCGATATCTACGCCCTCACCCGGGCTCAACGAAACCGGCGCATCGACGAATTGCTCGAAAAGTACGACCTCGTTGCACAACGCCGGCAGTTCGCCGGCACCATGAGCGGCGGCCAGCGGCAGCGGCTGGCTCTGGCTTGCGCCGTGTTGCACAAACCGGAGTTGTTGTTGCTCGATGAACCGACGAGTGCCGTCGATCCCAAGAGCCGTCGCGATTTCTGGGCGAAGCTTTTCGAACTCGCGCACGACGGAACCACGATCCTCGTATCGACGCATTACATGGACGAGGCCGAGCGGTGTCACCGGCTGGCCATACTCGATCGCGGCCGGAAAGTCGCCGACGGTTCACCCGCCGAACTGCAGGCGGCCACCGGCATGAACATCGTGGAAGTGCTTGCCGACGACCCGGTGGTCGCACAATCGGCACTGGGCGAATTGACCGAGGTCGCAAGCATCACCCAGCTCGGGCTGCGCCTGCGCGTACTGATTCCCGAGTCCTTCGCCGATCCCATCGCATTGATCGAAGCGAAACTCGGGCAGCACCGGATCACTGCCCGCACAGCGACCGTACCCGCGTCGCTCGAAGACGTATTCGTTGCGGTGACGCAAAAGCGGCAGGCTGCATGAAAGCGCTGCGAAAACTATTTGCGGTCATCAAAAAGGAGTTTCGCCAGTTGCGGCGCGACCGGATCACCTTTTTCATGATCGTCGGGGTGCCGATCGGCCAGATCCTGCTGTTCGGTTATGCGATCAACACCGATGTCCGGAACCTGAGATCGGCAGTCGCCAACCAGGCACACTCACACCTGTCCCGGCAATTCGTTGCAGAACTCGGCCAGACGCAGGTTCTGGACCTGCAATTCACGGTCGAAACGCCGGGTCAGCTGGAAGAATTGCTGCGCATGGGCGAGATCTCGGTAGGTGTGTTCATTCCACCGGACTTCGACAGGCGCGCGATCGATGTGCACCGCCCGGCTGCGCAAATGCTCGTCGATGGCGGCGACCCGACGATACTCGGCGTTGCCAATCAACTGGCGCTCATGCCGTTCGGTTTCGATGCACAGTCGACAGTACTCCGCAACCGGACCATCGAGGTCCGACCATACTACAACCCGGAGCGGCGTACAGCGGTGAACATCATTCCCGGCCTCATCGGCGTCATCCTGACCATGACCATGACGCTGTTTACCGCGGTTGCCATCGTCCGCGAGCGCGAGCGAGGCAATCTCGAATTGCTGATCAACACGCCGGTCAGCACCGCGGAGCTCATGATCGGCAAGGTTTCGCCGTACATACTCATCGGGCTTATACAGCTCGCCCTGATTGTCGGCGTCGGGCAGCTATTGTTCAAAGTGCCGGTTCGCGGCAGCATGCTCGACCTGTACGTCGCGGCGTCCGCGTTCATCGTCGCCAACCTGGCGCTGGGCCTGTTCATTTCCACGGTGTCGCGCACCCAGTTCCAGGCCATGCAGATGACGGTGTTCCTGCTCCTGCCGTCGATCCTGCTGTCGGGGTTCATGTTCCCGTTCGACGGCATGCCGAAATTGGCACAGTATCTCGGCGAACTGTTGCCCAATACGCATTTCATCCGGCTAACCCGCGGCATCATGCTGCGCGATGCGTCCCTCGCGGATCTCGGCCAGGAGCTGCTGGTACTCGGGGTCTTCGCCGTGATCGCGCTTACGGCGGCAATTCTCCGTTTCTCGAGGCGCCTGGACTAGGCACAAACTGCGCCGGGCCCGTTGCCGCTACGGCGGCCCGGCTACACCCTGCCCGGCGGACGTGGTAAAAATATTCCCCGGATCCCCGGGATATTTCCACCAGACTTCATCATGAACCAGGACAGCTCTGCAAAACCGACGGTGTACATAGTCGACGACGATCAGCAGATCCGATACGCGATGGAATTGCTGATGCGCTCGGTCGGCATGGATTACGCCATCTTCGGTTCAGGCAACGATTTTCTCGATAGGTATTCAAACGAATTTGCCGGTTGCCTTGTTCTGGACATACGTATGCCGGGACTCGGCGGGCTGGAACTTCAGGATAAACTCATTGAAAGGGGCAGCACGCTGCCGATCGTTTTCATCACCGGCCACGGCGATGTGCCGATGGCAGTCGAGGCGATGCAAAAAGGCGCCGTCGATTTCATACAAAAGCCGTTTCGCGACCAGGACCTCCTGGACCGGATCAATACGGCTATGCAGGCGGACCGCGAACGCCGCTCCGAGCGCCGCCTGAAAGCCGATGTACTGGACCGGATCTCGAAACTTACGAAACGCGAGAAAGAAGTCCTCGACCTGGTGGTTACCGGCAAGCCCAACAAGGTCATTGCCTACGAACTCGGCGTCAGCCAGCGCACAGTGGAAATTCACCGCGCACGCGTCATGGAGAAAATGCAGGCCCGGTCACTTGCCGACCTGGTCAAGATGCATATAGCGGCCTGACCTTTCTGGCGGTGCCTAGCGTGCTTTGACCCGGTCTGCCAGTCTCGCGCAGTCTATGCACTCGTCCGCGTAAGGATGCGCGAGCAGCCGCTCGTTGTTGATGCCCGCTCCGCAGGTGACGCAGATGCCGTAGTCACCCATATCCATGCGTTGCAGGGTAGACGAGATCTTGCGCAATTCGTTTCGCGCGTCATTGCCGAGTGCATCGACGACTTCGCTGTCCTCGAGTTGTTTGGCGCGTTCTTTCGAATCCGGCTCGAGGCCGCGCCGCAGATTGGCGGTAATACGCTCCAGGCGGGCATTCAGCTCGTCTTTCTTGCGTAACAATTCCTGTCGTAACTCATCGAGCAACTTGCTATCCATGCCCTGATGGCTCCTCGGATGCTGGATCCCGGATCGGCCTCTCGCCACAAACCGGGAGCAGCGAACGGGCCGTGTAATGTGTATTGTGGCATTTCGACCAGCTGGATTACACACGGGCAAAAGCCGTTCGACATCAGTACATGCCCTTACACACAATTTTTGCCAGGCTAAGTATATTCCGAGACATACTAGGCAACAGGCCGTATTGGATACCGGCGCTGGTGCCGTTAGGCTATGTATCCGTCCTGGACCGGTCCGGACCGGAGATTCCCTTACAGGTGCTGCAATGCAAAAAATCACCCGTATCATGTGCGTCATCGATCCCACAGCTGACGAACAGCACGCCATGTACCGCGCCGCCAGCATTGCCGGCGTGCTGGGCGCCGAGCTCGAGCTGTTCGTTTGCTACTACAACGAATACCTGAGCGGCGACCGGCTGTTCGATTCGCCGTCGCTGGAGACAGCACGCAAAGAGGTCATCGGCGGGCACGAGAAAAATCTCGAGAAACTTGCGGAGTCGCTGCGCGCGCGCGGCCTGGTCGTCACTACCTGCGCTGTCTGGGACCATCCGTTGTACGAAGGCGTCGTGCGGCATGCCGCGGCGACCGGGGCGGACCTCGTCTTCAAGGATACGCACGAGCATTCGGCAGTGTCGCGGGCATTGCTGACCAATACGGACTGGCACCTCATCCGCAGCTGTGCGGCTCCGCTGTGGCTCGTAAAACCCAAGTCAGTCGCGACGAAACCGGTTTTCATCGCCGCCATCGACCCGATGAACGAGCACGACAAACCGGCAGCGCTGGATGACGAGATACTGGTACTCAGCAAGCTGCTGGCTGACAAATGCACAGGTACGGTACGGGCGTTCCACTCCTATGACCCGCGAATTGCCGTTGCAACTGCCACGGCCAATGCCTACATCCCAGTGTCCCTGCCTTTCGACGAGATCGAGAAGCAAATGCGCGAGCAGCACGAAAAACGCTTCAGGGAAATCATCGCGTTTCACGGCATCCCGGACGACAACGCACACCTGGTTGCCGGACTGGCGCACGAGGAACTGCCGGCATTGGCCGACGAACTGGACGCCGCAGTTGTGGTCATGGGGGCCGTGTCGCGAAATCGCTGGAAAAGGCTCTTCATCGGAGCCACTGCCGAGCGCACGCTCGATCACCTGCCTTGCGACCTGCTGATAGTCAAGCCGGACTGGTTCCGCACGCCGGCCGAGATTTCAAAGGAACGCGCGGCCTAGGCATCGGGTCGCGAGCGCTGCTCGCTCCTACAGTTGCGGATCGAAGCATTGCAGGAGCGAGCAATGCTCGCGACACCACGTGGGTCAAAAATCCGCGGTGAACATCAGCCAGAATTTGCTGGCGTCGACGAACGCACTGCTGTCGGCATCGAAGCAGGCACCCTTCAACATTACGCTGTATCGGTCTCCGAGGCTGCGGACCGCTGAGAAATCGAACTCCGTGCCCCAGTCGGCATTGCCGGATTGCGCGGAGAAATCGTGGTAAACGGCCTGCAGGTTCCACCCGGCCAGCGTGTATTTGACCGATACATGGAAGTCGTCGATACCCGCATCGGGCGTCACCAGGAACTGATCGACCCAACCCTGGAACAGGTGCAAAGTAGCCAGCGGGGTACGAAATGCGGCGCCTGCTACATTCTCATCGCCGCCCAGCGACTCGAAGGCTATGCCCAGTGACAGGCCGCTTTTCAATACCCACGCCGCATCCCCCAGGAAATAATCGGCACGAAAATTAACGGGTGCATCTGCGGTGTCCGATTGCGTTGCGTACTCGGCTGCGAGTTCGATGTTGCCGCCGCCGGCGGGAATTTTACCGGTCACCCGGCCGCCGGCAGTTACGGTCGAGAATGCCGGCGTATTGTCACTATCGATGTAGTATGCATAAGGCGTCAACGACCAGCTATGCGACAGGGCGATCGTCGCGTTCAGCAAATGCGTGTTCTGATCGTCGTTGCCGGTCGCCGATCGCTCGCCGGAGATACGGTTGACCTGTGCGACGTAAGTGTAACTGAGCAAGGTCTTTTGCAGATTGCGCAGATCGAGATTGAATCCGTCGAAAGTCTGTTCATTCTGCCGCCAGCCGACTCCCCCGACAAACCGTTGATTATCAAGGTTAATCCGTTGGCGGCCGAACCGCAGCCGGGCTGCATCGCCGGCCTCGTAGTCGAGGTATAGCTGGTTCAGATCGGCACCCTCCGGGTCTGCAACCACCGGATACTCCGTCCGGTCGGGACTGGTGCCGGCGCCGCTGTTGAAATCATCCATCAAGAGTTCGCCGACGTAATCGAACTCTCCGAACCCGGACCAGCCCTGCCATGATCCAGTCGCGTAATTAAGACGAAATCGCAGCGTCGATGCCTCCGCGTTCTCGGAGAAATTGTCCTGGTCGACGTGCTCGAAACGATAGCGCAGATTCAGATGTGCTTTGCCCGCGGTCACTGCATCCGCGAACCCTGCCGGCTGATCCTGTGCGACCGGATCCGCAGCAAGTACGGCGTTGCAGGCAAGCATGCCGAGCAACAGCGAATTCCTGCGCGGACGCATGACTGTCCAGGATTCCATCAGTAAACGTCGTGCACGGTGTTGTAAATATTGAACTTGCCTGTCGGCGTGACGATTTCCGGTCCTTTGATGACGTGCTTCAGCTTGCGTGACTTGTCGTCCACCACGACGATCGCAGACTCCTGCTCCTTGCCGCTCCAGACCGAGAACCACACTTCGTCGCCTGCCATGTTGTATTCCGGCTGCACGACGCGCTTCGGTCCGTCGCCGAGTTCCGCCCACTCGCCAATCGGCAGGACCTCGTATCCCGCGTCCAGATCGTTGACTTTGAATACCGCAACGCTCTGGCTGATCGACTCATCGGGATTCAGCGGCGCATCCACCCACAGGTTGGCCGATTTCGGATGGGACTTGACGAACAGGGAACCACCGCCCATGCCGTGCAAAATACGAACGACTTTCCAGGCATGATCGGGATGCCCCTGCGGATCGGTCCCGAGGAACGTGACATTGGCGTTGCCAAGCGCACTGGTAACCCACACCGGGCCGAATTGTGGATCGTCGATGTTGGCGCCGCGTCCCGGGTGCGGAATTTTCTCGACATCGACCAGTGCCGCCAGTTTGCGGTCCCGGGAATCAACGATTGCAATCTTGTCCGACTGATTTGCAGCTGTCAGGAAGTAGCGTTTGCTGCGGTCCCACCCGCCATCGTGCAGGAAGCGGGCGGCGCCGATGTCTGTTACGCTCAGATTGTCCACGTCTTCGTAGTTGACCAGCAGGATGTGGCCGGTCTCCTTGACGTTGACGATGAACTCCGGGTGCTCGTGCGACGCGACGATGGCGGCGACGCGGGGCTCCGGATGATACTCCTGGGTATCGACGGTCATGCCGCGTGTCGAGACAATCTTTTTCGGTTCCAGCGTATCGCCGTCCATGATTACGTATTGCGGCGGCCAGTACGCACCGGCGATCGCCAGCTTGTCTTCGTAGCCTTTGTATTTCGACGTCTCCACGGAACGGGCCTCCAGCCCGATCTTGATTTCGGCAACGATGGCGGGCGGATCCATCCACAGATCTATCATGTCGACCTTGGCATCGCGCCCGATCGTGAACACGTAACGTCCCGATGCCGACGAGCGCGAGATGTGCACTGCGTAACCTGTCGGCAGAATGGCAACCACTTCCTTGGTATCGCCGTCGATGATCGCGACCTGCCCTGCATCACGCAAAGTGACCGAAAAGAAATTTTCGATTTTGCGATTGTGCTGCCGTGTTTTGGGTCGGTCTTCCGGCTTCACCAGCAACTTCCAGCTGGCGCGCATGTCTTCCATGCCGAACTCCGGCGGCGCCGGCGGCTCCTGTTGCAGGAAGCGGGCCATGACGTCGATCTGCTGCGCGGTCAGCTCACCGGAGCTGCCCCAGTTGGGCATTCCCGCAGGCGATCCGTAGGTAATAAGCGCTTTCAGGTAGTCCGTGCCCTTTTCCCGGGTGATATCGGGCGTCAGCGGTTTACCCGTTGCACCTTTCCTGAGCACGCCGTGACAACCGGCGCATCGCTCGAAATAGGTCTGCGTCGCCGCCTGGTATTCAGCTTCGTTCAAAACCGGGCCCTCGGCTCCCGTCAACTGCCGGGTTTCCTCCGGCGAAATCACGGACGGTGCGCCCTGGTAACGCAGTTCGGCTTCAGTCGTTCCCGTGTGCGGCTGACCGGCGGCGCGATCCTCATGGCCGAGCTCCTCGCGCAATGCCGCGACCTCGGCAATGCTGACGGCCGCGCCGCTGTTGCCCCATGAAGTGAGCACGTAAGTCAGGGCATCGGCGAGCTCCTGATCATTGAGGTAACCCATGCTCGGCATCACGCCGTTGTACTGGTGTTCGTTGACGGTCAACGGCCCGGACAGCCCGAACAGCGCGACTTCCAGCACTTCCTTGCGATCGCGTTTCAGATAATCCGACTTCGCAAGCGGAGGGAATGCGCCCGGAAGACCTGCCCCGGTCGGCTGGTGGCAGGCAGCGCAGTTCGCGAGATAGACCCTTTCGCCACGCGCCATCACGTCAGACATCGCTCCCTGGGCAACTTCCGCTGTGTGCACTGCGACGGTCGCGTCATCGCCAGATGCACTCGCGGCCTGATCCGCGTCGTCGCGTGAACAGGCCTGCAACAACAACGTTGCTGCGGCGATGATGGCGAAACTGGACGGGTTGTGACTTGATAGTTTCATAACCGACGCTCCTGCGCTATTTCCACATTGCTTTGAAATCGAATGTTCACCAATGCATGTTCGCACTGAGAGAGAAATTTCGGCCGGGCTGGGCCAGATACGGGACGACCGGATCGTCCGGCGACAACCCGCGCGCGTCAGACCAGAGCCAGTAAATGCGGTCCGTCACGTTCATCAGTCCCGCGCGCAAAGTCATGCGCTCGCCCAGTCGCTGCGTGTAGTAAAAATCGAGAACGCCGGAGCCAGGCGGCTTGAATAGCTCACCGCCGGTTTCGTCCCGCTCGGACCAGCTTTCCGTAAGCAGGGCCTGCAGGCGCAGATGAAACTTCCCATCCGGTGCTCCCCAGCCGGCACCGATCACCGCCTGTCCCGGCCCCACGGAATTCAATGGCTGACCGTTGTCCCTGTTCTCGCCCGTCGCCTTGTAAAGCGAACCATCGGTCGAGAAATTCTGCAGGCCGCCACCGAAGCGAACGTCCCATCCTGCTTCGTATCCTTCGATCAGCGTTTCA
>Ga0302046_10001228_pt1 | contig 24108 bp, 9 predicted proteins | sample RVTome_11_FD_200261 | JGI IMG/M metagenome (GOLD analysis project Ga0302046, IMG submission 200261) | Soil microbial communities from uranium-contaminated site in the Upper Colorado River Basin, Wyoming, United States - RVT147D111 (version 2) ... | reverse complement strand
CAGAGCGTCTTCGAGCACCTGATCGCCCGCCACGAGAGCTTCAGGACCTCGTTCTCGTCCCATGAGGGGCAGCCGGTGCAGGTCATCGCACCGCAGGTTTCGTTGCCCATGCTGGGGGTCGACCTGAGCGCCCTGCCGGCCGCCGAGCCCGAGATCATGCGCCTGGCGACCCGGGAGCACCAGCGGCCCTTCGACCTGACCCGGGCGCCGCTGCTGCGCATCCTCCTGCTGCGTTGGGACGAGCACCACCACATCCTCATCCTGATCCAGCACCACCTGATCAGCGACGGCTTGTCGGTGTCGGTGCTGGTCAGGGAGCTGGTAGCGCTCTATCGCGCCGCCGTCGAGGGAACTCGGGTCGCGCTGCCGGAGCTCGCCATCCAATACGCCGACTTCGCCGCCTGGCAGCGTGAAACTCTGAGCCCCGAGGTTCTGGCGCCACACCTCGAGTTCTGGAAACGTCATCTCGAAGGCAGCCCGGAGCTCCTCGAGCTACCGGGCGACCGGCCGCGGCCGAGGGTGATGAGCTACCGCGGAGTACGCTGGCCTCTGCGCCTGCGGCGCGGCCTGGCGGCCGATTTCACTGCCGCGGCGCGGCGTCACGGTACCACGGTCTTCACTCTGTTCCTGACGGCTTTTCAGATTCTGCTCCACCGCTGGTCGGGGCAGGACGACGTCGTCGTCGGCACGCCGATCGCCAACCGGCAGCGGGCCGAGCTGCAGCATCTGATCGGCTTTTTCGCCAACACCCTGGCACTGCGGATCCATCTCGACGATCGGCTGCGCCTGAGCGATCTGCTGCGGCGGGCTCACGAGCTGATGCTCGAAGCCCACAACCATCAGGACATGCCCTTCGAGCAACTGGTCGGAGAGCTCCGGCCCGAGCGCACCGCCAGCCATGCGCCTCTCTTCCAGGCCGCCTTCTCTTTGAATGTGCCGATACCGCGCATCGAGTTGTCCCACCTGAGCTTCGAGCTCATACCGAGCGATCCCGGTACCGCAAGCTTCGACGTCAGTCTCGATCTAGAGCACGACGCTGACGCTGTGCACGGCTATCTGGAATGCAATACCGATCTTTTCGATCGCTCGACCCTCGCCCGCCTTGCCGGCCATTTCCGCAACCTGCTCGAGGCGCTGGCGGAGGCTGCAATGGCCGGAGGCAGGGACGTGAGCGTCGCCGAGCTGCCCCTGATGGGCGCCGCCGAGCGTCACCAGGTGGTCCTGGAATGGAACGAGACACGCTGGGCCGCCCCCCCGGCGGGCGGCCTCGCGCAGCTCTTCGAGGACCGCACCGAGCGCCATCCTGCGGCGACGGCCCTGGTCTGCGGCGACGAGCATCTGAGCTACGGCGAGCTCAACCGCCGTGCCAATCGCCTGGCGCATCGCCTGTGCCGCCTCGGGGCAGGGCCCGACGTGCGCGTCGGCGTGGTGCTCGAGCGCTCGCCGGAGGCCGTGGTCGCCCTCCTGGGGATTCTCAAGGCGGGGGGTGTCTACGTGCCGCTCGATCCCAGCTACCCGCGCGAGCGTCTCGCCTTCATGGGCGCCGATGCCGGCGTGCAGATCCTCGTGACCTGCACGGCGCTCGCGACCGAGCTGCCCCCGGGCGCCACCAGCGTCCTCTGCCTCGACGCCGGTGACGCTCTCGCCGGCGAATGCGCAGACAACCCGGCGCCGGTTTTCGACACTGCCGGGAGTGACGCTCTGGCCTACGTGATCTACACCTCCGGCTCCACGGGAAATCCGAAAGGCGTAGGGATCTCCTGCGACGCCCTCGGGCGTCACTGCCGAATCATGCAACAGGCCTTCCGCCTGAGCTCGTCCGACCGGATACTGCAGTTCAACTCCACGAGCTTCGACGCTGCCCTCGAGCAGATGCTGCCCACCTTGCTGAGCGGTGCTTGCCTGGTGATGCGGGAGACCGAGATCTGGCCCCCCGCGGAGGTCTCGCGGCGGATTGCGGAGCTTCGTTTGAGCATGGTCGATCTGCCCGTGGGTTACTGGCACCAGTGGCTGCAAGAGCTCGAGGAGGGCACCGGAGCGGAGGACGTCTCGACGCTGCGTCGGCTGGCCGTGGGAAACGACGTCATGCCCCCCGAGGCGCTCCGGCGCTGGTCCTCGACGCCGTTGCGCTCGGTGGAGACGATCAATGTCTACGGTCCGACCGAGGCCACCATCACCGCGACTCTGTGGACGCTTCCCGCAGACCGCGCCGCCCCGCACCGGGTGCCGATCGGCCGGCCTACCGCGGGCCGGGCGATCTACCTCCTGGATCGCGGCGCCAACCCCGTGCCGATCGGCGTGGCGGGTGAGGTCTGTATCGCAGGTGGGTTGCTGGCCCGGGGATACCTGGGGCGTCCCAGCCTGACGGCGGATCGTTTCCGGCCGGATCCCGCTCCGGTAGAGCCGGGGGCGCGGCTCTACCGGAGCGGAGATCTGGCGCGCTACCTGGCGTCCGGCGAGCTCGATTTTCTGGGACGCGTGGATGACCAGGTCAAGGTGCGGGGTTTCCGCATCGAGCTGCGGGAGATCGAGGCGATCCTGAACGAGCATCCGGGACTGCGCGAGGTGGCGGTCGTGGCTCGGGACGAGGTGATGGGTACTGCCGGAAGCCCTGTCCGGAAGACCGGCGACAAGAAGTTGGTGGCCTACGGGGTGGCCGCCGACGGACATCCCCCGCCCGCCGCGGCGGAACTGCGGGAGCTCCTGCGCCGGAGACTGCCGGACTACATGGTGCCCGCGGCCTTCGTCACTCTGGAGGAGCTGCCGTTGACGGCGGCCGGCAAGGTGGATCGCCGGGCCCTGCCGGCGCCGGAGCACGAGCCTCTCCCGGACTCGGTGCCGCCGCGCACGCCGACCGAAGAGCTGGTGGCAGGAATCTGGGCGGAGATACTCGAGGTCGAACAGGTCGGGATCTTCGACAACTTCTTCGAGCTGGGGGGACATTCCCTTCTGGCCACCCGGGTGATCTCGCGCATCCAGCAGGATTTCGCCATCGACATCCCTCTCATGGCACTGCTCCAGACGCCGGAAGTGGCGGCGGTGGCCGCTCTCATCGAGGCCGCGCAGGCCGCGGGGCAAGGCGCGAAGATCCCGCCGCTCGTCCCCGTGCCCCGGGATGGGGCCTTGCCCCTGTCGTTCGCCCAGGAAAGACTTTGGTTCCTCGACCAGATGCAACCCGGCTCTTCGATCTACAACATGCCCCTGGCTCTGCGTCTCAGGGGTGATCTGCGTCCGCGGTTGCTGGAGCGTAGCCTGGGCGAGGTGGTCCGCCGGCACGAGGTGGTGCGCACCACGTTCCGGAAAGTGGAAGGGAAGCCGGCGCAGGTGATCACGCCGGCAGCCGAATGGACTCTGCCGGTGGTCGAGCTCGCCTCGCTGCCGCCTTCGAGAGCCGCCGCCGAGGCCGAGCACCTGGCCAGTGAGGAAGCTCTGCGGCCGTTCGACCTCGCCCGCGGCCCGCTGCTGCGCTCGGCGTTGCTGCAGCTCGAGGACGAGTCCGTGCTGGTCTTCAACATGCACCACATCGTCTCGGACGGCTGGTCGATGGACCTGCTGGTGCGGGAGGCCACGACCGTCTATCGGGCGTTGGTCTCGGGCGAGCCTTCGCCGCTCGGGGAGCTGCCGCTGCAATACGCTGACTTCGCCGTCTGGCAGCGATTCTGGCTGCAGGGGGCGGAGCTGCAGCGTCAGCTCGGCTATTGGCGCGAGCAACTGGCGGGGGCACCCCCGGCTCTGGAGTTTCCCAGCGACCGTCCCCGGCCGCCGGTGCAGACGTTTCGAGGTGCCCACTGCGTGCACAGCTTCGCTCCCCACCTGTCCGATGATCTCAGGGCCCTGGGGCAACAGCAGAGGGTGACGCTCTTCATGATCCTGCTGGCGGCGACGGCGGCGATCCTGTCGCGCTACACGGGACAGGAAGACATCGTGGTGGGATCTCCGATCGCGGGCCGCAATCGGCCGGAGATCGAGGGGCTGATCGGTTTCTTCATCAACATGTTGGTCTTGCGCATCGACGTTTCCGGCAGGCCGGAGCTCCGAGATCCGCGCTGCGCCGAGCTGCTCGGCCGGGTACGGCGCGTCACGCTCGATGCCTATTCCCATCAGGACTTGCCTTTCGAGCGTCTGGTGGAGGAGCTCAAGATCGCCCGCGTGCTCGACCGCTCACCGCTATTTCAGGTCGCGGTGGCCCTGGAGCACTCGCCGCTCGGCGCCGCCGAGCTGAAGTTGCCGGGGCTCCACATCAGCCCGATGGAGTCCGAGCTGCGGACGTCTCGGTTCGACTTGACGCTGCTGTTTGAAACGAGCGATTCCGAGCTTCGGATCCGGACGGAATACAGCACGGATCTGTTCGACAGCGTGATGATCGAGCGGCTCCTGGGGCACCTCGAGCGAGTGCTCTCGGCACTCGTTGCGGCGCCCGATCAACGCTTGTCCGAGCTGCCGATCTTGAGCGTGGCCCAGCGCCATCAACTGCTGATCGAGTGGAACGACCAACAGGCCATGCGCGGTCGCTGCACGGGCATTCACTGCCTGTTCGAGGCCCAGGTCGAGCGCCTGCCCGAGGCGGTGGCGGTGACGTTTGGGGACGAGCACCTCACCTACCGGCAGCTCAATCGCCGGGCCAACCGGCTGGCTCACCATCTGCGGCGCCGGGGAGTGGGTCCTGAGATTCTGGTCGGGGTGGCGATGGAGCGCTCGCCGGAGCTGGTCGTCGCGCTGGTGGGCATCCTGAAGGCCGGAGGGGCCTATGTGCCCCTGGACCCCAGTTACCCGTCGAGCCGTCTGGCGTTGATGGTGGAAGACTCGCGGCCGCCGGTGCTGCTGACCCAGGCGCGTCTGGTCGAGAGCTTGTCGGCGGCGGATTGCGAGCTGCTGTGCCTGGACAGCGAGTGGGACTCGGTGGCGTCGTCGCCGTGCCACGACCCGGAGCCGGTGTCGGTTGCCGAGCATCTGGCCTACGTGATCTTCACCTCCGGCTCGACCGGGCGTCCCAAGGGAGCGATGAACAGCCACCGGGCGGTATGCAACCGCCTGCTGTGGATGCAGGAGGCGTACGGTCTGGGGCCCTGCGACCGGGTGCTGCAGAAGACGCCGTTCAGCTTCGACGTCTCGGTGTGGGAGTTCTTCTGGCCGTTGATCACCGGAGCTTGTCTGGTGATGGCCCGGCCGGGGGGCCACCGCGACAGCGGCTATCTTGTGCGCACCATCGTGGAATCGCAGATCACGACCGTGCACTTCGTGCCGTCGATGCTGCGGATCTTCCTCGAGGATCCGGACACCGCGAGCTGCGTGTCTCTGAGACGGGTGATCGCCAGCGGCGAGGCGCTGACGGCGGATCTTCGGGACGCCTATGCAGCGCTGCTGTCGGCTCGTCTCGAGAACCTCTACGGTCCGACGGAGGCGGCGATCGACGTCACCTACTGGCCGTGCGCCGGGGACACCGCGCCGGTGGTGCCGATCGGTCGGCCGGTGGACAACACGCGGCTCGACATCGTGGACCGGCATCTGGAGCCGGTGCCGCTGGCGGTGACCGGGGAGCTGCTGATCGGCGGCGTCCAGCTTGCGCGGGGCTATCTCGGCCGCCCGGGTCTGACCGCCGATCGCTTCATCCCCGATCCGACAGGACTCGCTGCGCCCGGGAGCCGCGCCTACCGGACAGGGGATCTGACCCGCTATCGTAGCGACGGCGCGGTGGAGTTTCTGGGCCGCGTCGACCACCAGGTGAAGCTGCGCGGCTTCCGCATCGAGCTCGGCGAGATCGAGGCGGTCCTGCAGCAGCATCCCGGAGTGCACGAGGCGGTGGTGATGCCGCGGGAGGTGGGGCCGGGAGATCAACGCCTGACGGCCTATGTCGTCCCCGACGAGGAACGGGCGCGTCCGGTGCGCCGGCTGCTGCGCTTCGAGCAGCAGGGTCTGATCAACGGCCACCAGCGTTGGGTTCTGCCCAACGGGATGCCGGTCGTGCACAAGAACCGCAGCGAGACGGAGTTTCTCTACCGCGAGCTGTTCGAGGACAACGCCTACCTGCGGCACGGCATCCGCCTGGGTCCGGAGGCGTGCGTCTTCGATGTCGGTGCCAACATCGGTCTGTTCGCCCTCGCCATGGCCCGGCAATGTCCCGGAGTGAAAATCTACGCCTTCGAGCCGCTGCCTCCCCTCTTCGAGGTGTTGGGCCTCAACATGGAGCTCTACGGCGTCGATGCCCATCTCGACCCGCGCGGCTTGGCGGGCGCCGCGGGCACGGCGGAGATCGACTACTTTCCGCACGCCACGATCCTTTCGGGGCGCTTCGCCGACGGCGTCAGTGAACGGGAGACGGTGAAACGGTTCTTGCTCTCGGAAGGCGGCGGTGAGCTGGCGTCGGAGCAGGAGATCGAGGAGTTGCTGGAGGCACGCCTGACGCGGGAGGGCTACCGCTGTGCCCTGACCACCGTGTCGGAAGTGGTGCGGGAGAACGGGGTGGAGCGCATCGACCTCCTGAAGGTGGACGTCGAGAAGAGCGAGCTCGAGGTGCTTTCAGGGATCGAGGAGAGTGACTGGCCGAAGATCTGCCAGGTGGTGGTGGAGGTCCACGACGAGGGCGGGGCGTTGCGGGCGGTCGGGGAGCTGCTCGCGGACCACGGCTTCGAAGTGACGGTCGAGCAGGACCGTGCCCTGGCGGAAACCGCGCTCTACAACGTCTATGGGGTGCGTCCCGAGGGGGACGGCCCACAACCGGAGCTTGCAGACCGCGGTGATCGCCGGCGAGAGGGGTCCTCGAGGGCGCCGGAGCCGAGATGGGAGAACTCGTCGCAATGGCTCGACGATCTTCGCCAGTGGGGGTCGGATCACCTTCCGGAGTACATGGTGCCCGCGGTCTTCGTGCCCCTGGAGAGCATCCCGCTCACCCCCAACGGCAAGGCCAACCGGGCCGCTCTGAGGGCGTTGCCGGAGCCGCAGCACGCGCCGTCCGCAGGCGGCTCGGTGGCGCCGCGGACGCCGCAAGAGAAGATTGTGGCCGGGATCTGGGCCGAGATCCTGGACCGTCCGCAGGTCGGGATCCACGACAGTTTCTTCGATCTCGGCGGCCATTCGCTGCTCGCCACCCAGGTGATCTGGCGGTTGCGGGCGCTCTTCGACGTGGACCTGCCGCTGACCCGGTTCTTCCAGGCGCCGACGGTGGCCGGCGTCGCGGCTGGTATCGATGCGGCCTGCGCCTCGGGACAGAAGAGCGTCCTTCCCCCGATCACGCCGCAGCCGCGCGATCGGCCCCTGCCGCTGTCCTTCGCCCAGGAGCGGTTGTGGTTCCTCGATCAGTTGGAGCCCGGCAGCACGCTCTACAACATTCCGCTGGCGCTGGGCATCCGGGGTGATCTGCGTCCGGCGGCGCTGGCGAGCTGCCTGGCCGAGATGGTACGCCGGCACGAGGCGCTGCGAACCCACTTCGAGGTGGTTGACGACGAGCCCGTGCAGGTGATCGCGCCGCCCCTTGCACCGGAACTGCCGCGGGTCGACCTCTCGGCACTGTCCGCGGCGGCCGGCTCGCTCGAGGCCGAGCGGCTAGCCGCCCGCGAGGGGACGCGTTCGTTCGATCTGGCTCGGGGACCCCTGTTTCGGGCCGTCCTGCTCCGGCTGCAGCCCACGGAGTGGGTCTTGCTGGTCACGATGCACCACATCATCTCGGACGCCTGGTCCCTCGACGTGCTGATGCGCGAGTTCACCAGCCTCTATCGCGCCTTCGCCCGCGGCGAGCCGTCCCCTCTGCCGCCGCTTCCGGTCCAGTACGCCGACTTCGCGCGTTGGCAACGATCCTGGCTTCAGGGGGCGGAGCTGGAGCGCCAGCTCGACTACTGGCGCCGGCAGCTCGCCGGGGCGCCGGCAGCCCTGGAGCTTGCCACCGACCGGCCGCGGCCGGCCGTCCTGAGCTCGTACGGGCGGGCGCTCGTACAGCGCTTGCCGAGGGAGCTCTCACACGACATCGTCGACCTCTCACGCCATCGGCAGACAACAGTCTTCATGACGCTCCTGGCGGCGTTCAAAACTCTGCTCTGGCGCTACTCCGGACAACGCGACATCGTGGTGGGCTCGCCGATTGCGGGCCGCAACCGCAGTGAGCTCGAAGGGCTGATCGGCCTTTTCATCAACATCCTGCCGATGCGCACCGATTTCAGCGGCGACCCGAGCTTCCGGGAGTTGCTCGATCAGGTGCGGACGGTGGCCCTCGGGGCTTACGGCCACCAGGATCTGCCGTTCGAGAAGCTGGTCGAAGAGCTCAAGCCGGAGCGCGATCGCAGCCACGCGCCGTTGTGTCAGGTCCTGTTCACCCTCGACAGCGACTCGCGCAACGAGCTTTCCGTCGATCGCCTCGAGCTGAGCGAGCTCCGGATCGAGGCCAACAGCGTCAAGTTCGATCTGACCCTGCGGGCGGACGAGAAGGCCACGACCCTGACTCTGATCTACAGCACTGATCTCTTCAACGCGACCTCCGCGAGACGCTTGCTGCGGCATCTGGGAATCTTGCTGGCCGGCGCCGCCGCCGCACCGCGGCGCCGGATCTCGGTGCTGCCCCTGTTAAGCGCTCCGGAGCGTGCCCAGCTCCTGGCGGAGCGCAACGACACCGAGCGCGCCGGGAAGCGCCGGGGAAGATGCCTGCACGAGTTGTTCGAGAGCTGGGTGGCGCGCCAACCGGAGACCGTGGCGGTGGTCTTCGAGGAGTCCGGCCTGCCGGGGTCCGGCCTGCCGGGGTCCGGCCCGTCGGGGTCCGACCTGCCAGAGCAGCGTCTGAGCTACGGTGAGCTCTCCCGGCGAGCCAACCGTCTGGCCCATGAGCTGCGCCGGCACGGCGTGCGGCCCGAAGTGCCGGTGGGGATCTTCATGGAGCGGTCGATGGAGATGGTGGTCGCGATCTGGGGTGTGCTCAAAGCGGGCGCACCCTATGCGCCGCTGGCCAGGAATACCCCTGCCGAGCGGGTCGCCTCGATCGTCCGGGCGGCCGGGATCCCGATCCTTCTGAGTCAGCCGGACCTGGCACGGGAGCTGAGCCTCGGTGCCGGCTGCGAGGTGCTGTGCCTGGACGACAAGCGCGAGGTGGCGGCGGGCCGCAGCCCGCAGAACCCGGCCGGCGGTGCGCGGGTGGAGAATCCGGCCTACGTGATCCACACCTCGGGCTCCACGGGTGCCCCCAAGGGCGTGGTCGTGGAGCACCGGCAGATCTTGCACTACATCGACAACCTCGAGTGGCAGGTGCGGCTCGCAGCGGGCTGGAGCTATGCTCTGGTGCAGCCGGCAGCGGTGGACTCGTCGATAAGCACCCTCTTTCCGCCGCTGATCACCGGCGGGACCCTCCACGTGATTTCCGAAGAGCGGGCGATCGATCCCCAAGATCTGGGCGACTACATGAGCCGCCACTCAGTCGACCTGCTCAAGATCGCCCCCTCGCACCTCGCGACGCTGCAGGCCGCGGGCGTGGGGCCGAAGATCTACCCGCGGCGCTGTCTGGTCTTCGGTGGCGAGTCCTCCCACGTGGACTGGGCGAAGGAGCTGGCAGCAGATACCGGGGGCATCGCCCTGTTCGGCCACTACGGTCCCACCGAGACGACGGTCGGCTCGTCGATGTACCGGGTGATCGAAGGACGGCTCCACTCTTCTCCGCTGGTACCCCTGGGGCCGCCGTTCGGCAATAGCCGCTACTACCTCCTGAGCGCGCATCTGGAACCACAGCCGCTCGGTGTGGTGAGCGAGATCTACACTGCCGGCGCCGGCGTGACCCGCGGCTACCTGAATCGTCCCGCCCTGACCGCCGAGTGCTATCTGCCGGACCCGTTCAGCAAAAAGCCTGGCGAGCGGATGTACCGATCGGGCGACCTCGCGCGGTATCTGCCGGACGGTGAGCTCGAGTTCCTCGGCCGCTCTGACCATCAGGTCAAGATCCGGGGCTTTCGTATCGAGCTGGGAGAGATCGAAGCGGCCCTCAAGAGGCATCCGCTCGTCAGTGGCGCAGCGGTCGTCGTGCAGAAAGACGCGCGGAGCGCGGATCACCTGGCGGCCTTCGTGGTTTCCGCAAACGGACAATGTGATCCTGACGAGCTGCGCCGCTTCTTGCAGAACCAGTTGCCGGACTATATGGTGCCGGGGAGCTTCACGATACTGGAGGATCTGCCCCGGCTCGCCCACGGTAAGCTCGATCGCAAGGCTTTATCGGCTTTCGGTGCCTCCGACTCCGGTCCGGTGGATCGGTTTGTGGCTCCCGCCGACGATCTGGAATGGCGATTGACCCGTATCTGGGAGGAGCTCTTCGACAAGCGGCCGATCGGGATACAGGAGAATTTCTTCGCTCTTGGAGGCCACTCCCTGTTGGCTGTCCGGTTGATGGCGAAGATCCGCAGCCACTTCGCAGAGCATCTCGCGTTGGCCAGTCTGTTCGACAGCCCCACGATCGAGCAACTGGCAAAACTGTTGCGCCGTGGAAACGCTTCGCGGGCTCGCGGAGCTCTGGTACCGATCCGGCCCGACGGGAAAAAGAGGCCTTTTTTCTGCGTGCACTCGGTGGGCGGCAACGTCTTCTGTTACGTTGATCTGGCACATCGGCTGGGCACCGAACAGCCGTTTTACGGGCTCCAGTCCCCCATTCCGGAGGCTCCCGAGGAGCCGCTGGCGGGGTTCGAGGAGATGGCCGCCTTTTACCTGGGAGAGATCCGGAAAATTCAACCCGAGGGGCCCTATCAACTCGGTGGCTGGTCTCTGGGGGGCGTGCTGGCGTTCGAGATGGCTCAGCAGCTCGTCGCCGAGGGAAAGCAGATCAACCTGCTGGTGCTCATCGACACGGCAGTTCCCAATGAAGCGAGCCGCGCCCGCCCGCTCGACGAGGCGAGCCTGCTGGCGGCGTTCGCCGGCGACCTCGCCGGCCTCGCCGGCAGGTCCCGCCGGCCGGATTCCCCATCTCCTGAAGAGGCGCAACTCCTCGTCTCGGACCTCTCCGCGGAGTCCGCCGGCTCGTTGGGCGACGACAAGCTCCGCTCGGTGTTCAAGCAGGCACAGTCAGCCGGTTGGCTGTCCACGGACCTCGATTTCACGGAAGCTTTCGAGCTTTATCGAATTTTCCGCCGCAACACTCGGGCCCTCCGAAGCTACGAGCCGCAGAGTTCTTCCGCGCCTATCACGATGTTTCAGGCCGCAGAGCTGCCGGCGGATCTCCCGGCCGGCTATAGCCGTGATTGGAGCGTTCTGGCGACCGGTGCCGTAGAGGTGGAAACGATACCTGGTAATCACTACACGATTCTCCACAGACCCTGGATCGAGACTCTGGCCGATCGGCTCAGAGACGCTTTCGCGAGGGCCGAGGCGAGAGCCGACAAATGGCAGAAGACGCCCTCACAGCGAGAAGCTCGGGAGAAAGGGGAACAGAGACCGTTTTAAGTATCTTGAGCGCCTACTCATGACGCAGGGCAGTCACCGGATCCACGGACAGCGCTCTTCGCGTCGGCACGAAGGTGGCGAGCAGCGCGACCACAATCAGCGCGCCAGCGAGCATAACGAAAGTGATGGGGTCGGTGGTGGTCACGCCGAAGAGCATGCTCGACATGGTCTTGGTCAGGGCGAAGGAACCGATGAGGCCCGCCATGATCCCGGCCACCATGTCGACGATCGTCTGGTTGAGCATCAGCCAGAGGATGGCTTTCTTCTGAGCGCCCATGGCCATACGAATCCCGATCTCGCGGGTCCGTTGGCTGGCTTTGTAGGACATGAGGCCGTAGATGCCCATGACGGTGAGGATCGCGGCAGTCGCCGCGAAGAGAACCATCAACAGAGTATTGAAGCGCATCTTGTTTTCCTCTTCGCCCATCCGCTGCTCCATCGTCGCGATATCGAATACGGGCAGACTCGAGTCGAGCGCGCGAACTTCTTCACGAATCCGCTGGGTCATGGCTGCGTTGGCAACCTCTGTGCGGACAAAGAGGCCCAGACCTTTGTGCGGCCATTGCTCGATGGGGACGTAGACATCCTCGGGGGTAAAGAATTCCGTGCTTCGGCCTCGGTGCTTGGCATCGCCCACGATGCCGACAACGGTAAACCACGGATCCTCCCCCGGCGTACCGAGATTGACACGTTTGCCGAGGGCCTCCTCACCCGGCCACAGGGCCTTCGCCGCCGATTCGCTGATCACCATCACGGGAGTTGCGTCGGCGTGGTCCGTGCGCTCGAGCGGCCGGCCGGCGATCAGCGGAATGCCCAGGTTCTTGAGCGCTCCGGGACTGGCGCGATGCGGGAAGACCCGAACCCGATCCTCAGCCGATTGGATGATCCGTCCCTCCGGCACAGCATCGCGGAAGTACCAGTTGGCACCCGGCAGGTCGGGTCCCCACAAGCCAGCAAGCTTGACGCCGGGAAGCGCTGAGATCCGTTCTTCCAAGGCGCGATAGAAGCTGCGCTTGGCATCATCTTCCGCATAGCGCGGACCATCGAGCTCGAATCGCATGGTCAGCAGGTGCCGGGTATCGAAGCCGAAACCGGTGTTCGCGAAGACGTAGAAGCTCCGGATCATGAGGCCGGCGCCGATGAGAACTACGACGCTCAGGGCGATCTGCGTGACGACCATCACCCGGCGTAAGAAATTGCGGCCTGGGTTGCTGCCGACACTCTTCCCTCCCGGCCTCAGGACGTCGTTAAAACTCATCCGTGCGCTTTTCAAGGCCGGAGCCATACCGGATACGAGGGACGCCAGAAACGCCAGTAGAAGTGCTACCAAAAAGGTTTGAATTCGAACGTCGACTTCAATGAACTCCGGCACCGGCAACGGGGTGGTGACAAAGAGAGTTTCGATGCCAAAAAAGGCAAGAAAGAAACCGATGATCCCCGCGATCAGTGCGAGCAGTACGCTCTCGGTCAGAATCTGACGCACCAAGGGGCCGCGGCCTGCTCCCAGAGCCATGCGCATGGCGATCTCGTGCTCGCGCTCCACGAAGCGAGCCAGAAGGAGCATGACCACATTGATGCACCCTAGGAGAAAGACGAGAGCCGCTCCGACGGCGAGTATGGTCAAGGCCTCGGTCAAGCTACCGTTATCGGAGCGTACGCTGTCGAACGAGACCAGCTGGGCTTCGTTGTCGGCGTTGGTCTGGGGATACATATTCTGCAATTCGTGGGACAGGGAGAGCATTTCCGCTTGAGCTTGATCGAGCGTGACGCCGGAGTTGAGACGGGCGACCGTCATGAGCCATCGATGGCCTCTTTTCTCGATGAAGGCGGACCTGAGATGGATTGCCGATCTCGACAGGGGCACGAAAATTTCCGGGTTGGGGTTGGCGCTGATGGTTTTGAAATTCCGCGACAAAACGCCCACGATGGTGTAGGGCTGGCCGCTCAGGTTGATCTTCTTGCCGATCACGTCCGGATTCGAGCCGAAACGCTTTTGCCAAAGTCCGTAGGTCAGGATGGTGACCGGTCGGCCGCTCGGCAGTTGATCTTCCGAGTCGTCGAAAATTCTTCCCAGAAAAGGCTTCGCGTTCAGCACTCTGAAAAACGAAGGGGTGACATAGCCGGCCTGAAGGTGCTCGGCGCCGTCGTTCTCGACCAGATTCAAATTGTACCAGAACGAGTAGGCCGCGGACTCTTCAAAAGATTGGCTTTCGCTGAAATAATCGATCATATCGGGATAGGAAAGGGGCGCTCGCTCGGCACCTCGATTAGGATCTCTTCTGAGAACTTGAACAAGACGATCGGGATCCTTGTAGGGAACCGGAGCCAGAAAGACGGAACTCACCAGGCTGAAGACCGTGGTGGTGAAGGCGATACCGATCGCCAAGATGAATACGAGGAGGAAATTGAAACCGGGGCGCTTGACGAGCATTCGAAATGTGTGACGGATGTCTTTCATGAACATATCTGATCTTCCTGTGCTCTTTTTCGATCAAGAAGCTCCAGCCGGTTTGGTGTGGGTCGACCCGATGACCGAGGCGCTCGTCGGGCGTGGCCCATGGTGCAGACACGACGTAACGGAAGCGGCCACGCCGGCACGACGAGCCCCGCAGAGTCTCCTGCTGGTAGGCCTGTAGAGCTCATCGTGTCCTGCTTCCTGGCTTCTGACCGCGGTTCACCTCGGGTGGAAGCGATGGTATCACAAGAGGGCGTGGCGGGTATTCCCCCATCCGGTTGGTTTGCTTCCTGGGTGACCCTGGTCGCTGGCTGGGGCGCTTCAGCGCTCCCTGTCGACCCGTCGCGGGCGATCACCCGGAAACGCCCGGGGCCTGGCGCTATGCACCGCGTTTCAGGAGATGGATTCGATGTATTCACGAGGGAATCCCAGCTCTCGCAAGACACCTCGAAGCCTTGACGCGTACTCCGGGTTGTGTTCATGCGGCGAAGGCACTTCGCGCAAATTGTAACACAGGGCCGCAACAAGATCGCCCTTCAGAGTATGCGCCAGGACAGCCTCGGGAAGATAGTGCTCGAGGCCAGGGCCCGAGTAGAGACGGTCTAGCTCACGGTGGGTCAGCGCAACGAGCATGCCATAGGCCCGGGCTCCGTGAGCGGGAACCAGCGTGGCGCGCTGGCCGATGCGCAACGCGAAGCCATCAACATATCCGGGCCGGGGGTCGGTGGGGGTGACGTCGGTGTCGCGGAGGACGCTCACGTCCATGAATAGACCGTAGAAGAAGGCGTCGATATGGCGTTTTGTCATCATGTCAGGGCGTTCCGGAATAGGAGGCTCTCTACCAGTAGGCCTGTCGAGTTCATCGTCCTTACTTCCTGGCTTCTGACCGCAGGTTCCACGCGGGCGGAAGCGATGGTATCACGAGAGGGCGTGGGCCTGACGGCGGCAACGGGCCGAGCTGCGAATCGCCCGGCTGGGGCCGCATCTGGGACCTGAGCTCTTGCCATCCCCGCCTCCACTATACTAGACTCCGCCCTGGAGCCGGGAAGTGTGGCCGAGTCACGACTCCAAAGGGCGGAGGGCGAGGCGACGGTTGCTCGTAGCGGCTGCCCTTGGGGCGATACTCGCCCGGGATTCTCGAACCCGCAACGGCGCAACAGAGCTGGGTCTCCGCCGGCTCAGCCTGGTGTCAATCTGTCGATCCGAGGAGTAACGGAATGCCTGAAGAAAGCCTTGGACCCACTCCCGACCACTTGCTGCGCCTGGCCGCAGGGAGAACCACCAACGTGCTGCTCGAGCTGGCGCTCGAGCTCGAGCTCTTCGCCAAGCTCAAAGGCAAGGCGGTACCTCTCGCTGAGCTGGCGGGAACCTGGGACATGCCGGCACCGTCGGCGCGCTTCGTGGCCCAGTACCTGAGCAACGAAGGTCTGCTCGTCTATCGCGATGGGGCGGTGTCGAACTCGCCGCTGGTGGAGATGACGCTGACCGGGGACTCGGAGCTGCGCTTCCACCTGTCGGTACTCTTCAAGTACGATTTGTCTCTGGACGAGCTCAGAGAGCAGCTCCTCAACCCACCCGTGTCTCAGTGGTATCAAGTGCGTGAGCACGGGAAAATCACCGACCCCCGTGGAGTGCTCCGGCAGACCCCCGATCGGTGGCTGCTCGAGATGGTAACGCTGCGTCACGAGCAGCGTATCCAACTCGGCCGGGCCCTGGCCGAGCAATACGATTTCAGTGCTCACCACAAGCTTCTCGATCTGGGGGCGGCCGGCGGCGGCTATTGCATCGGTATCCGTCAGCTCAACCCACACCTCCGGTGCGTCGCCTTCGATCTGCCGGAGGTGATCGAGTTGGCGAGGGAGAAGATCGCCGAAGCGGGCGAGGAAGAAGGCATCGAGTTGGTGACGGGGTCCTTCTTCACGGATGATTTTCCTGCGGGTGCCGACGTCATGCTGATCACCTGGATCCACAATTGGTCGCCGGAAGACGACCGGACGATCCTGCGCAAGGCCTATGACGCTCTGGCCGACGGCGGCGTCTTCCTGGTGAACGAATTCTGCTTCGAGGACGATTGGTCGGGCTCGATCGAGGCCGTTTTCTCCGCCTTTCTGATGGTCGGTCAGGAAGGCAAGAGCGGCTGGGCACCGAGCTATGCCGAGATCGAATCCCTGCTCGAGGAGGTGGGCTTCGTCGACCTCGAAAGGCGACCCCGTCTGGTGATAGCGCGCAAACCCGCGGCGTCTTGAGCCCGATTCCGGATGTTGAACAATGGGATGGTCCCGCCGGGGATCGGTCAATCCTCACTACAGCCGCGATCCCCTCAGCGACTTCCTCTCCACCGAAGCGGGCCGTAGAGGGAAACTGAGCGACGGCGTCATCGGGTCTCGATCTCTCGGAGCCTGACGCGGGCCTGCTCGGGCTGGACCGGTCGACGGAAAGGGGTGACCGCCGAGGCCCAAGCGTGGGTAGCTCGGCCGGCTGGGACGCATCTGGGATCTGAGCTCTTGCCATCCCCGCCTCCACTATACTAGACTCCGCCCTGGAGCCGGGAAGTGTGGCCGAGTCACGACTCCACAGGGCGGCCGGGGATGACGGAATCCGATAGAACGCGTACCACAATGACCACCAAGCTACGGACCTTCCTAATCCTTTGGAGCGGGCAGGTGGTGTCGATCTTCGGCACCAGCATGACCGGATTCGCGCTCGGCGTCTGGGTTTTTCAGACCACCGGGTCGGTGACCCGATTTGCGCTGATCTCCTTCTCCAGCGCGTTCCCGGCGATCGTGCTGCTACCGGCATCCGGAATCATCGTCGACCGTTTCAATCGGCTACGGGTGATGATCTGGGGCGATTTGGGAGCGGCGCTCGGCACCGTGGCGATCGCTGCGCTCTTGTGGCTCGGCTACCTCGAGATCTGGCACATCTACGTCCTGATGGCGTTCGCTTCGGCCTTCAGCACGCCGCAGGCTCTCGCCTTCGACGCATCGATCCCGCTTCTGGTCGACAGACAGCAGCTGGGCCGGGCGAACGCCCTGCACCAGTTCGGCGCCGGGATCGCCGAGACCGCGGCGCCGCTTCTGGCCGGTTTGCTGGTCGTCAGCATCGGGCTCGAAGGCATCATCTTGATCGATGTAGCGACTTTCGTTTTCGCTGTCATGACCCTTTTGATCATCCGCATTCCACGCCACGAGCCCAGCGTCGAGAAAATTGGCAAAGAGCCGCAGCAGGAATCGCTCAAGCAACGCCTCCTGGCCGGCTGGCACTTCATCCGCAGCCGCCCCGGGTTGGTGGGACTCATGTTCTACTTCTTTTCGCTCAACTTCACCCGCACGGCTGTCCTGGTGCTGCTTACGCCGCTGGTTCTGAGCTTCGCTGCGCCAACGGAGCTCGGTGCGGTGCTCGCTCTCGGTGCGGCCGGCATGATGACCGGCGGTATCCTGATGGCCGCCTGGGGCGGTCCCGAGCGGCGGATGACAAGCATCTACGCCGGAAATCTACTTTATTCGGTGATGCTCATCCTCGGCGGGCTGCGGCCCAACATCACGCTGATTAGCGTCGCTGCCTTCCTGATGCTCCTGACCAGTCCGTTCATCAACAGCGCGGTCCAGGCGCTCTGGCAAAGCAAGGTGCCGTTCGATTTGCAGGGACGGGTGTTCGCGGCGCGACGCATGTTCACGTGGTCTGCCGTGCCTCTGGGCTACCTGATCTCCGGCCCGCTTAGCGACCGCCTTTTCGAACCACTGATGGCCGAGGGCGGCGCGCTGGCCGGAGCGCTCGGACCGATTTTCGGCGTCGGGCCGGGCCGCGGTGTCGGTCTGTTTCTGACGCTGCTCGGAGTGAGTGCACTTTTGACCCTGGCGGCTGGTTACCTCCATCCACGAATACGTCTCGTCGAGGACGAGCTGCCGGATGTGAGCCGCAAGGAGGCCGCCGATCCTGAGCGCCGGTGAGCTCAGAGAGCGAGAGCTTCGAGCACCCGTTCGGGATTGTGCTGGTAGCGGTCGAGCAGGGCGTGGAACCAGCGCTCGAGACCGAAGGCGACACAGCCGCTGAAGACCGGGGCGCCGTCTGTCATGCAAATGTTGCACCGCTCGCCGAAGAAGTTGCGGTGGAAGTTGAGCGAGGCGATGGCCAGCTCTCCGCCGTAGACGAACTCCTCCTTTTGCGGGAAAAGTTTCTGCATCCGTGCGGTGGAGCTCTGGGGCTGATAGAACGGATCGGTGGCGAACTGGGTCCCGAGGCTGAGGCCGATCTCGGCCGCGAAGCTCGAGATGCGCTCCTTGAACGACCGCAGATGCTCCTTCACTGCTTCGGCCGGGCCGAGGCAGACGATCTCGCGCATACTGAAGCTCCACAGGCGTTGGAGCTCATCATAGGCGTTCTCGTTGCGAAAGCAGGTCGCCACGGTGGTGATGTAGCACGGTGCGTCGAGCACCGCACCTTCGAGATGAAGGTAGACGTTGTAACACGCTGCCGAGGGCAGGACATAGCGGCCGGCGGACAGATCGTCGGGGGGAATGGCGTCGACGTCGCCCCCTTTGGCGTAGCGTTCGGCGAGCACCTCGGAGCGGATTCGGCTCGCCACCACCGCCAGGTGGGGAAAGTTGAGGAAATAGTCGAACCGGCTCAGGTCTCGAGCGCGGATGAGCGGCGGAAAGAGCATCGGTCGGGCTCCGATCTCCGCCGCCCAGGCGAGAATACGCTGCTCCAGAGCTTCCCGGATGGCCAGCATCTCGGGGCCGAAAGTAGCGAGCCCGCCGCTGATCTGGTAGATGCCGTCGGCCTCACCCGGAGCTTTGCTCTCGGTCGCCATAGGTCTGACCCTCGCTAATCGGGTTGGAAGATCTTCTCTTCGATGCTGCGCAGGGTGCGGAAAGCATCCACCGAGCCGGCCTCGACATCGAGCTCACGCTCGACGAGCGACTCCAGGAAGAACACGAAGTCCATGAATCCCAGGGAGTCGATCACCCGGTTCTCGATCAGATCAAGATTGGGCTCAAGGTCGTCCAGCTCGGGGTGTTTCGCCAGCAGCCACTCTTTAACGGCCTGAATCGATTCAGTTGCTGAGCTCACTAAAGATATCTCCCTTGGGGATGATACCGTTCTTCTGCATGTAATCCGTGGTACGCCTTAGGGTCTTACGATCCACATCCCGGCGGGCCGGATCAGCGAGCAGCTCCGTGCGCATCTTGTAAGGCTCGGGAATACCGGCGTCTTTATACACTATCGGGTTGTACAGTGACTGTATACTGGCAACAATGTAACGCTTGACGTATTTCTCCGCAGCGCGCACCTGGTCTTCCGACTCGTGTTCGCAGATGTAGCCGTGAAGTTTCTTGACGACCTCGCGGCCGAAGACGATGTGCCGCGATTCGTCTTGATGGTGGATGCTGTTGACCTGGCGAATGATCGGGTCGAGGGTCTCGTCACGACCCATACGGGAGTTGAAGAAATCAACGATCTCTTCGAAAATCAGGATGCGTGAAAAAACGAGAAAAGACTCGATTTCGGGCGAGGTCTCGCCAATGGAGAACGACAGCTTCCTGTTGGGATAGATCTTTTTTCCATAGTTCCAGCAGAACTTGGCGAAAAACCACATGTGCTCGTTCTCTTCACCGATGAAGTGATGAAAAAACTCGGACTCTTCCTCGTATCCCGGCGTCTGAACCCGAGCAACAACCTCGACCAGAAGCTCGCGGATACCGTGGACGTTGAGGCTGTAGAAGTAGATGCTCTCCCACTTGCTGAGGGCCTTGAGCTGCGACTCGTTGAGCTCTTCGGTAAACCGGGTATTGGCCACTGTCATCAGCTCGCGCGACATCCACCATTGGTCGTCCGGCAGGCTTTCCGGCCACTGGAACATCTTGTAAGGGTTGTAGTAAGTGTCAACCGACATCTCGGTAATGCGCTCAAGGGTCGCGGAAATGCCCCTTGACGGCTTCTGCTTGACAGCTTCTTGGGGTATGGCCATTGGAGAAACTCCTTTCCCTGCTTGGGTGAACTCCAGATTTGTCGGATAGTCCCCGCCATCGTTCGTCCCTACTTCGGAGACCCACAGCCAGGGCTTAGCTCGGACTGCGGCGCCTCCGACTCCGAGATTGGACGAGACTACAGGCCACGCCGCCCATTGTCAAGCTCGGTGCGGCTGAGCGAGATCGCCCGGTCCTTGGGGGAGGCGACAAGCCTCAAGAAGACCATCGAGCGGTTGGGGCGGCAGTTGGAGCGCTGGCGGGTAGTCCCAGCCGCAGCAGGGTGGGGGTCTCTCAGAGCCATTCGCGAATCGACGCCGCGGCTCCGGGGGGTACTCCTCCTCCAGGCTCTTGGCCAAGTCGAGCAGACGCTTCTCGGCCTGCTTGTCGGAGTCGAAGCGCAGCCAGGCTTGGCGCACCCGCTGCCTCACCCAGGGCCAACGGCTCTTGGGCAGGTGCTCTTGGACGTTGCGCATCTTGTGGATCTGGCAGCGCTGAATGTGCCCCCAACGGCCGAAGACCGTCTTCAGGGCTTTGTACAGCCCCTTGCTGCCGTCGATGACCAACAGTCGGGCTTGCTCGACCAGGGCGCGTAGTATACTACCCGCCGGCTTGGCCGTTCGGCGGCCCCCAAACACAGCCAAGGAGAAGTCGATGAGTGTCCCAGGTCGGCGCCTGCACGAGATCTTCGAAGCGAGGGTGAGAGAGGATCGCCAGCGGATCGCCGTGACCGGACCGGACCGGCACGTGACCTACGGCGAGCTGGATGCAAGCGCTGATCGGCTGGCCGACAGACTGCGGCGGCTGGGGGTCGGACCGGACGTCCTGGTGGGCCTGTGCGTCGACCGCAGCGTCGAGATGATCACCGGAATCCTCGGCATCCTGAAAGCCGGCGGCGCCTATGTGCCGATCGATCCGGAGTATCCGGCAAAGCGCATCCGGTTCCTGCTCGAGGACACCGCCGTCGCCATCGTGGTGGCGGTGCGGCGGGTCGCACGCTCGCTCGACGGATGGCCCGCTGAGGTGGTGTGGATCGACGACGGTGAGCCCAGGCCCGAGCCGGTCGCCGCAATGCCGACGGCGGTCGAGGTATGCGACCGCAACCTCGCCTATGTGATCTACACCTCGGGATCGAGCGGCGCCCCGAAGGGCGTGATGATCGAACATCGCAACGTGGTTCGCCTCTTCGAGCAGACCGATCGCTGGTTCGGCTTCGGCGAGCGTGACGTCTGGACCCTCTTTCACTCGATGAGCTTCGACTTCTCGGTCTGGGAGATCTGGGGCGCGTTGCTTTACGGCGGCCGTCTGGTGATCGTACCAGCGGAGGTCTGCCGATCGCCACAGCTGTTTCGCGAGCTGCTCAGGGAGCAGCAGGTGACGGTGCTCAATCAGACGCCATCGGCGTTTCGGCATCTGCTCGCGGACTACCGGGGCCAGAAAAGGGACTGGGATCTCGACCTCAGACAGATAGTGTTCGGCGGCGAGCAGCTCGACGTCGGGGTGCTGGAGCCCTGGATCGGCCGCTTCGGGGATCGGTTGCCGGCGCTGGTGAACATGTATGGGATCACCGAGACGACCGTCCACGTCACCTACAGGAGAATCCTGAGCCGAGATCTCGCTCATCCGGAGACGAGCCCGATCGGCATACCGATACCGGACCTGGAGATCTTGCTGCTCGACGAGTCCGGCCAGCCGGTTCCCGATGGGGCGGTTGGCGGAATCTACGTCGCCGGTCCGGGTCTGGCACGCGGCTACCTGAATCGTCCGGAGCTCACTGCGCAGCGCTTCGTGCGACGAGCGAGCGCGGCCCGGCCCGAGGGAATCCGGCTCTACGACTCGGGCGATCGGGCGGTCCGGCTGGCCGACGGGCAGCTGGCCTACGCCGGCAGGTCCGACAGCCAGATCAAGATCCGGGGATTTCGCGTCGAGCCCGGGGAGATCGAGCTCTGCCTGTCCCGCCACCCGCGCGTCGCGACCGCGGTGGTGACCATGCGCGACTACGGGGCCGGGGACGTCCGTCTGGTCGCCTGCGTCGAGCCGAGCGCCGTCCTGGCGTCGCCGGACGCCTTCGCCCGGCTGACCGGCGAGCTGGTCGACCGGAGTCGGGAAGAGCTGCCGCCGCACCTGCGGCCATCCGCGTACTACGTCGTGCCGAAGATCCCGTTGACACCGAACGGCAAGCTGGACCGGGCGGCTCTCGAGGGCCTCGCCGAGTATCGTCTCGAGTCCGCTGGCACCGCACCAGAGGCGCGGGACTCGATGACCGCGACCGAGAAGGTGATTGTAGAGATCAGCGAGGAGATCCTGAAGCGGCGAGGGCTCGGAACCGAGGACGACCTCTTCGACCTCGGCGTGACGTCACTCGCCTTCACGCGCATCCTGGCGACGGTCAACAGCCGCCTGGGTGTGTCTCTGAACGGCAGCGAGCTCGACGACGAGGCGACCATAGCCGCCCTTGCGAAGTGCGTCGAGGCCGAGCTCAAAGCGACTCGCGTCACAGTATCGAGCTAGGGCGGCAGGAGGAGATATGCAGAAAGCACAGGAGCAGACCCGATTCGACCTGACAGCCGAAGAGCTGGCCAGCTTTCACGCCCGCGGCTACTTCGGGCCCTTCAAGGTCTACGACAGCGAGCAGATGAAGAAGCTGTGGCGGCGCGAGCGATTGCAGCTACTCGACCGCAGCATGGCGATCTATCAAGGCGAGGCCGTGCAGTCGGGAAACACCAACATCGCCAACTACGATCGCCACCTCGATTCGACTTTTCTGGCCGAACATGTCTGCCGGCCGGAGATCGTCGACCGGGTCAGCAGCGCCCTGGGGCCCGACGTGCTGTGCTGGCGCTCCGAGTTCTTTCCCAAGTATCCCGGCGACGAAGGCACCGACTGGCACCAGGCTGATACCTTCGCCAACGCCTCGGGTACGCCCCAGATTCTGTGGCCTGACGAGCTCAAAGATTTCGGCGGCACGATCACCGTATGGACCGCCTTTACCGAGACCAACGAAGAGACCGCCTGCCTGCAGTTCATTCCCGGAACCCACACGCACATGTTTTACGACGAGTCCCGGGGGATGCACTACGATGCGACCCGCATCAACACCACCGACAAGGGAGGTGTCAGGAGAGGGTTTTTCGGGTACGACTACCAGGAGCTGCAGATCGACCCGGATTGGAAACCGGACGAGTCGAAGGCGGTGTCGATGGTGATGCGCTCTGGTGAGGCGATTATGTTTTGGTCCACTCTGATGCATGCTTCCCATCCCCACCTGGGCAAGACGGACCAGATGCGCCTGGGCTTCGCGGCGCGCTATGTTCCCACCAGTGTCCGGATCTACCCGGATGCCGAAGCCATCGAGGAGTACGGAGGCCGGGTCGAGCTGGATCGCTATGGCGCCGTGCTGGTCTGCGGCAGCAACGTATACGCCCACAATCGGATCGCGGAAGCGACGACGCGCGGACATGAGTTCGTCAAGCGATAAGCCGTTTTCGATGCTCGATCAGCAGGCCAGGCGGGACGTGGCGCGCCTCACCGAGGCGGTGCTGTCGGTGAAGCCGCTGTTGAAGGTCCTCGAGCGCCCGCTGCGGGTGGCGCCGACGGGCAACGGCGCGGGGGTGCCTCCGGGGCCGCAGGTCGGAGAGTTGCTCGACTGGGTGGCGGCGCGCCTCGGGGCACCCCGCCTGGTCCTCAGCTCGGCCGCGGCCGTCGAGTTGGACCCGTTCGAGCGGGCGGTGAGTGCGCGTCTGGACCTGCGGCCAGGCATCGAACGGCTGTCGCTGCATGACGGGGTGCGCGCCGAGATCGACGACATCGTCGACCAGGTGGCCGAGAACAGCTTCGATCGCTTCTGCACCCGTGCGGCGGTGACCTCCGGAGACGGTGTCCCGGTGATGGCCTATGCGGCGGGGGACCGCAAGGACAGCGCTGTCGTGCTGGTGTCTGCGTGTGGAATGCCGGCAAGGCTGTGCGAGCGTTGGATACGTCTGCTGGCGCCGGAGCACTTCGTCATCACCTGGGAGAGCCGTGGCATGATCGCGGGCGCCAGGACCGAGGATCTGGCCTGCGACGTCGAGGCCCAGGCTAGCGATCTGTTCGCTGCTATGGATCATTTCGACGTTGCCCGGGCCAGCCTGATGGGGATGTGCGGCGGCGCGGTGATCGCGGTGACGGCCGCGGCGCGACACCCCGGGCGGGTCTCGTCGATGAGCTTGTGGCACGGGGATTTCGAGCTCGGGCCCGACTGTCCCAAGACCTCCCATCAGCGCGACTTGAAGGCGCTGATGCTGTTGGGCG
>Ga0302046_10001227_pt1 | contig 24115 bp, 15 predicted proteins | sample RVTome_11_FD_200261 | JGI IMG/M metagenome (GOLD analysis project Ga0302046, IMG submission 200261) | Soil microbial communities from uranium-contaminated site in the Upper Colorado River Basin, Wyoming, United States - RVT147D111 (version 2) ... | reverse complement strand
TTCGACGGCTTTCTTGGTCAGGATATCAACCCACCGGAGCAACCGGACAGCCTCGCCGCGGCCCTGGCCGACTCGCTCGCGCAGGACAGCACGGCCGCCCTGGCCCTCCGGGACAGCACGAGCCTGCCCCCCACAAATACCCGGGCGAACAACACGGTCAGGCGCTCCCGGCAAACGACAACGCAGCAACAGCAGGATACAGGGCCGACGCTGGAAACCTTGCTGACCGAGGCGCGAACCGCCTTCGACGCCGGAGGGTACGACGAAGCCCGCACCCTGCTGGAGACCGCCGCCGAACGCGGGTCGAGCACAGCCTCCCTGCGCCTGGGCCGGATGTACGAGACCGGCCAGGGCACCCGCAAGAACGAGCAAGAGGCCGCACGATGGTACCGGCAGGCGGCCGAGGGCGGCCTGGCCGAAGCCCAGTTCTACCTCAGCAGCATGTACCGGGACGGGCGCGGCGTCGAGCGAAACCTGGACGAGGCGGTACTGTGGTGCCGCCGCGCCGCCGAGGGCGGCCTGGCAGAAGCCCAGTTCATCCTGGGCCGGATGTATTTCCGAGGGCAAGGTGTAACACGCAACGATGAAGAAGCCGTCAACTGGTACCGTAAGGCCGCCGCGCAGGGCCATCAACAGGCCCAGGGTGCGCTGGACCGGTTAATGAGCAACAATTGAGGGATGACCCGTCGCGTGGAGACAGGTCCTTAAAACCCCATTATGGATGCCTACCGTCGTTGTTAAACATACAGGGTCGGCTACCGAAACAGCCGCAGCGCTCCGGAAGCGCGAGCGCCTCTGGCTGGCGGCGGCTTCCGTCGTCGTCGCCTTCGGGCTGTTGCTTACCTACGGGTCGAAGACCGAGGGATTCGACGCGATGCGCGCGCAGCTCGAAGCCGGCACGGTGCTCGACCTGAACGCCCTGCCTCCTACCGATACCCTCATCCCTTTTCTGACCGACCACTATGCTGACCCGCGTGACCGCCGCTTTACGGCCGACTACGTGGCCGACTACGTCCGGCGGCGGCGAGACGCCTCGCGCTTCGGAGGCGGCAAGCTGCCCAACGTCGGTACGCTGAACCTGCTGACGGTCGAAGCCCGCGACGCCTACGAAAAAGGAGGCGATCACTTCAAGGCGCGCGTCGTTCGGGAAGAAGGCTTCACCCCGGACTTGTTCGCCCGGGAGACGACGGCGCCACCGGCCTATCCCGCCCGCCCGCCGGAGGCCGCCTCGGGCTATTCTATTACAGGCCGCGTCTTCGATGCCGAAGATAAGGCCGTACCGGGTGTGATGGTGCTCCTCGAAAGCGAAGACCGCGCCGACACCCTTCGCACCGGCACAGAGGGGTCATACGCCTTCACCGGACTGGCGCCCGGAATGGCCTACCGGGTCTACCCGCTCAAGCCGTATCACCTCTTTCGCTCCGCCTCGATCGACAGCCTCGCGCAGGACGCGACGATCTCTTTCCAGGCGCGTCCCCACCACCCGTCGTTGCTCCTTTCGACGACGTTCAACCGGCTCAAGCCGTCCTTCGTCGCCCGCACGCCGGACGGGTTCAACACGTCGCTCGCCGTGCTGGCGTTGCTTTTCTTCGGCCTCTTCTGGGCCGTCCACGTCGTCTGGATGCTCCGAGGCTTCCGGGGCGACCCGGTGCTGCTCCCGGTGGTACACCTGCTGCTGGGCCTCAGCCTGCTCTTCATGCTCGGCCTGCCCGACCCCTTGCGAGACCGATTCCTGAGCGTCAACGTCGTGGTGGGCACCCTCATCGGCGGCGTGTTGCTGCTCGCGCTGAGCCTCATCGACGTACCGCGCTGGGGGCGGCGCCTGAGCTACGGGAGCGCGAAGAGCTTCGTCTGGCTGGGGCTGGCGGCCCTGGCCTCGGTGGCCCTCCTGACGCTCGGCACCGGCCCGGCCGGCAGCGGCGCCCGCGTCAACCTCTTCGGCGTGCAGCCGATGGAAGCCATCAAAGCCTGCCTGCTCGTCTTCTTCGCCGGTTACTTCGCCCGCAACTGGGAGTTCTTACGCACGCTGGAACAACATGAGGGCCTGCCCCGGTGGATGCGCCGCCTGCGCCTGCGGATCCCCCGGCTCTACTACGCCCTGCCCATCTTCGTCGGCGTCGCGGTGGCGCTGCTGTTCTTCTACTTCCAGCACGACCTCGGGCCGGCCCTCGTCATCTGCACCACCTTCCTCGTCCTCTACGGCCTCGTCCGGAGCCGCTGGCTGGCCGTCGGGGCCGGCTTCGCGGGTCTCGTGGGCGGCTTCTGGCTCTGCTATCGGTATGAGCTGGTCTCGACGGTCGTCAGTCGCATCCGGATGATGCTTTCGCCGTGGGACAACTTCGCGCAGGGAGGCGAACACCTCGCCCACGCCTTCTGGGCGCTGACGGCCGGCGGCCTGACGGGCCACGGCCTCGGCGAAGGCAACGCGCTGTCGATTCCCGCCGCCCATACGGACATGATCGTCGCCGCCATCGGCGAAGAACTCGGCTTTCTCGGCGTCCTGGCCGTGCTGGTGCTCTACGCCGTGCTCCTGCAATGCGGGCTCACCATCGCCCTGCGCAGCGGCTCGCCCTACGGCTTCTTTCTCGGAACCGGCATCATCCTCGCCACCGCCTTGCAGTTGATCCTGATCACCGGCGGCATGCTGGGCCTGATCCCACTCTCCGGCGTCGTCTCGCCGTTCTTGAGCTACGGCATGGCGGCCACCATCATGAACCTCGGCTTCGTCGGCATCCTGCTCAGCCTCTCGGCCCACCCCGGCAGCGCCGACCAGCAACAACTCCAGCAACGGCGCTTCGGCCGCCCGGTGTCGATCCTTGGCTTCGCTATCCTGGTCCTGCTCGGCCTCCTGGCCCTGCGGGCGGCCTACATCCAGGTATGGCAGGCCAACCGCTGGATCCTACAGCCGGCGCTCGTCCTACAGGCCGACGGCAACCGGAGCTTCGTGTACAACCCACGCATCTACTACGCCCAGGATCAGATCCCGCTCGGCACCATCTACGACCGCAACGGCATCCCCCTGGCCACAAGCGACCCCGCGCTCCTCGACACCCACGCCACGGCTCTCTTCGACCTGAACGTCGACCTCGACGCCGTGCGCGCCGGCTTCGACACCCGGCGCTACCCCTTCGGCCTCACCGCCTTCTACCTGCTGGGCGACTACAACAAGCGCGTCAAGTGGGGCGCGCAGAACGCGCTCTATGCCGAGAACCGCTACCTCTCCCGCCTGCGGGGGTACGACAACAAGCCCGAGCCCGTCGCCGTCGACGACACCACGATCACGCGCTTCGACTACGCCCCGCTGATGCCGCTGGTCCGGTACGGCCTGGACTCCCCCCGCGCCCGGCAACTGCTCGAACAAAACCGGGATCTCTACCTGACGATCGACATCCGCCTGCAAGAACGCATCGTCGACGTCATCGAGGCCGCCGTGCAGGCCATGCTTGTCCTCGACAACCGGCGCATCGCAGCCGCCGTCCTCGACGCCGCCACCGGCGAGGTGCTCGCCTCGGTAACCTATCCCCTCCCCGAAAATCTGTACAGTGATCCCGGCAACCCGGAATATTTCGACTGGGCGGCCTACGCGACCATCGCCCCCGGCTCTACCTTTAAGATCGCCACTGCTATGGCGGCTTTTCGCACGATGGGGGACGAGGCCACCACCTGGCAGACCACCGTGCAGCCCGGCGATCCCTTCCTCGGCACCGGCGGCGCAGGCATCTTCACGATGGAGACGGCCCTGCAAAACTCGAACAACGTCTTCTTCGCCCGGCTGGCCGAGGAGGTCCGCGCCGAGGCCATGCTCGACGTGATCGACGCCTTCGGCTTCACGGTCTACCGGCCCGACCTCACACGCGGCCAGCAACGCACCCGGCTGCGACAGGGCACCAACCTGGCACAGACCGGCTTCGGCCAGGGCGAACTCATCGGCTCCCCGCTGCTGGTCGCCCGCCTGCCGGCGACCGTTGCCAACCAGGGCACGATGCCCCCGATCACGTGGCTGCGCGACCCGAACAACCCGCCGAAGCCTGCCGAGCCGATCATCATACCGGCCCAGGCACGGACGCTCGCAGGGTACATGCGCCTCGTCGTCACCAGCGGCACGGCGCGCGGGGCGCTGGGTACGTATACCCTGCCTATCGCCGGCAAGACAGGCACCGCCGAACGCCAGGTCCGGGGGCGGCCGGGGCGTAAGATCAACAATGCCTGGTTCACCGGCTTCGCGCCGTATCGTGCCGTGCCCACCGGCGAGCCGACGATTGCCGTGGCCGTGGTGGTCGAAGCCCGCGACCGAGACTCCGGGCGGGTACGCCTGCTCGGCGGCACCCATGCCGCTCCCATCGCCGGGGCCATCTTCCAGGAAGCCGCCGAACTCGGCATCATCAGCGGGCGCTAAGGATCCTTCCTTCCCATCCATTGCAATCCGTACGCCGATTTTCGAAATTCGACACATCTCGGTTTTCGGATTGATCCGGCGTATGGAAACGAGCCACGACCACAAGGAGCGGATCTTCAGGGCCTTCGCGATGCTGGAGGCCGCCTTGACGCCGTACGTGGAGGCCGCCATGCAGGCCGTCTACGGCGACGCGTGGCGGCAGGAAGCCCAGCACGGGCTGCGCTACCCGTACCTGTCGCCCAAAGCCTGGGACGTACACGCCCTGCTCCTCATCCTGCGCAATCAGTGGCAGGCGGCTTTCCACGACCGCCTCGGCGAAGCCGGGCGCGTCCTGGTGAACGAGCTGCTCACCCGCCGCGAGCAGGACATGCCGCAGTACGACAGCGCCGCCGACACCTATCGCGTGCTCGACACCGTAGGACGCCTGCTGCGCGCCGTCGGGGACGAAGCCGGGGCGCGGGCGATACACCGCGAAGCCCTGGCCGTGATTCAGCTTCAGTTTCAGCAGCAATCACCTCCTTCCACGCAGCCGGCGAAAGCCGCCCCGGGGCCGCCTGAGAAGCAGGAACCGGCGGCCCCTGCGCCGGAAGCAGGCTCCACAGCCCCGCCTGTCTCCGGAGAAGGAGCTATCGACCTGGAAGACACGAGGGCCATCGAGCCGTACCTGGCCCGGCCGGAGGACGAGGACGAACCGGACGATGCCGGAGCGGACAACGAAGAGCCGGAAGCGCTGGATGACGAGAAAGAAGCAGGAGAGGAAAACCAGGAGAGCGAGGAGGATGCAGAAGCAACCGGGGGATTTCGCAACCTGTTCGGCCGTCTCTTCCAGAAAAGCGACGAACGCACCCTCGAACCGCTCGAACTGCGCACGCGGCTGCTCGACAAGATCGAAGCCTCGCTCAAGCGGTTTCGCTCCGCCCGGCCGCTCCCTTTCAACCGGATCACCACGCATATCCTCGCGCCGGCCAGCAGCGACCGCCTGACCTACGAGGCGGCCATCAACACGCTGTCGCCCCCCTTCGACCAGGCCGTGCTGCACCGCCTCCACGACGCCGGCTTCGACGTGCCCGGCGACCTGCGCATCAAGACGAGCATCCACTCCCGCCCGCCGCAACACCTCGCCGCCGTCTTCGAAGAGGCCGGAACGATCTACGTCGACCTGAAGCAGCAGACGGCACGCACGACGGCGACGATCACCGTGGTCAAAGGCGTTGCGGAGAAGCCCCGGTATCGGATCCGCAGCAACGAGCGCGTCAACATAGGCCGGCTGCGCGAGGTGCTCGAAGACCGCTACGGGCACGTCATCCGCCGCAACGACATTGCCTTCGTCGACCACAACGCCGCAACCCTGGAGGGGGAGAACCGCGACGTCAACGAGACCGTTTCGCGGCGGCACGCCCGCATCGAGTTCGACGCCCGTGCGGGGCTCTTCGTGCTGATCAACGAGCAGGGCGCCACGTCGGTCAGCCGCCGGAGTTTTCCCCAGCCGGTACGCGTCGCCCACCAGGCCGTGCCGCTCCAGGACGGCGACCTGATCTACCTGGGCCGCGCCTGCCTCCGCTTCGAGACCAAGCGGCGATAACCTGTGCAGAACAGGCGAAGGCTGCGTGGCCGTTTACGGAACGAACAGGATCACACAGCGGCTCTCTAGACAAGCAGATTGCGTCTGCCCTGCCGGCTTTTGTTTCCCTTCGAAGGTGTGCATGGTTACGCTCCCTTCGTTCAATGTTGCGTTGCCTAACGCATACGCTCAGGGGCCTTAACTGCTCACGACCGGGCGGGTCTCATTGATCGGTGAATCTGATCTTCTTGAAAAGCGCGGGGTTGTGCTTTTGCAGGAACTTTGCCGGATCATCGCCGCTTGCAAACGCGGAAAATGCCTCGATACTCTCAGCCTCCAGTTTACTCAGCAGGTTCAGCCTTTCCTCTTTGCCTATGTCCTCGGCTTCGGCGGGTTTGACGTCCGACAGCTCCATATCCAGCGCGATTCCTTTCTCAAGGTCACCCGGAATCGAGCCTACCTGCAGCCCTTTCCAAAGAGCACCGCTCAGGCCCGCCCACGACTCGAACGTGCCGACGCCCAGATATTGCGGCTCTAAAAACAGGATACGTCCTTTGGTGCAGCGAGCAGACATAGAGTGGCCCCCCGTACTGATCTCGACCAGGACTTCGCCGCTGGTGCTGATTTCGCAGGCCGAGTCGATCAGGGTGCCCGCCCGGGAGAGCCATACCGAGAACATCCGGAGGGCATTTTCATAGTCCAGTTCCTGGGCGGCGCGCTTTTTCATGGCTAACGCCTGGGGGCCGTCTTCCTGCAAGCTCCCGAAGCGGCTTTCGAAAGCGGCGTTGACTATCTGGGTTTTTATCAATGACCGGCCCATTAGGCCGAATGTACGAGCTTTCACCTGCGCGATTTTCCTGGTGTCCGCAAACAGGTCTTGGTAATAGCGAATCAGCTCCTTCTCGATTCCCGGGTCGGCGCCCTGACTGCGGATCAGGTCTTCGCCTTTGCTCTGTTCCTTCAGATCGAATAACCCTTCAAGTTTCTTGAGAACCCCCTGCTTTTCAGAAATCTCGCTAGCAAGCTCGACGCCAAGCGAATCCTTGCGCTCTTTGGCCGTCTTTTCCACCTCGTCCTTGAACTCCCGGGTGAGCACGTCCAGCGGTTCGACCCGTGGGACTTCGACGATGCGCGTAATCTGACCGACTTTTTCCAATTTTGTTTTGGAAGCCGCCCCCTTCACCGCATCCATCCATTCAGGCAGATCGAAATAGCTACGGTTGTCGATCTGCATATATTGCCAGGCTTCCTTGAGCAGCAATAATGCCTCATCCGCCCGGTCTTCGCGGCGGCCCGAGGCCCAGCGGATCGTCTCATCGAGATGCTTGTTCAAGGCGTCCAGCATCTCTTTCGGCGAGCCGGCCTGGGGAACCCAAGAGGCGATGGCTTTCCACAGCGCGCTTTCCCATCTTGCATGCCTTTTGAAGATCTCCGTGAAACCGTAACACAGGCCCTGATCGGCCTGCAGATGGGTACAAATCCGGATGGCTTCGGTCTTTTGTCTCTCCAGATCTCCGCGCGTCGTGGCGATGAGATAGGCGATGGCACCCAGCTTGTTCATGATCGACTTTTGCTCGGTGCCGGTCACGCCGGTGATTTTCGATTGCTTTTGATCGATTGCCTTGTTCAGCTTCGCTGCACCATCAAGGCCTGAAAATGTGCCGTCGATGTCCTCCAGCACGGTCGGGAACATGATGGCGATGCGCTGCCCATGCGCTTCGAGAAAATCTTCGATCTGCCGCAGCGTCGGGTCGGGATGCTCGATCTTGTCGATAACGATTGTCGGCTTGAACTGGACGGGGGCTGCTGTTTGTCCGACTGCCTTGCATTGCAGCAGCCGAAACACCGCTGGACGGCTGTTTCCCGCATCTATGATCCGCCTGGGAACCGCTGCCGTCGTCGCTTGGGCGGATGGGCCTGTGGGGAACGGATCGGCCTGACGCATCTGCTGTACCGCATGCCAGGCTCTATGGGTCACGTGATTCTCCTGACCAGAAGCTAGTGCCCGCTTGTCTTTTCTTTGTGTAATAGACGCCGCATGATGAGTAGCCCTTGCTTGTACTGGTGCGGCTTGCCTCCCTTGAAGGCTGTTGTTCGCCATTTCCCGGATAGCCTGCAACCGCTGCACCTGCGGGCTGTTATCGGCCAGGGCTTGCAACGTTTGCCGTGCTACCGCCTCGGGTCGCCTGGATTCAAACAGTACGGTCTTAGCATCGGACGGCTCAACGGAGAGACCCTGCGATGTGGGCGGTTGGGCAATGGGGTTCGCGTTGGATTTGCTCTGAAGGGTCTGCGTGGATGCGTTGGCTGAGACTTTCATGGCTCAGGATAGGCGAGGGCGCTTCGCATCATTTTCTGAGATTACCCAGGAGCACAACGGCACCCCTTTCAAGGTTTTTCGCCCATTAAACTGCTGATAAAAAGCTAAAGGTAGACACCAACGTCCAATCGAGGCAAGCCCGGGAGACATTGACACGGCAAACACCGGAAACGGCGAAAATCCGGACGGGTTTGCTACCTGATCCTCGTTGCATGCTGGGACCGGTGATGACCGATTCGTTCCCTCCGTAAGCGAGAAGAGCAGGATATAGCGTCTTGGCTCTGGGCGGCCGGGTTCGTTGTCCCCCCAGGCGGTCTATCATCGCCCTCAGGTCCGTAACCAGCACCGTGATGTACTGCATCCCGGTGTGGTGCTGGATGAATTCGCCCGCCTGGCCCTCGGCCCGGGCGCCGAAGGTCATCAGCTTCCACTGCGCCGCCGCCTCGCCGGTACCGAGCTGCAGGACGTGGATCTCGACGGGCACGCCTCCGGTGAGGCCGGACCGACGCCCGAAGTCTTCATCGAGCGCAAACGACGTGACGCGCTGCATCCCGATCACCTCGGTTCTCTCTGTTTGGTCTTGACGAAGAAGCGTTCGTTGCGGATACTGGGTATCCTGTTGCCTCATGCCCTATCCGCTCCGGAGAATACTCGATCATGACCGTCTTTTCCACCCTGCCGCGTTCTTTTCTGGTCTGCTTGCTCCCTATCCTGTTGACGGCCTGCGATTCCGGCAACGACGAACCGGACCCGGTGCCGCTTCCGACGCCCCGTACGGTAGCCGAAGCCGACTATACCGTCACCGCGTCCGGCTTGAAGTATTTTGACTTCGTCATCGGCACCGACTCCGCCGCCGTCGTCGGCGACGCCGTGCTGGTTCACTACAACGGGTGGCTTACGAACGGACAACTCTTCGACAGCTCCTACCTGCGCGGGCAGCCGTACCTCTTTCTGCTGGGCCGGGGACAAGTCATCCGCGGATGGGATGAGGGGGTAGCGAACATGCGAATCGGCGGCCAGCGACAGCTCGTCATCCCCCCCGAACTGGCCTACGGGTCAACCGGCCAGGGGTCGATCCCCCCCAATGCCACGCTGATCTTCGAAGTCGAGTTGGTCGACCTGCCGTAGATCGTTTGGACCATGCTGCCGAACAAAGACCGGCGAGATCCTTCGGCTTCGGCCCCTGCAGGGCCTGCGCTCAGGATGACAAGCCTAAGCGTGGAATCTCGCAACGACTCCCTCCAAGCTGCTCAGGCCCCGTGTGACGGCGCATCGGCGCGGCGCGCGGCATCTTCTGCCAGCACAGCATCGAGGGTGCGGACGAGCCGGTCGGCGTCGGCGTCGGTGAAGGCGAGCGGCGGCTTGATCTTCAGGACGTTGTGAAGCGGACCGTCGGTGCTGATCAGGATACCCCGCTCGCGCATCCGGTTGACCACGTAGGTCGCCTGCGCCGCCGCCGGGGCCTGCGTCTCCCGGTCCAGAACCAGCTCGACGCCGAGGAACAGCCCGCGTCCCCGCACGTCGCCTACGACCGGATGGATTGCCTTCAGCCGTTCCAGCCCGGCTTTCAGACGGCTGCCGACGCGCCGAGCCTGCTCCTGCAACCCATCGTCTTCGATCACGCGGAGCACCGCCAGCCCGACGGCGCACGAGACCGGGTTGCCGCCGAACGTGTTGAAATACTCCATCCCGTTGTCGAAGGACGCGGCGATCTCCGGCGTCGTGACGACGGCGGCGAGGGGATGGCCGTTGCCGATAGGCTTGCCCATCACGACGACGTCCGGCACCACGTCCTGCGTCTCGAATCCCCAGAAGTGGGTCCCCACGCGGCCGAAGCCGACCTGCACTTCGTCGGCGATGCACACCCCGCCGGCCGCGCGCACGTGACGATAGGCCGCCTGCAAATACCCCGCCGGGCACTCGATCTGTCCCCCGCAACTCAGCAGGGACTCGGCGATGAAAGCAGCCACGCCGCGCCCCTGCCGCCGCGTCTCCTCAACCGCCTCGCGGAGGTGCTCTGCGTACCGTTCGCCGGCCTGCGGGTCATCGGCCCGGTACGGCCCGCGATACGGATCGGGCATGAGGACTTTGTGGACATGCGGTGCCGTGCCCGCTCCACCCGGCCCGTCGAACTTGTACGGGCTGATCTCGATCAGCGACGACAGATTCCCGTGGTAGGCCCCGTCGAGCACGATCACGTCGCGCTGGCCGGTGTGCGCACGGGCCAGGCGGAGCGCCAGGTCGTTGGCTTCGCTGCCCGAGTTGACGAAGAAGCACACCCGCAGGGGATCCGGCAGCAGGGCGGTGAGGCGTTCGGCAAAACGTACCAGATGCTCGTGCAGGTAGCGCGTGTTGGTGTTGAGTACGGCCATCTGCTCCTGCGCCGCCCGCACTACCGTCGGATGGCTGTGCCCGACGTGCGGCACGTTGTTGACGGCGTCGAGATAGGCCCGGCCTTCTTCGTCGTAGAGGTACTGCATGAAGCCGCGCACGATCTTGAGGGGCCGGTGATAGCTGACGCTCAGGTTGCGCCCCAGGTGGCGAGCACGCCCGCCCAGGATCGCCTCCTGGCTCAGGCTTGCTTCCGGGAAACGGCCTGCCGGAACCCGCAGCACCAGGTTGGGATCGGGCGAGAGACTCAGCCAGACGGCGCGTTCGCTCGGGCGCGCCACGCCGGGGAAGTCGCCCCGGTACGCCAGCATATCGGTGATGAGCTGGCAATGCAGATGCGGCACCCAGCCGCCGTTCTCCTCGGCCGTGCCCAGCGTGCCCAGCCGCTCGCCTTTTCGGATAGCCTTGCCCGCGTAGAGCCCTTCCAGCGACGCCCGGCTCAGGTGGCCGTAGAGCGTGTAGAACACGACGCCCTCGTCGGCCTCGTGCCGCACGATGATCGCCGGGCCGTAATCGAGCGGACGCGCGTTGTCGGCGAAGCTGTGGATGACGCCGTCGAGCGGGGCGAAGACGGGCGCACCGGCTTCCTGAAACACGTCGATGCCGAGGTGGATTGTCCGGCGCTCCGCCGTCTCGTCGTCGCCGGAACGGTACTGATCGGCGGTGTAGACGAGGCGGGCTTCGTCGTACCGGCCGATGCCGAGGGGGGCGTTCGCGGCCTGCATCCGGCCAAACAGCCGTGCCGTAAAGCCGTCGAGGTCGGCCCGTTCGTCCAGGGTACCGAAGAGCGGGCTCCCGACGCTCAGATCGAAGACGAGCGAGACAGCCTGCTGCGGATCCGGCTCCACGACGGGATGGAACGAGGCCGCGTTGTCGCGGAGCCATCGGACGATGCGGGGCGTCTGCGGGCAGGGGGGCAGCCCGCACGCCTGCCGGAACGTGTAGTGCGCGAAGTCGGGTGAGCAAGACCCCAGGTAAGTCAGCATCTCCCAGGCCGGCTGCTCCGAGATGGAGACGTAGTCGTTATCCGGCTCCAGCCTCTGCCGATGGGCGGACATCAAGACGCTGATGCACAGCCGGGCGGCGATCAGACCGTAGAGTACCGCCACTTCGGGCTCCGCCAGCGGATACGCCGCGTGATACCCGCCGATGACCTGCGCCGCCGCAGCCAGCGGATCGGCCTTGCCGAACATCGCGTACGCCGCCCCGATAGCCGGCTCGCACACCGTGTAGGTATGCACCATGTCCCCGAAGTCGATGAGGCCGGCGACTGCGGCATCCCACCCCGTCCCTTCGACGAGCACGTTGTAGTCGTTGGCGTCGTTGTGGATGACGCTCGTGCGGAGGTAGGGAAAACACGGCGCGATGTGGGTCTCGAAGTGATCGAGGAACTGCGTCACGAGCGCACGCCGGCCTGGATCCCCAACGTGGGCGAGGTAAGGGCGCAGGGCGAGGGCTTGCTTCAGATCCCAGCCGATCACCCGATGCATGGCCGGATGCGCAAACCCGGCGAGGGCCCGATCCATGGCGCCCAGGGAGTGCCCGAGGCTGCGGAGGAGTTCGGGGGTGCGCGGGTTGACGGTCGCCATGAGCCGCCCCGGCAGATACGTGACCATCCACACCGTGTGGCCCGCTCCATCCCTGCCTTCGACGGCTGTGCGCACCGCTCCCGTAGTCGTCCGGCACACCCGTGGAAACGCCGCCCCCGGATGATGCGCAGCGAGGTAGTCCAGGGCCTGCTGTTGGAGGTCAAGCACGGCCGGGTCTTCTGCCGCATTGGCGACCTTGAACACGAATCGGCGCCCGGCGGCGTCTTCGAGCAAAAAGTTTTGATCGATATAGCTCGGCATCGACCGGGCCGAGCCGGTCAGGCCGTACAACGACCGGGCCAGGCCGACGGCTTCGTCCGCCGTAAATTGCGGGGCCTGCTGCTCGACGACGGGCATTCGTTCCGGAGTGGCGGGTTCCAGGGGTTGCGCGCTCCCTACACGAACGCCGAGAAAAAGTTAAGCCGCTGCAACGCAGCCAGGAGCGTAGCGGCGGCGGCGTCATCGAGGGGCATCAGCGGCGGGCGCAGGTTCAGCCAGCCGGACTGCCCCGTCCACGTCGCCATGATCCGCTTCAGCGCCGGAATCACCGGATACGACTCGATGGTCTCGCGAAGCATTCCCATCTGAAATTGCAGCGGGCGGACGTCGTCGTGCCGCCAGTGGGCGAAGATCTGCCCGGCAAGCGGACAAGTCACATTCATCGTCGCCGTGATGCACCCGGCACCACCGGCCTGCAAGGCGCCGAGCAGATGCCGTTCGGTGCCGGAGAAGACGGACAGGCCGGGAAACGCCTCGATCATCCTGCGCAGGTGCTCTCCGTCACCGCTCGAATCCTTCATCCCGACGACGATCTCTGGATAGGCCGTCAGGAGGCGCTCGACGAGGGCATGGCTGAACGGGACGGCAGTCATCCGGGGGATATGATACAGGTAGACCCGCAACGCGGCTTCACCGACCCGCTGGATGACCTGGTCCAACGCCGCAAAGACCCCGTCGTCCGAGACGTCCTTGTAGTAGAAAGGCGGCAGTAAGAGCACCCCGCCGGCACCGTGCTGCACGGCGTGCCGGGTGAGCGTCACGGTGTCCGGCACCGCACAACATCCCGTCCCCACCAGCAACCGGTGCGCCGGAAGGCCGGCGTCCAGGACGGCCTCCAGGGCCTCCAGGCGCTCGGCCACGCTGAAGGCGGTAGCCTCGCCCGTCGTCCCGAACAGCGCGAGGCCGTCGCATCCGTTGTCGAGCAACCAGTGCCCGTGCGCCGCCAGCGCGTCGTGGTCGATGCGAAGGTCGTCGTGCTGCGGCGTGAGGCTGGCGGCAAAGATGCCCCGAAACCCCTCTCCCTGCTGCGTCATACCTTGTTGAGGGTTGGTAAGCATTCAATTTCGTACTGCGTATTGCGTCGGGAAGGGCACCTTACGCAATACGACACGAGCCGAAGGTGACTGACGAAGTAAGTGCGCAACGTTATTACAGTCCTCAGCGTTTGGCATTCCAGGCCACTCCTCCCTCCAGGGAGGTGGCCCCGGCGCGAGCCGGGGACGGAGGGTGTACAAGGCCACAGCGGACACCCCCAGCCCCTTCGGGGCAGCCCCCTGCGAGGGGGCGGTTGGATCTCCCTTATCGAAACCAATGCGCAAAGACCATCAGGGGGTATCCTGGGCGTGCACCCCGGCGCCGGATAGCAGCGCCGCGAGCAAACAAAGAGTAACTAGCTGTTTGGTCATCATGACTCGGCGTTTGGTTCGATTTACAATGTACGCCTCTGTTTTCTACCTTGCAGGAGCCGTCGGGTAACCGTTACGTAGTAAGGCTGGGCCGAAGGCGCTCCCGATACGCAATCCGCTTGCGTGATTCGGGTAAGAAACGCCGTACCCGGCACGGCTCCGTAAACTTAGCGAACCTCTCCTTATCCCACAACCGTGGCACCCTTCCCATGAAGAAGCCTGTGCACCTCGCACGCCCCCCCGAGACCTACGATGCCATCGTCGTCGGCTCCGGCATATCGGGAGGCTGGGCGGCGAAAGAACTGACGGAGAAAGGGCTCAAGACCCTGGTGCTCGAACGCGGGCGCCACGCCGAACACATCACCGACTACATCACCGAGCACAAAGCCCCCTGGACGTTCGACCTCCGGGGCGCGATGGAACCCGAAGTGGCCGAAGACTACCCCATCCAGCTACGCACGGGCTTCGTCGATGAGACCATCCGGCACTTCTTCTTCAAAGATACGCTGAGTCCCTATGTCGAAGAAAAGCCCTTCACCTGGGTACGCGGCAACCAGGTCGGCGGCAAGTCGATCACATGGGGCCGCTACTGCTTCCGGATCAGCGACCTGGACTTCGAAGCCAACCTCCGCGAAGGCATCGCCGTCGACTGGCCGATCCGGTACGAAGACATCGCGCCGTGGTATGACTACGTCGAGGCCTTCGCCGGCATCAGCGGCGAAAAGCTGGGTCTGCCTCATCTGCCCGACGGCGTCTTCCAGCGGCCGATGGAACTGAACGTCGTCGAAAAGGCCCTGCGAGAACGGATCCGAGAACGGTACCCGGAGCGCTACCTGACCATCGCCCGCGCCGCCGTCCTGACCGAACCGATCGGCGACCGCCAGCCCTGCCACTACTGCGGCCCCTGCTGGCGCGGCTGCTCGACCGGCTCGTACTTCTGCAGCCTCAGCTCCACGCTGCCCGCGGCGCGGGCCACCGGCAACCTGACCCTGCGGCCGGACAGCGTCGTCCACAGTATCATCTACGACGAAGAACAAGACCGGGCCGTCGGCGTGCGCGTGGTCGACGCGCAGACCCAAGAGATGCTCGAATTCAACGCACGGGTCATCTTCCTGTGCGCCTCGACGCTCGGCTCCACCCACATCCTGCTCAACTCGACCTCGCCGCGTTTCCCCAACGGCCTCGGCAACGGCAGCGGCGTCCTGGGCCGCTTCCTGATGGACCACCACTTCAAGGTCGGCGCCTCCGGCACGATGCCGGGCTTCGAAGACCGCTACTACTACGGCAACCGGCCCATCGGCTTCTACATACCCCGCTACCGCAACATCAGCCCCGAGACCATGCGCCCCGACTTCGTCCGGGGCTACGGCATCGAAGGCGACGGCTACCGGCCCAGCTGGGGGCGCGGTGCCAGCCTCGACGGGTTCGGCGAAGACCTCAAGCAACGCCTGCGCGAGCCGGGCCCGTGGCGCGTGTCGATGACCGGGTTCGGCGAGACCCTCCCGCGCGAGGAGAATCACGTCCGCCTGGACCCCGATCAGGTGGATTCTTTCGGCATCCCGCTGCTGGTGTTCAACTGCGGCTGGGGCGAGAACGAACTCGCGATGCGCAGGGACATGGCCGCGTCGATGGCCGAGATGCTGGAGGCCTGCGGCGGGCAGGACGTACGGCCCTACGACGACTACGTCGAAGGCGAGGTCGGGGCCGAGCCGGGGCTGGGGATCCACGAGATGGGCACGGCCCGCATGGGGCGCGACCCGAAGACGTCGGTGCTCAACGCGCACAACCAGTGCCACGAGGTGCCCAACGTCTTCGTCACCGACGGGGCCTGCATGACCTCGGCGCCCTGCCAGAACCCGTCGATCACCTATATGGCCCTCACCGCCCGCGCCGTCGACTACGCCGTCGGCGAACTCAAGAAGATGAACCTGTAACGTGATGAATCGAAGAGAAGCCTTACACCGCGTCGGGATCTTGATGGGGGGTGCCGTCTCGTCGTCGGTGCTCGCCGGCCTGTTCGCCGGCTGCCGGGCCACCCCGGGTGCCTACACCCCGCAAACCCTCACCGCCGACCAGCATGAGTTGGTCGCCACGGTGGCCGAGCTCATCATCCCCGCCACCGACACCCCGGGTGCCCGCAGCGCCGGGGTGCACGGGTTCATCGACCAGATGCTGACGCGGGGGTACACGCCGGAAGAACGCGACCATTTCCTGGCGGGCCTGGCCGACCTGGATGCCCGCGCCCCCGGCGGGTCGGGCTTCCTCGCCGCCTCCCCGGAGGCCCAGACCGAGATCTTGACCACGCTGGAGGCCGAAGCGCGCGAAGCCCGGCGCTCGGGCGACGGGCCGCCGCCCTTCTTCCACATGATGAAAGAGCTGACGCTGACGGGCTACTACACCTCCGAGGTCGGCGCGACGCAGGAACTCCAGTACGTCCACGTCGCCGGCTCCTACAACGGCGACGTACCCCTCTCTGAAGCCGGGCGGGCGTACTCGTAACCGCTCACAACCTCACGGCCGATAATCCACGACCATGACATCAAAATGGCTGTGGTCGACTCGCGCGTAGAAGATTTCGCCGTCCGGCGCTACCGAGAAAGCGTGTTGTTGCCACGCCGGCTCTTTGCCGGGAACAGCGACGGAGGAAATAGCCCCGGTAGCGAAGTCGTAAAAATCGATGGTGGCCGGTTTATGCTTCCGGTTGACGAAATAGAGGCCGGCCTCGGCCACCGCCCAGTTGCCGGCGTGCACAGCGTCCAGGTTGTCTAGCACGAGGTGCGGCGCGCCGCCGTCCAGCGGCTGCTGCCAGATACCCACCGTATCGTGCCGGGTGTAATACAACGCGAGCCCATCGGGCGCCTCAAAGCCTACGAAGCCGCCGTGGGCCGTCACGGGCAGGGCCTCGCCTCCCGCAGCAGCCATCTTCCATATCTGCCAGGTTCCGCCCCGATTGGACCCGAAATAGATCCACTGCCCGTCCTGCGACCAACTGGGAGCAACGTCGATGGCGGCATCCCGGGTAAGGCGGCGCGGCAGGCTGCCTTCACGATCGACGACGTAGATGTCGGCCTGGCCTTCGCCATGCACGGTGAAGGCCAGGTGCCGGCCATCCGGCGCCCAGCGGGGCGTGCCGGTATGCGGACCGTCAAAAGCCGTCAACCGAACCAAGCCGGTCCCCGCTCGATCAGCTATCCAGATCTCCTCGCTGCCGGACCGCGACGAGGCAAAGGCCAGGTGCCGGCCGTCCGGCGACGCCTGGGGGTTGGAATCCCACCGGGTCGACGTAGCGGTCTTTGACCCCGTCAATCCCCCGCGTGAACGCTACCATCGACCCATCCGGCGAGAAGACCGGGTTGCGATCGTGCCGGTACACGGTAGGCGGCGTGGTCAGGCGGGTTTTCTCGCGGGTGGAGACCGTGAGCAGGTAGAGGCTGTAGGGTTCCTCGGCAGACGTCCGGTCTGAGAACACGAGGACATCGCCCCGAGGAGACCAGGCCAGGTCCGGGCTACTGTGCCGGCCGATAGCGGTCAGTTTTCGTTCGGGGCCGCCTAAGGCCGGCACCACAAACAGCCCTTCGAGCGAACGGGCAAAGGCGATATGCCGGCCATCGGGCGACCAGGCCGGGCTGAACTCGTAGAGCATCGTGTTGGTGAGTTGCAGCGGTGTCTCTGTGCCTATCACCTTCGCGTAGACGTTGAGGTGGCCTTGCAGGCCGCCGCTCCAGACAAAAGCAAGCTGGTTGCCATCGGGCGAGAGGGCCGGGTCGATCTCTACGCCGGGAAAGCTCGTCGCCGCGCGGGTCTTTGGAGCTGCTTTCGATGTATCCTGGAACGACGAGCCCGACGGCAACGCCAGGAATACACCGACGGCCAGGCCGGCAAACACAAGCCCTCCGAGCCCCATGCCACGAATACGGCGCCGCGGCCGGACTGACACGGCCGCCTATGCTTTTCTCCCAGCGTGCGTATGGCGACCCCTCCCGCCCTAACAAGAACCTAATAAAACCCTAAAGGCACCATCAGGATATCGCCCGCCTCGGTTGCTAGGTTTCGAAAAATCGCAGACGTTCCTTCGGTTCGGAGACCCTGGGCTATGAAACCTACGTTGGTGCAAAGCTTCCTGCTCTTCGTGCTCGCTCCCTGGCTGCTCACGGCGTACCGCGGCCCGGCCGGCGCAGCACCCACCGATCCCATCCCGATGCTTGAGGCTGAGATTTTCGAACTCGACAGAGCCCATTCGCATCTGGGCTTCACCATCGGTTTTATGGGGCTAACCCGGGTACACGGCACGTTCGAGACGTACGATCTTGCCATCCTCAACAACGAAAAAGACATCACCAAGCTCTCGGTCACGCTCCTGATCAACGCTGCCAGCATCAACACGAACCTGACCATGCGGGATGAAGATCTGCGCAGCGCTCGCTTCTTCGACGTCGAGACGTATCCTCGCATCATCTTTCAGAGCCAGCGCATCGAAGAGACAGCATCCGGCTATGTGATGCACGGCTCCCTGACGATGCGCGGCATCACGAAGCCAGTGGCGATACCCTTCACCAAAACGATCAACCGGATGACAGACCCGGCCTGGGGCAACGTCCGCGCCGGGTACGAAGGCCGCCTGAAGCTCAACCGGAGAGACTTCGGCATCCTCGGCAACGACTTCTGGGGCAACCAGGTGCTCGCCGACGACGTCGACATCGCGTTCAGCATCCTCGGCCTCCGGTCTAACTTCGAACAGTGGACCTTTACCTCGCGTGACAAGCCGTCTATCGGCGATACGCTGATGGCCACGGTTGCCAGACACGGCCATGAGGCAGCCCTCGCCCTGCTTCGCACCGTGCGGACCACCGCACCGGATGCATACAACACCCGTCCCCGCGAGCTCAACCTCGTCGGACGCAAGCTGTTGCAACAGGGCCGCCTGGATGCCGCCCTCGCCTTTCTTAGCCTGGCTGTAGAGCAGGCACCCTCCGCCGCTCCCTTTCACGTCGCTGTGGGTGAAGCCTGGGCGATGAAAGGTGATCGCCAGGCTACCCTGCACCATTTTCAGGAAGCCTTTTCGCTCGAACCCACCCACCCGGTCGCCATCGAAGTGCTGCGGCGGCTGGGCCAACCCATCGACGCCGGACGCATCGAGGAAGCCATCACCCAACAATAGCAGCGACGTATGACCCGGAAACGCATCGCACGCTTGGCCGGCCTGGCGGCCCTGTGGCTGATCACTCTCCTCGAATCCCTCTCGATGATCGACGCCGGCTGGGGCAAGTTTGAAAGCGCCGCGGGCTGGCAGCACTGGTTCGTAACATGGGGCTATGCTGCCTGGTTTACCACCGCCATCGGGATCGCCGAAATAGGAGGCGGCCTCCTCTTGCTGATTCCGAAGGTCGCGTCCTACGCAGCCCTGTTGCTGCTGGGCATCATGCTCGGCGCTCTCTACACCGTCACCACGAAAACGTCGGATCTCTCCTGGGTCGACCCACTCGTCCACGCGACGTTGTTGGGCCTCATCCTGCTCTTCCGATGGCGATCCCGGCTGCGCCTGCGCAACGCGCCCACAGATGACGGACCCACCTGACCTGTCATGGAACACGGCAAGAGCTTACCTCACTGCGTACCCGCTGCCTCATTCGGTACGAGGCGGACGGCCCACAGCCCGCTGTAGTGGTCGGCCAGGTAGATGAGCCCTTTGTACGGCTGGGCACCCCACACCATCGGGGCATTGCGGATGCGCCCCTCCGGGTGCGACGGCAGGAACGAAGCGATCTCCCGGCCCTGCCGGTAGAGGTCGCCCATCAACTCGCCCGAAAGGTCCACCACGCGCAGGCCGCCGTTGTAGAACGCGGCGTAGACGACGTCGTCCTCGATCCAGTAGTTGTGCGAGCCGGCCTCGGGCACCTGGTACCGCGCTACCTCTTTGGGATGCTGCACGTCCGTGAAGTCGACGAAGTGAAGCCACCCGGCGGCTTTCTCCGGGGCGTCCGGGCTGAGGCGCGGATACGGGAAGGCTTCGTCGCCGGCGACCACGTAGAAGGCGCCTGTCGAGGCGCTGCGGAACGGGAAGGCGGCATGGTTCCAGCCGCTCGGATACTGGTAGCTCGCGATGGGGACCGGGTTCTCCGGCGACCCGCCGGCCAGCCCGCCGCGCACAGCCGGCATCATGGCCTCATCCGTCTGCTGCGCCGCCGCCCGGCCGCCTACGTCCACCAGATGCACGCCGTCGCCCCAGTTCGACGAATACGCGATCCCGTCCACGATCCACACGTCGTGGATGCGATGGCTGGGCGTGTCCAGCTCAAACCGTCCGACCCGATGGGGCCGGGCCGGGTCCTCGATGTTGATGACGTCGTAGCGGCGGCCGTTGTTGACCGCGTAGATGTGGTTGTCGTAGACGAAGACGTTATGGACGCCGCCGGTCAGTTCGTCGTCGTATTCGGCGAAGACCTTCACGTCGGACGGGTCGCTGCAATCCAGGATCACGATGCCGTTGCGGCGGGTCGAGGCACCCTCGCGGCTGATGACGCACACGCGGCCGTCTTCGGAGACCTTGACGTCGTTGACGGTGCGCGCATCGACGGTGACGGTGTCGATGATCGTCAGGTTTGCCGGGTCGGTCACGTCCCAGAAGTAGGCTTCGCCGTTGGCGCTCCACGTCCCCGTCACCGCATAATCACGGCCGTCGATGCCTTCCCAGACCCACAGGTCCGACGTGTACACGTTTCCCACGAGGCCGTGGCCGACCACCTCGACCTGCTGTTGCACGTTGCGGGGCCGGATCCGTACCGTCTCCTGCGCCGCCCGCTCGCCGGAGGTCGCCTGAATCGTGTAGAGCCCCGGCGTCTCGGCGACGAACCGTCCGTCTTCCTCGATCTGCCCTGAGGCCGGCGCGCCGAGGTCGTCCTCCGGGCGGGCGCGGAACGTGAACGTGACCGGGGCATCGGCCACCACGGCGCCGGCCGCGTCCTGCGCGGTTGCGGTGAAGTGGACGACGTCGCCCGTGCGGGCTTCGCGGACGCTGCTCGTAAGGTCCAGGTGCGCTACCGGGTTGGCCCGCACCGCCACCTGGAGCGTCTTCCGCAAGCCTTCCGCCTCGGCGGTGAGCGTGACGGTGCCCGGCGCCTGGGCCGTCAGGTTGCCGAAAGGATCGACCGAGGCTACGCTCGGGTCGCTGCTCGTCAGCGCGAGGGCCAGCCCTTCACGCTCCAGGCCGGCGGCGTCGATCACCTGGGCCGCATACCTGGTCGTCGTGCCGGTATAGACGCGGTCGGGCGCGTCGATGAACACGATCTCCTTCAGCGGCGGAAAGGCGATTTCAACATCCAGGCTGCCGGTGATACGCTCGTCGCCCGCCCCTACCGTGCGGGCCGTGAGCGAGTACGTGCCGGGGCGATGGGCCACGACCCGCGTGACGGCCGCGCCTTCCGCCTGCACCTCGCGCGACATCACCTCGACGGCTCCGCGTCCGCGCGAGAAGAGGAGAAAGCCCTCCGCGTGCAGCGCACCCCGGGCATCGACGAGCCGGACGGATACGTCGGCGGTGTCGCCGACGGCCATCTCCAGGCGCGGCGGGTCGAATACGAAGTGCGGGTTCTGCCGGGCCTGGAGAGTCCCTGCCGTGCTGACGGCAACCAGGGCGAACATCGACGCGACACGGAGGGGGCAAACACATCGGGAGCGGTTCATGGGACTTCCTCGGGATGACACGTAGGATGCGGGGGCCGGATCACTTTTAAAGCAGGTAGGCTACCGTTGTGTGGTATGTCTGACGGCTGCGCTTCGTAGCGCGCTCGGCGTCGGTCATTACGGTCGCTTTGCTCCCTGTCACGCGTCATGGGTCATGAGGATTTTGTTCCTCACCAGTGACCCATGACTGATGACCCTTGACCTTGTCTATCGACTGCGCACAGCGCAAGCATCAAAAAAAACCACCATACCGAATCCTGCTACCCTAGTGTAGCTCCTGCCGATCATTTGTGCAACGACACTTTTTTCTGAGCGGCTCCTTATCTTTCGAAGGGTGTCTCTCATCGATCCCTTATGTTCCCCCCTAACAGCACCTACGGAGGCCTTTATGAAGCGGTATTCCTCCCTCGCCACCAGCCTGCTTTTCGCCTTGCTCCTCACGTCGCCGGCTACAGCCCGGCAGGCCGATGAGAACCCGCCCATGCCGGACTTCAACATGGCCGACTCGGACGCCAGAGCCGTTGAAATCGCCGATGCCGTCATGAAAAGTATGGGCGGCCGCGAAAACTGGGACAACACCCGCTACCTGTCCTGGTCCTTCGGCGGCGACGACCAGGTATGGGACAAGTGGGACGGTCGGTTTCGCTACCGGCACGAAAACCTGGTCGTCCTGATGAACATCCAGAAGCAGGAAGGACGGGCCTGGGAAAACGGCCAGGAAATCACGGACGCGGAAGCCTTGAAAGAAAAGCTGAGCCAGGCGTACCGGGGCTGGGTCAACAGCGGGTACTGGTTTCTGATGCCGTACAAACTCAAAGACAGCGGCGTCACGCTCAAATACCTGGGCGAGCGCCCCATGGAGAACGGACGCCCCGCCGAAGTCATCCAGCTTACGTTCGACAAGGTGGGCCTGACGCCGAGCAACAAGTACGAAGTGTACGTGGATAAAGAGACCATGATGGTCGGGCAGTGGTCGTATTTCCGCGAAGCCACCGACGCCGAGCCGCAGTTCACACGCCCGTGGCGCAACTGGCAACGGTACGGGTCCATCATGCTTTCGAACAACCGGGGCGAAGGACGCGACGGCCAGGACTTCATCCTGCCCAACGTCGGCGTCTACGACACCTTGCCCGAAAGCGTCTTCACCGACCCGGCCCACCTCGACCTCTCCACGCTGACCAGCCTGTGACACCTGGTTGCGGGTTGATCAGGTTGCAAGTTGCAGGTTGAACAACACGAACCTGCAACCTGCCAACCTGCAACCTGCCAACCTGCAAACGTGTAACCTGTAACCCGGCTGCATGACAGCTCAGCTTCTACGACTGTTGATCGGGCTCGCCGTGCTGCTCGCCCCGGCGCCCCGGTTGCACGCGCAGGAGACGATCACGCTACGGGTGGCGTCGTGGGCCAACGAAAAGGAGTTCGAGCTGGAAAACCGCATCGCCGAGCGGTTCATGGCACGCCACCCCGGCGTGGTGATCGAGCACGAGGCGATCCCGGCGGGCTATCGCGACAAGATCCTCGCTTCCTTCGCAGCCGGGACCACGCCCGACGTCTTTCTCCTCGACAGCCCCTACCTCCCGCCCCTTCTTAACCGGGACCTGCTCCTCGACCTGGCGCCCTACGCCGACACGGCCGGCCTCGACCTGGACGCCTACTTCCCGAGCGTGCGGCAGGTCTTTGCGCACGAAGGCCGCCTCTACGCCTTCCCGAAGGACTTCACCCCCCTGGTGATGTATTACAACAAGCGCCTGTTCGACGCAGGGGGCGTGGCGTATCCCGAGGCCGGTTGGACCTGGCAGGACTATCTGGCCGCCGCCCGGCGCCTCACCCGAGACAGCGACGGCGACGGCACCGTCGACGTGTACGGCACAGCCTTCGCCAACAAGCTGTACCTGTGGCAGCCGTGGATCTGGATGAACGGCGGCGACATCCTGAACCCGGAGGGCACCGCGACGCAGGGCTTTTTCGACGCGCCGCAGACCGAGGCGGCCCTGCAATTCCTGATCGACCTGCGCACGCGGCACGGCGTCGCGCCGGCCGACCTGATGGTGGGCGGCGAGAGCAGCCAGAACGTGGCCGGGCTCAATGGGCTGTTCTATGGCGGACGCCTCGCCACGATGACGAGCGGGCGCTGGGCGCTCATCCAGATGCTTCCGTACATCCGGGCCGGCGAGATCGACATCGGCGTGGTGCCGCTGCCGACGCCGGAAGGCGGCCCGCACGTCACCGTGCTCTACGCCGCGGGCTGGGGCGTCCCGAACACAACCCGGCACCGGGCCTGGGCCGTCCGGCTGGCGGCGTTTCTGGGCGGCGAAGAGGCCGCCCGTATTCGCGCGCAATCGCCCATCGGCGTCCCCGCGCTCCGTACGGTGGCCGATGAGCAGGTCGCCGCCGACCCGTTCGGCATCGAGCATGTCTTCGTCGAAGAAGCAGCTTACGGGCGCCAGTCGTGGGGCACGCAGGTCGATGCCTTCACACGGGTCGAAGACC
>Ga0302046_10001225_pt1 | contig 24144 bp, 17 predicted proteins | sample RVTome_11_FD_200261 | JGI IMG/M metagenome (GOLD analysis project Ga0302046, IMG submission 200261) | Soil microbial communities from uranium-contaminated site in the Upper Colorado River Basin, Wyoming, United States - RVT147D111 (version 2) ... | reverse complement strand
CCGGCGGCGAGCAGGTCGCGCACCTCCCCGATCAGGCCCCGCTCCACCATGCGCGTCACCCGCCGCTCGATGCGCCGGTCCATCTCGGCGCGCTCAATATCGAGCACGACGACGGCTCCGTGCAGCCCGTCACCCTCCGCCGGTGCCCGCCGGTGCCACCACGAGAGGGGCCGTCCGGACAGCAGCGCCACCTCGATGGCGCGTCCCATCCGCTGCGGGCCGCCCTCGATGGCGAGTCCAGCGCGCTCGGGATCGAGGCGCCGGACCCACCGCGCGAGCCGATCGGGCGAGACGGCCGACAGGTACGCGCGCAGCGCCCCGAGCCGCGCCTGGTCCACGGCCGGCTCGGCGAACATCGGGTCCGTCAGCGCACGCAGGAAGAAGCCCGTGCCGCCGACCAGCAGCGGCAAGCGGCCACGCCCCTCGATGAGGCTGATCCAGCCGCGCGCGTCACGCCCGAATCGACCGGCGGAGTACCGCTCGGTGGGCCGGACGACATCCAGGCCGTGATGCGGTACGCGCCCGCGTGCGGCGTCGTCCACCTTGTCGGTTCCGATATCCATTCCGGAATAGACCTGCCTGGAGTCCATGGAAACGATCTCCAGGTCGACTCGCTCGGCGAGCGCCAGCGAGAGCTCGGTCTTGCCGGACGCGGTGGGCCCGGTCAGCGCGAGGAAGCGCGGCGGGCCGTGGTTCACGACCGCCCGAACTTGCGCGCCAGCTCCGCGGCGCCCAGCCGGACCACCGTGGGCCGCCCGTGCACGTCGTGATGCGGAAGCTCCGTCGCGAAGAGCTTGTCGAAGAGCTCCTGCATCTCCGAATCCGTCAGGCGCTGACCGGCCTTGATGGCGCCCTTGCAGGCGAAGCTCATGGCGATCCGCTGGTGCTGGTTGCGCGCGGAGCGCACGAGCTCCGAGCCGTGGGTGAGCTCCTGCACCATCTCGCGGAAGGCGCGCTCGGCGTCGAAGTAGGGGTGCGGATTCGGGACCGCGCGCACGATCACCGTGTCGCCTCCGAACTCGTCGACCTCGAATCCCGCACGCCCGAACAGACCGCGCAGGTCGCGGATGCAATCCACCTCGGGCGGCGTGAGCCGCACCGTGAGCGGAAAGAGCAGCCGCTGGCCTTCCTGTCCGCCTCGCTCGAACGCCTCCATGAGACGCTCGTACAGGATGCGCTCGTGCGCCGAGTGCTGATCCACGATCAGGATGCCGTCGCGTGTCTCCGCGAGCACGTACGTGTCGAGCGCCTGCCAGAGCCGGGGCATGCGTCCTCCCGGATCGAGCTCCTGGGCCGCCCCGCCGTGCTCGCCTCCTTCCGGCGCCACGCCCGTCATGAACAGCGCCATCTGGGCGTCCGCGGTCGCGCCTCGGGCAGGTCCGTCCCCACGCGTCTCGCGCACGGCGAGCGGCGGCGCGGCAGCCCCCTCCCCGATCGCCGCGGCGGAGGTCTCTCCCGCCAGCGCGCACCGCACGGCACGCTCCACCAGCTCCTCGACACGGAGCCGGTTCCGGAAGCGGACCTCCGCCTTGGTGGGATGGACGTTGACGTCCACCTCCCCCGCCGGCACGCGCAGGTAGAAGAACATCCACGGTCGCGCGCCTCGGGGGATGGTGGTGCTGTAGCCGCGCTCGGCGGCCCTCACGAGGTCGGTCTCACGGAACGGCCGTCCGTTCACGAACAGATAGCTGCGCCGGATGCCGGGCTTGGCAGCGTCGGGCCGCTGCACGAGCCCGCGCACCTCCAGGCCGTCGTCCGACGCGGCTGCGGCAACGAGCGTGCCGCCGTGCTCCGGCCCCCACACCTGGGAGACGCGCGCGGACACGTCACCGGCTGCGGGAAGGTCGAGCAGCATGCGGCCGTCGGACTCGAGCACGAAGGACGTCCTCGGGTTCACGAGCGCGAGCCCCGTCACGGCCTCGCTCACCGCCCTGGCCTCCGCGCTCACGGACTTGAGGAACCGCGCCCGCACCGGGGCGTTGAAGAACAGGTTCCTCACCTCGACCGTGGTACCGCGCTGGCGCGCGAGGTCCTCCACGCTCCCGATCCGGCCACCGTCGACGACGATCCTGGTGCCGACGTCGCCGTCCGCGTCCCGCGTATCGAGGGTCATCCGCGAGACTGCCGCGATCGAGGGCATCGCCTCCCCGCGAAAACCGAGCGTGCGTACGTCGTCCAGGTCGGCGACGCGCGTGATCTTGCTCGTGGCATGCCGATCGAAGCACAGCAGCGCGTCCTCCCTACCCATGCCGATGCCGTCGTCGCTCACCCGTATGCGGCGCTTTCCGCCGCGCTCGATGGTGATCTCCACCCGCGAGGCGCCGGCGTCGATGGCGTTCTCCACGAGCTCCTTCACGACCGAAGCCGGCCGCTCCACGGCCTCGCCCGCGGCGATCTGGTTCGCGACCGCGTCGGTCAGGACCTGGATGCGTCGGCTCATGAGGCTTGGGACCGGGAGGCCGGGGAACGGACGGCTACGCTACCCCGTAGAGCCGGCAGGCGTTCTCCGTGGCACGCCTGGCCACCTCGCGGCCGTCGATGCCCAGGTGGCGCGCCACCGCGTCGGCGACGTGCACGACGTTCGCCGGCTCGTTGCGGTGCCCGCGCACCGGATGCGGCGCGAGGTAGGGTGCGTCGGTCTCCACCAGGAGCCGGTCCCCGGGCACCTCGCGCAGCAGATCCGCGGCCGCGAAGCTCCCGAACGACACGATCCCCGAAAACGACACGTACCAGCCCGCAGCGCTCGCCCTCTCGAACGCCCTCGTGCCTCCGGTGAAGCAGTGCAGCACGCCGGTCACGCCCCGTGGCATGCCGCTCAGCGCGGCGGCGATGTCCGCGTCGGCCTCCCGGGCGTGGACGACGATGGGCAGGGCCAGCTCGGAGGCCAGCGTCAGGTGGGCGTCGAACAGCCGGCGCTGAACGGGGCGGGGCGCGTTGTCGTAGTGATAGTCGAGCCCGGTCTCGCCGATGGCGACGACCTCCTCATGCGCCGCGGCCAGCTCGCGAATCGCCTCCAGGTCCCCCGAGGCCGCGGCGCCCGCCTCGTGCGGATGGATGCCGGCGGTGCACCAGAGCCGCGGGCGGAGCGGGCGGGCCGCGCGCGCGGCCGCCCGTGGTTCCGCGGCGCCTCCCGTGGCGCCGCCACGGTGGGCCGCTTCGCCGGCCGCCCTCGCGGGACCATCGGTGGCTTGCACCGGCCTATCGGCGGCCTCGAGCGAGCCGAGGACGAGGGCGATCGCGGCGCGAGCGTCCGCCACGCTCGAGGCGATCGTCACCGCGCGCGTGACCCCGGCGGCGGCGGCCCGATGCAAGACCGCCTCCCGGTCGTCCCGGAAGGCGGTGTCGGTCAGGTGGCAGTGGCTGTCGAAGTGCTCGGTCACACAGTCGCCGGCTGGGGCCGCTTCTTCGCCTTCTCATCGCTCTTGCCGGTGCCCCAACGCTTCTGGATCTCGAGCAGCGCGGGCGAGGCGATGAAGATCGACGAGTAGGTGCCGACGACGATCCCCAGGATCAGCACCAGCGCGAAGTCCTGGACCACGGCCCCCCCGAGAAGCAGCAGCGCGACCAGCACCACGAGCGTGGTGGCCGAGGTCATGACCGTGCGCGGCAGGGTCTCGTTGATCGACTGATTGATGAGATCCATGGGGTCGCGCTTGCGCGCGCCCTTCTTGTTCATGTTCTCCCGGATGCGGTCGAACACCACGATGGTGTCGTTGAGCGAGTACCCCACCACGGTGAGGATCGCCGCGACGGTCGTGAGCGCGATCTCCACGCGGAACGCGGCGAGGAAGCCGAGCGTGATGAGGATGTCGTGCAGCGTCGCGATCACGGCAGCGAGCCCGAAGCGGGTCTCGAACCGGAACGCCAGGTACACGAGCGTGAGGACGAGCGAGAACAGGATCGCCAGCGCCGCCTTCTGCTGGAGCTCGGTGCCCACCTTGGCGCCGACGAGCTCGGTGCGCAGCACCTCGAAGGACTCGCCCGGCAGGCCCGCGGCGATGCTGGCCTCGATGTTCTGGGACACCTCGGTGATCGAGGCGCCCTCCGCGAGCGGCGCGCGTATGACGAACTCGCCGGAGCCCTCGGCACCGAAGCGGGTGATGGTCGCCGCCTGGTCGCCCCCCAGGGCCGCGCGCAGCTCGCCGGCGCTCACGTCGCCCTGGAAGCCCACCTGGACGAGAGTGCCGCCCGTGAAATCCACACCGTAGTTCAGCCAGGTTCCGAGCGAGGCGACGTTCATGATCATGGCCACGATGCCGGCCATCAGCCCGACGCCCGACATCAGGTACGATCCCTTGCGCAGCTCGATGAAGCCGTATGCGACGCCCTGAAAGAGTCTCATGGTACGGCGGGCCTCAGATGCTGATCGGATCCGACGCCTTCTTCCCGCCGACGTACAGGAGGAAGAGCGTGCGGGTGACGAAGAGCGCGGAGAAGAAGGAGGCCACGATCCCGATCGACAGCGTTACAGCGAAGCCCCTCACGGGGCCCGTGCCGAACTCGAAGAGGATGAGCGCCGTGATGAGCGTGGTGACGTTGGAGTCGACGATGGCGGACAGCGCGTTCGCGAACCCCTCGTCGATGGCCGTGCGCGTCGCGCGACCGGCGTCCAGCTCCTCGCGGATGCGCTCGAAGATCAGGACGTTGGCGTCCACAGCCATGCCCACGGAGAGGATCAGCCCGGCGATGCCCGGCACGGTGAGGCTCGCACCGAGGCCGGCCAGGCCGCCGAGCACGAGCAGGACGTACACGCCGAGCGCGCCGACGGCGAGCAGGCCCGTCACCTTGTAGTAGCCGACGATCATCAGGACGACGAGCGCGAGCCCGACGAGGCCCGCGACCCTTCCCTGATCGATGGAGTCCTGGCCGAGCGACGGGCCGACCGTGCGCTCCTCGATGATGTTGACGCGCGCGGGCAGCGCACCCGCCCGCAGCACCAGGGCCAGGTCGCGGGCCTCCTCGAGCGGGGTGTTCGCACCCATGTCGATCTGGCCACGAGACGAGATGCGGTCCCGCAGGACCGGTGCGCTCATGACCTCACCGTCGAGCACGATCGCCAGGTAGTTGCCCACGTTGGCGGCGCTGAAACGCTCGAACTGGCGGCCTCCCGCACGGGAGAGCTCGAACTGCACGATCGACTGGTTGAACTGCGGGTCCCGGCCGGCGGTCGCGTTCTCCAGCTGATCGCCCGTCAGAAAGGGGTCTTCCTCGAGGACGAAGAGGCGCTGGTAGTTGCGCGCCCCGCGGCCCACCACCTCCGAGCCCCAATGCAGAGACTGATCGCGCGGAAGCGCCCGCTCCACCTCGGGCAGGCTCAGGAAGTGGTCGGCCACGGACATGTCCTCCACCGCCACCAGGAACGTGCCCTCCACGTCGCCGAAGCTGAGCAACGACGAGAAGGGCCGCAGCGCGTCCTCCGCCGCGGCGGCGCTGTCCGCCGCGGCATCGCCGCCGGCCACTGCGGTGTCGGCGCCGGCCAGCGCGGTGTCCGCGCGGGCGGCTGCCGTGTCCCCACCGAACAGCAGGTCCTCGAGGTCTGCCCCCTGCGACGTGACGTCGCGCCCCATGGCCCGGATCGAGTCGACCCCGAGCGCTGCCACGATCGAGCGGTCGATCCGGGTGAGCGCGCCCTCCATCTCCGTGGTGGGCAGCACGAGCTTGAACTCGAGGTAGGCGCTTCGCTGGACGATGCCCTTGGCCTGCTCCTCGTCGTCGATGCCGGCCAGCTCGACGATGAGGCGCTCGCCACCGACCTGCTGGATGAGCGGTTCCTCGACACCGAGCTCGTCGATGCGGGTGCGGATGATCCGATCGACCCGGTCGATCATGTCCGCCTTGGCCTCGGCGGTCATCGTGCCCTCCGGGTCGTCGACCTCGAGCACGAGATGCATGCCCCCCTGGAGGTCGAGCCCGAGCTTGAGGCCGTCGGACCAGAGCTGCCAACCGGCCACGATCACGATCAACGCGATCGTGATCAGCCGGCCCCTTACCGTCTTGAACATGAATGCCGTGGATTCGACGAAGGAACGAGGCGCCGTTGGCCGGTGCGCGGGCTCCGGTGCGACAGCCGGTAAAGCTGCCGCGCCCCCCGAGGCGTGTCAATCTGCAGGAATCGACGACATCGGCGCCCGAAAAACCGGCTTGCGCACAGTCATAGCGCCCGTGCCGGACCATTGTTCCCGGCTCCGGCGCCTCACGTCTCGGGATCGCCGATGTGGCGGTCGCTCCCGCAGGGATCAGAAGTACAGGAACGTCTGCACCTTCAGGGACCACTCGGTGTCCCCGGTCTGCGGGGAGTACACGTCGAGGTTCGCGCCGATCTTGTTGCGTCCGCTGAAGTAGGCCATCACGCCCGGAGTGAACAGCAGGCCCCCGTCGTCGTCCCCATCCAGGTTCGGATCGCCGTAGCTCAGCCGGGCCAGCGGCTCGACGCCCACGATGCGGTCACCCTCGAGCGGGCGATAGTAGGAGGCCACACCCTGGAGCGTCAGGAAGCCCATGGGGTCGTCCTCGGCGTCGAGCAGCTCCCAGTTGTCTCCGAACACGACACCCGCCTGCACCAGCAGCCCGTCGCGCCAGGTTCCGTACTCGACGTCCCCACCCCAAGCGACCGCGGTGGCGTTCTCGTCGCCCGGTCCCACGTAGTCGTGGAAGGCGAGCTGCGCCGACGTGCGCAGGACCTCGCTCGACGCGAGCGTCACGCGCCCGGAGAACGACTTGAGGTCGTTCTCGTCCCCGATGCCGATCCCGGTGCCGTTGGTCACGGTTACCTGATAGCTCAACGTGCCCGAGGCACCCTCGATCCGCACGCCCTGGTCCCGTCCGGCGTACCGGAGCTGCTCGGTGAAGCGGCTGTATGAGCAGATCGATCCCACGCCCGAGCAAACCGCGAGGCCCTCGATGGCCCCGGTGCGCTCGATGAGCGAGAGGTCGGTCGAGCTGTGGAGCTCGAACAGGTCGAAAGCGCGCTTGAGCTGGCCGATCGACACGTTGAACGCGTCGGAGAGCTCGAAGCGGACGAAGACGTCCTGCAGGTCCGCCTGGCCGGCCGCGAAGTCGGTCATGACGGTGCCGCTGATCCAGTCGGTGATCTCGGCATCCACCCTGAGCCTCGCCCGCCGCAGGAAGAAGTCGTTGTCCGCCGCCTCGATCGAGGACGCGCTGTACTGCGAGTGCAGCCGGCCGCCCAGCTGAAGCGATCCGGCGCGTCCGGTGACGGTCGCTATCTGGGCGGAGGCGTCCCGGGGGGTCGCGGAGGCTGTCGCTACGGTCATGGCAAGTACTGCGAGTCTGAGACACCTGGGCATACTGTCGCTCCTCGGGTCCTGTGGTTCGTTTCAGGGGTGTGACGAAATGTGGCCGCGGTCCCCTTGCCGCGGTCGATCCGCCGCGCATCGCGGCGTGCTGGCTACATGGCTCGTCGGAGCACCGCCCGAACGCGTGCCATGAAGCGGTTGGCGTCGACCGACTTCTCGACGTAGTCGTCGGCTCCGGCCTCGAGCAGCTCGGCCTCGATCTTGTCGCTGCCGGTGCCGGTACGGATGACCACCGGGAGCGCCGCCGTGTCGACCGATCCGCGGATCTGCTGGAGCACCTGCCGGCCGTCGAGGCCCGGCATGGCCAGATCCAGGATGACGAGTTGGTACTCCTGGTCCTCCTTGAGGATGTCGATGGCCTTGTAGCCATCCTCGGCGTCGAGCACCTCGTAGCCGTCGCCCTCGAGCAGGGCCCGCATCAGGAGCCGCGCCTCCGGGTCGTCGTCCACAAGTAGGATGCGGGGTGGGCCGGCGGCCTCGACGGTCGCGTGATCGTCGAGACCCTGACCCAGCACGCGCTCGACCTCCACGAGCGTGGTGCGACCCTGCTTCACCCAGTCCAACCCCACCTCGTGCAGGGTCCGCATGCCGCCCTGAGCGGCGACCCTGTTCAGCGTGCTCCAGCTCTTGCGCTGCTCGATGGCCTGTTGGAGCCGGGGACCGCCGAGCAGCACCTCGGTGACCGGAAGCCGGCCGCGATAGCCGGTGAAGCCGCATTCGGGGCATCCCACCGCCCGCACCACGGGCTCCATCCCGTGGCGCTCGGTCAACCGCTGCTCGTCCGGCGTGAGCTGACCGCGCACCGGCTCGGCGCAGTTGGCGCACACGCGCCGCATCAGCCGCTGCGCCAGCGCGCCCCTCATGGTCTGCGCGATCGTGCTGTACTGCAGGCCCAGGTCGGCCAGACGCGCGATGGCGCTGACCGCGTCGTTCGCGTGCACGGTGGTCAGCACCAGGTGCCCGGTCATCGCGGCCTGCGCGGCCGTCACCGCCGTCTCCTTGTCGCGGATCTCGCCGACCAGGATCACGTCCGGGTCCTGCCGCAGCATCGCGCGGAGCGCGCCCGCGAACGTCATTCCTTGCTTCGTGTGAACCTGCGTCTGCGTGATGCCCGGGAGCTCGTACTCGATGGGGTCCTCGACGGTCATGATGTTGACCTTCCCGTCCGCGAGCTCGCGTAGCGCCCCGTACAGCGTGGTCGTCTTGCCCGACCCGGTGGGCCCCGTGACGACGACGATGCCGTCGCGGTGCGTGAGCAGCTGCCTCAGGCGCACCAGCTCGTTGGCCGGGATGTCGAGGTCTTCGAGCGAGAGGGAGCTGCTCGAGTCGAGGATTCGAATGACGCACTTCTCCGCGCCACCGGCGGGTATGGTGGACACGCGCAGGTCGTAGCCGCGCGTCTTCACCTGAACCCTGGCCTTCCCGTCCTGTGGACGCAGCCTGTCCGCAATGTCCAGCCTGGACAGCACCTTCACGCGCGAGACGATGCGATTCAGCGCGGTCATGGGCAGGTCCATGTGCTTGCGCAGGACACCGTCCACGCGGTAGCGGACCGCGCCGAGCTTGCGGCCGGGCTCGATGTGGATGTCGCTCGCGCCCTGGGTGATGGCGTCCCTGATGATGAGGTTCGTGAGCTTGACCACGGGGGTGGTCGTCACGTCGTCGTGGGTGATGGACTCGGGTCCCATCTCCTCGACGAGCTTGACCGCGTCCTCGCTCACGTCGTCGGCCAGGCCGCCCAACAGCGACTCCACCGCGCGCTCGGGTGAGAAGCGCTCGTCGAGGGCTTCCTGGATCGCGCCGGGCGCCGCGACCTCGAAGAGCGCCTGACGGCCCGTGCTGAAACCCAGCGCCCGCTCCGCCTCCACGTTCGTCGGGTCGCACGTGGCCACGGCGAAGTAGCGATCGTCCTCGAAGAGCGGGAAGATCAGGTGCTTACGCGCCATCGTCTCCGGTATGAGCAGCGCCGCGTTCGGGTCCGCCGTGCCGAAGTCAGCGACACCGAGCCGGAAGTACTCGGCGACCATCTCCGCGAGCTCGGCGTCCGAGATTTCGTACGCCCGCGTGACATCGGACCAGACCGCCGAAGCGGTGCTCGAGGGAGCGACCTCCGGGCGCTTCCGGTCACCCAGCCCGGCCCGCTCGGCGATGCGAACCAGCCAGTGCACGGCGCCTCCGACCGCGGGCTGTCCCCTCCCCCTCTCGCGTGCCGACGAGCTCATCGCTCCCTCAGCGCGGCGGACTTCTTGCCGTGCTTCTCGCGGTACATCGCGCTGTCGGCCTCGGCAACCAGGTCCTCGAGCCGGATTCGAGGGTCGTCGTCGTGGCGGGCCATGCCGATGCTTACCGCGAGCTGGTAGGGCTCCGGGCTCGACTCGTTGAAGTCGATCACGCGCTCGCGCAAGCGCTCGATGAGCGACTCCGAGCTCTCGTCGGACGCCTCCAGCGCCAGCACGCCGAACTCGTCGCCACCCAGTCTGGCGATGATGTCGGATCGGCGGAACGTCGCCCGCAAGATGTCGGCGACCTTGATGAGCGCGCGATCTCCCACGTGATGGCCGAGCGAGTCGTTGATGGTCTTGAAGCGGTCGAGGTCGAGGTAGACCATCGTGACGCCGCGCCCGGAGCGGCGGGCGAGCTTCAGGTACTGCTCTCCCAGATCGCTGAAGCCCCTCCGGTTGTACAGGCCCGTCAGGTCGTCGATGAGCGAGAGGCTGCGCAGCGCCGAAAAGAGCCTGTGCCGCTCGATGGCGTGCCTCACGGCGCGCACGAGGAGGGGCGGGCTGACCTCGCGCTTCACCAGGTAGTCTTGGGCGCCCCCTTGCACCGTGGCGACTGCGGCCTCCTCGTCGGGCTCATCCGTCAGCACGATGATGGGGATGTCGGGCGCGAAGGCGTAGGCCCTGTCGAAGGTCACCATGCCCTGGCTGTCCGGCAGGTCCAGGGACAGGATCACAGCGTCGAAGCCCCCCGGTGTGAGTCTGGCGAGGGCCTGGCTGAGCTCTCCCGCCCACTCGAGCTCGAGGTCGCTCGTGTGAGCCCCGCCCAGCCCCTCGAGCAACTCGTCCAGATACGCTCGATCCGACTCGACGAACAGCACCTTGATAGGCCGGTACTGCAAGCGGAATCACCCCTGGGAAGCAGGTTCCAGGTACGGAAGCCGGGCGAGTGACTCCTGCGGAGTCCTCCCGCCCGGGGCGCGCTTCCAGCGTCACGATACCCTTGCAAGGTAACGCGGGACAACACGGAAGTACCATCATGACGCGCGTACGCGACGAGCGGACGCGCGTCCGGCGGCCCCCAGGCGGCGGCAGGAGCGGCCCCCCGGAGCCGGCCCACTGCTGCCGCCGTGCCCCTCCGGGAGGCCCGCCGGCTCAGCGGATGCGGCCCAGCAGGATCTCCTCGAAGAACTCGATCACGCGCTCGTCCTGCGACTGGGCCAGCCAGAACATGGCCGTGCGGCGTGTGTCCGCCTGGTCGCCCGTGCGGGCCAGGTCCATGAGCACCGGGATCCCCTCGTCGGGGGGCCGCTGTGAGAGCGCGAAGATCGCCGCGTCGCGGATGTCCTGATCCTCGTCCTCGTCCCGGGCCACCTCGGCGATCCCGCTGGTCGCCGCGTCGGCGGCCTCCTGCCCCAGCCAGAACAGCGCGCTCTTGCGCACACTCCCGCCGACGGCGGCGTCCCTGGCGATGTCGGCCAGGTCGCGCCACACCTCCTCCACGTCCGCGAGCATGGCGGGAAGCACCGCCTCCCTGGCGCCGCGGCCGGACGCGCCGGCGCGTGCCAGGGAGAGCAGGTAGCGCGCCGCGACCGGAGCCGGAACCATCCCCACGTCGACCGCCGCGCCGGTTCGGTCACCCAGCCGCCGCATCACCTCGACGTCGCGCACCACCCCGTCCCGGACCTCGAGCTCCACCTCTGCGAAGCCGGTTCGGCAGCTCGTGGGCTCGTCGTCCCAGCCACGCGAGCGCCACCACATGCGGTGCTCGCCCATGCGGATGCCCTCCTCGCAGATCTCCACGTCGGGCCGGGTGTCGTAGGAGAACCGCACGACACCCTCGCTCAGCCGTGCGACCTCCTCGGCGATCTGGCCGGCCGCTTGGCCGGAGGACGTCTGCAGCGCGGCGAGCAGAGCAAACGCGGCCGCGGCCGCGGGCCTCATCCTCGGATCAGGCTGAGGAGGAACTCGCCCACGCGCGGATCATTGCTCTGTCCGAGCCAGAAGATGGCCCGCTCGCGGAGCTCCCGGTCCTGCTCCGTGCGCGCCACCTCCATGAGGAAGTCCACCGCTGTGGCCTCCCTCCGCTGGGAGGCCACGAAGATCACCTGCTCCTTCATCTCCATGTCCTCGAGCGTAGCGTACAGGTCCTGCAGCTCCGTAGCGGCGAGCCCTCCGGACTGCCCGGCCCAGAACAGCGCGTTCTTCCGCAGCTCCAGTGGCTCCGAGGGGTCCCGAGCACGCGCCAGGAGCCACGCGCGGGCCTCCTCGCCCCGGCTCTGCGCGATGCCGAAGATCGCACGCTCCTTCAGGTCCCCGTCGTCCAGGCGTGAATACAGCTCCATCAGGTAGGCGGCGCCGCCCGCGTCCGGGTTCTGGCCGATCCAGAAGATCGCGTTTTCCCTCAGGTCCCTGGGCACGTCGGAGCGTTCCGCGTACGCCCTCAGGATCTCCACCGCGCGCTGGTCGCCGCCGCGCTGCGAGATCGCGAAGATGGCGCGCTCCTGGAGCTCCCCGTCGTCGCTCTCGGCCAGGATGGACTCCAGGGCGTCGAGCGCCTCGGGCGTCCGGACCTGATGAAGCCAGAAGACCGCCTGCTCGCGCACCTCCGGATCGGGGTCCGGGTTGCGGTGCGCCAGGTCCAGCAGGATGTCCACGGACTCGTCGGTCATCTTCTGGGATATCAGGAAGACGGCGCGCCTGCGGAGCTCCACGGAGCATTCGTCCCGGCTCTGGAGCACCTCCTGCAGGATGGGCACGGCCTGCCCGGCGTTCATGTTCAGCAACGCGCTCAGCGCAGCTAGCCGCACCTCCTGGTCCTCGTCACACGGGCCGGCCGCCTGCTGTGCGATGAGCGCCGCCGACTGCGCGTCGCCTCGCTGCGCGAGCTGAGCCTCGATGCGTACGAGCAGGGCGTCCGCGTCCGCACGGGTGCGGGCATCGGCGTGCTCCCGGGCCTGCAGGCGGAGCAGCTCGCTGGCCTGGCGCAGGCTGCTCTGACCGCCCTCCCGCGAGAGCGCGAAGGCCTGCCAGTAGTACGAGTCGGCTACGTATCCCGACGTGGGGTGCTCGGCCCGCAGACTCGCGAACTGCCGCGCCGCCTCCTGGTAGCGCCGCCGATTAAGCGCTTCGCGCGCTGCCTGGTAGGCTCGAGCGCCGGGATCCTCCTGCAGCCAGGGCGCCGGTGGCGACGTCCGCGCCGCCGCCAGCGCGGGAGGAGCCGCTGCCAAGCGGGGTCCGACCGCGGCCAGCGCGGGCCCGGCCGCGGCCAACCTGGCATGCACGGAAGCCAGCTCGGCCCGGGCGATCGCCATCGCGGACGCGGCCGTCGCCACTGCCGGCGGCGGAATCGGTGGCACCGGCGTCGACTGCGCCGGGGCGTTCGTGCCGAGGGCGACGCTCAGGCACGCGCCCCCCAGCAGGCAAACGGTGGTCCGCGAAGGACGCGCCTGACGCGCGACCGGCTTCGTGATTCTCGAGTGCATCATCCCCTTCCTATCGAAATGCATCGCGTTGAAAACGCATCGCTCCGACGTGCACCGCTCCCATCGCAGCATGCATGGCTTCGTCTCCTCGCGCCGACGTCAGGTACCCGAAAGGCCGAACGGGACCACCGCGTGCAGGCGCGACATCACCCCGCCTTCGTCCAGGCTCCGCAGCGCGAGCTCCAGCTCCGTGGTCGCGCGCGCCTCGTCCGATGGCCCGGCACGGCTCGCCCCCGCGATCTGAACCAGGAGGAGCTCGAGGTCCTCCAGCAGCCGGCGCACCTCGGGATCGCCGTTCCCGCGCGTGTCCATGAGGAGGCGGGTCTGGGAGAGCAGCCCCCGCGCCCACGTCCCCAAGGCCGGATCGATGCGCCCGTCACGGGCGTCGGCCCGGACCTGGGTCAGCAGCGACTCGGTCCGCCCCAGATGCTCCCTCGCGGCAAAGCCGAGCTCGCCGCCCACGTCCGGCTCCGACTCCGCGACCGCTACCGCGACCGAGGTGCCATTGACGGCGGGCGCGCTCATGCGCCCGATTCCGATGCCCAGCACGAGCACCGCCGCCGCCGCCGCGCCCCACCAGAGGGGGCGCGGGCCGCCCACGACCCGACGCCGACGCGCGGCGGCCAGGTCCACGAGCTGGTCGCTCCCGGCACGGATCCCCGCTGCGGGCGCGCCCGGGATCCCCCGTTCGCTCCCGCCGCCGGGCTCGGACTCGCCCGTCCGCGGGCCCGCGGCGAGGCCGGCCGCGATGACGCGCCACATCTCCTCGCGTGGCGTCTCGCGCGGCTCGTGGTACAGCGCGCGGGCCTGGCGGAGCACCGCCTCGACGTCCTGGTCCATCCAGTCGCCCGATGTCGTCATACGTACTCCTGCATGGCATCGCCCAAACTCTCCCTGAGCTTCGCCCTCGCCCTGGACAGGCGCGCTTTCGACGTGCCCTCGGCCACCCCGAGCGTCTCGGCGATCTCGCCGTGGCTGTAGCCCTCGAGGTCGTGCATGAGGAACACCGTCCTGTAGATGGACGGCAGCTCGTCGACCGCTTCCTCGATCCGCTCCTTCACGCCCGGCTCCGAGACATGACCCGCGGGCGTGACGCGGGCGGCGTCCTCCAGCGACCGCTCTCGCTTGCGGTGGCGATCAACCTTCCGAAGCCCGTTGAGGGCCGCGGAAACCGCGATGGAGTGCAACCACGTGGAGAACGCCGCGTCGCCGCGGAACTGGTCGAGCCGCTCGAACGCGCGCAGAAACGCTTCCTGCGTGAAATCCTTGGCGAGGTCGTCCTCACCGGCCATGCGATACACGAGTCGATAGATCCTGTCCACATGCTTGTCGTAGAGGGCCCGAAACGCGCTCTGGTCGCCCTCGCGCGCCCGTCCCACCAGCTCGATGTCCGTCAAAGAAGAGCTCGTTGATCGCCGTTGTCTCCCTCTTCCGATCCGTGGGACACGGTGGGGTGGGGAACGGTTGCGAGGCGGGCCGCGCCCTCCCTCACGGCCAAAGGTCCCTCACGGCCGAAAGCATCACGGCCGCAGGTCCATGGGCAGCACCAGCCGGGCGCGGGCGCCGCCGTGCTCTCCCCGGCTCTCCAGCTCCAGCGTGCCGCCGTGCCCCTCGGCGATCTGCCGCGACAGGACGAGCCCGATGCCCGAGCCACCCTGCTTGGTGGTGTAGAACGGCACGAACAGGTTGCCCGTGTCCGGCAGGCCCGGCCCATCGTCCTCCACGAGGAGGTGTACCTTGCCCGCTCGGCTCAACCACCGCAGGCTGACCGCTTCACCCCCGTGCTCGAGCGTCGCGTCCACGGCGTTGCGCACGAGGTTGATGAGCGCCTGCTCGAGCTGGTCGGTGTCGGCTTGGATCGTGACGTCGCCGCCCCCCACGACGTCGATCTGCAGGCGCGTCTCGAGGTCGGCCACGCGCTGCACGAGCGTGCGCACGTGCACCGGGCCGAGCTCGGGCTTCGGCAGCCGTGCGAGCTTGGCGTACGTGGCCATGAAGCGGCCGAGCGCCTCGGCGCGGCTCTGGATCACCTCGAGCCCCCGCTCCACGTCCTCGCCGAGGTCCTCGGGCAGGCGGCCCCTGCCCAACATGCTCTGCAAGCTGCCGGAGATCGACTTGATGGGAGCGAGCGAGTTGTTGATCTCGTGCGAGAGCACCCGGATGATGCGCTTCCATGCCTGGCGCTCCTCCTCGCGTAGCGCGCGGCTCAGGTCCGAGAGCGCGATGAGCTGGAGCGGGTAGCCCTCCTGCCGGACCACGCTGCGCCGGAGCTCCCACCGGCCCGTGCCCCCCGGGAACGAGACCTCGAGCGTCCGCGGAGCCACCCCGGACAACGTGTCGGCGAGTCTCAGCTCCTCCGCGCTCTTGCCGATCAGCCGCTCGGCGGACTGCCCGAGGAGCTGCTCGCCGGTTCGGTTCACGATGCGCAGGGCCCCCTCGGGCCCGAAGGCGAACACCGCCACGTCGATCTCCTCGAGCACCTTCCGCAGTGTCTCGGTCGCCTCCACGGCGCCGAGCCGCTGGTTGCGGAGCACCTCCTCGAGCGCGTTGACCTCCATGTAGGCCAACGAGAGCGGATCCGAGGCGTCGGTGATCCGGGCGCGGATCGAGAAGTCGCCCTCCCTCAGCGCGGCCAGCATGTTGGCGAGCGTGCCGAGCGGACGCGCGACCTGCTCGCGCAGCGCCACGGTGAGCCCCAGCCACGCGCCGACGAGCAGGACGGCGAGCGTCCACTGGACGCGGGCCGTGAAGTCGCCGGACCACAGGAGGACGAGCGCGGCGGCGATGCCGGGAAGGCCCGTCAGCGCGGCGAGCACGATCACCCGCCGGTCGTGGCTGAGCCGCTTCCAGGCGCCGCTCAGCATGGGGAGCCGACGCCGTCAAGGCGCCGCAGCCGGCGCTTTCGCCACCGCCGGCTTTCCTTCCGCCGGGGCGGAATGCCGCTAACGCTCTTCCGGCTCACCGTCGTGGCGCTGCAGCCGCCGGTAGAGCGCGCTCCTGCTGAGCCCGAGCGCTTCGGCGGCGCGGCTCACGTTGCCCTGGTAGCGTTCGAGGGCCTTCTCGATCAGGAGCCGCTCGGCCTCGTCGAGCGTGAGCTCGTCGTGCAGGACCGACCCGTCGGCCCGCCGGCGGAGCCCGAGGTCCGAGGCCTCGATGCGCGAGCCCCTGGCCATGAGCACGGACCGCTCGACCGCGTGCTGCAGCTCGCGCACGTTCCCGGGCCACGTGTGGCCGAGCAGGGCGTCCATGGCCGAGGAGGAGAAGCCCTCGACGCTCCGGGCGTAGCGGGTGGCCTGCTTGGCAAGGAAGTGCTGCGCGAGCAGAGGGATGTCGTCCCGGCGGTCGCGGAGCGGCGGAAGCCGAATCTCGACCGTGTTGAGCCGGTAGAGGAGATCCTCGCGGAAGTCGCCACTCGCCACCGCTTCGGCCAGGTTCGCGTTGGTCGCCGAGAGCATCCGGACATCTACCTTGCGGACCTTCGAGGACCCCACGCGCTGGATCTCGCGCGACTCGAGCACCCTGAGGAGCTTGGCCTGCTGCTGCGGCGGCACGTTGGCGATCTCGTCCAGGAAGAGCGTGCCTCCGTCGGCGAGCTCGAAGCACCCGACACGGTCGGTCTTGGCGTCGGTGAAGGCACCCTTCACGTGGCCGAACAGCTCGCTCTCGAAGACGCCCTCGCTGAACCCGCCCGCGTTTACGGGCACGAGCGCCTTCCCCGAGCGGTGCGAGACGGCGTGCAGCCAACGCGCCACGACTTCCTTGCCGGTGCCGTGCTCGCCCACGATCAGCACGTTGGCGTCGGAGGGGCCTACACGGTCGATCACGTCGAGGACCGGCTGCATGGCCTTGGACCGGGCGATCAGCTCCGGCGCGCCCTCACCCTTGAGCCGAATGTTCTCGCCCTCGAGGAGCTGGCTGCGCTTCAGCGCGCGCCCGAGCTCCACGTGCGTGCGGATGGTGGTGAGGAGCCGCTCGTTGTCCCACGGCTTCTCGATGTAGTCACGCGCCCCGCGCCGCATCGCCTCGACAGCGCCCTCGACGCTGCCCCAGGCGGTCATGACCACCACCGGCAGGTCCCCGTCGATCCCGCGGAGCGCCGCGAGCAGGTCGAGCCCCTCCTTTCCCGACGTCGTGTCCCGCGCGTAGTTGAGGTCGATGAGCGCCAGGTCGAAGTCGTCGCGCTCCACGGCATCGAGCACGGCGGTGGGCGAGCTCGCCGTGACGGCCTCGAAGCCCTCGGCCTTGAGGAGGATCCGCAGCGCCTCGAGGACGTCCGGCTGGTCGTCGGCGACCAGAATGCGTGGCGTCATGGAACGATACTCGCGACAAGCTCATCCGGCCGCCACCGATGGGGCACGGCGTCGAAAGCTCGGCGCCGTGACGGAGCGCGGTGGCCCGACGCTATCCCTCGACGATCCAGCCGTCCTTGAGCTGGATGATCCGGTCACCGAAGGCCGCGTACTCCTCGTTGTGCGTCACCTGGACGATGGTCGTGCCCTCCCGGTTGAGCTGTTTGAGGAGGTCCATGATCATGCGGCCCTGACTCGAGTGCAGGCTACCGGTGGGCTCGTCGGCCAGAATCATGGCGGGCTCCGCGATGATCGCCCTGGCGACGGCCACGAGTTGCTGCTGGCCACCGGAGAGCTGGCTGGGATAGAGGTCCTTCTTGCCGACGATCTGGAAGCGGTCGAGCGTGTCTGCGACGATCGCCTGCCGCTCCTTGCGCTTCACGTTCCGGTACGAGAGCGGAATCTCGAGGTTCTCGTACACGTTGAGGTCGTCGAGCAGGTGATACTGCTGGAAGACGAATCCGATGTAGCGCTTGTTCAGCTCGATGCGCGACCTGGGCTTCATGGCGTGCACCGGCTCGCCCAGCAGGTAGTATTCGCCGCGCCAGTCGCCGTCGAGCATGCCCAGGATGGAGAGCAGCGTCGATTTGCCGGCGCCCGAGGGCCCCATGATCGTGACGAACTCGCCCTTCCGCACGTCGTTCGTGATCCGCCGCAGCACGAAGGTTTCGCCGGCGCCCGACTTGAACGACTTCTCGATGTTCCGGAGCTTGATCATCCGCCCTGTCCGTTCCTGGTCACGATCCACCCGTTAGACGGCGCACACGGCCCGCCGGTTTCCCGGCGGCGCGAGACGCGCCCCGCCACCCCCGCGTGCCGCGCCGCGGACAAGCTATCACGAATCGGCGGAACGGGCCTCCACGCGACGGAGCCGGTCACTCGGACCGGAGCGCCTCCATCGGCTCGACGGCCGAGGCGCGCCGGGCGGGCACCGCCGAGGCAGCCACCACGACCACCAGCAGCGAGGCCGCCACGCCGCCCAGCGCCAGCGGATCCGCGGGGCTGAGGCCCAGCAGCAGGAAACGCATGAGGTGTCCGACGGCGACGGCCGCGACACCGCCGATGACGATACCCGGAAGCGCGAGTCCGAGCCCACCCGCGAGCACGCTTCCCATCACGGACCGCCGCCCGGCGCCCAGGGCCATTCTTACGCCGATCTCACGCGTCCGGCGGGCGACCGCGAATGCCACTACGCCGTAGATGCCGAGCCCCGAGAGCAGAAGCGCGAAAGCGCCGAGCACGGTGGTGACCGCCGCGGCCACGCGCTGCGGTAGCACGCCCACCGAGGTATAGCGGTCGAGCGCAATCACGGGCGAGAGGGACAGGCTCGGGTCCGTCGCGAGGATTCCCTCCCGCAGCGCAGGCGCGACCGTGGCGATGCCACCCGCGGCGCGCACCACGACGCTCGTCGACGGCCGGTAGAGCTGCCAGAGCGGGACGTACACGAAGGGGTGCCGCTCCTCGGTGATCAGTTGGTTCTTCACGTCCTCCACCACGCCCACGACGGTGCGGGTCTCCCGTCCGTCCCCGAAGACGCGCACGGGGCGCCCGAGCGGGTCGACGCCCGGCCACACCTCCTCGGCGAACGTGCGGCTCACGATCACCGCGGGCTCGGTCGCGGCCATGTCGCCGTCCGTGAAGTCACGCCCAGCCAGGAGCGGAATGCGGAGCGCCTCGAAGTAGCCGGGCGACACGTGGTTGAATTCCACGCTGACTCCGTCCCGCCCCTCCGCGGACGTGTAGCCCTCCGGATAGGCGGCCGATCCGTGGCTCGACAGATCGAGCGGGAGGTCGATCGCGAGCGCCGCCGCCTCCACGCCGGGCAGCGCGCGCACGGCCTCGAGCACGTCCCGCTGGAACGCGCGGCCGTCCTCGTCAGCGTAACCTTCGAGCGAGAGGTCCACACCGGTCACGTACGCGCCCGTCGCGTTGAAGCCGCTCTCGAGCGACGCCGCGCGGTGGAGCGAGCGCAGCAGCAGCCCGGCCGCGACGAGCAGCACGAGCGAGAGACCCACCTGACCGGACACGAAGAGCCGCCGCAGCGCTCCGGCGCGGCTCCGCTGCCTTCCGTCCTCCTTGAGCGAGGAGACCAGGTCGAAGCGCGTGGCGCCGAGCGCGGGCAGCAGGCCGAAGACGAGCCCGGAGGCGAGGGTGGCGAGCGCGCCGAACGCCAGCACGCCGAGATCGGGCGAGAGATCGACGTCGACCGGGATCGGAACGGGAAGGCGGTCCACGGGCAGGAGTCCGAACGTCCACGCGCCCAGAAGCGCGCCCGCCAGTCCGCCGAGCGAGAACACCACGAGCGCCTCCACGAGCAGCTGCCGCACGATGCGGGCCCGGCCCGACCCGATGGCCATCCGCACGGCGATCTCGCGCTCGCGGGACGTTCCGCGGGCCAGGAACATGCCCGCCACGTTGGCGCAGGTCACGAGCAGGATCAGCGCCGCCATGCCCATCAGCACGCCCAGGAAGCCCGTCACCGCGCCGCGGCCCGCGCCGGGTACGAGGCCGAGCGAGGCCACCGCGCCGCCGCGTCGTCCATTCGTGTCGGGATAGGCCTCGGCGAGCCGGGCGAAGACCGCCTCGACCTGCGCACGCGCCTGCTCGACGGTGGCGCCGGCGGCTAGCCCGCCCACGATGTTGTGCCAGACCGAGCCACGTGCCCCCCATACGTCCTCGCGCTCCGCGAGCAGGGGCGAGGTCCGGATCGGCAGATAGACGTCCGGACGGACCCCGATGGTGTGCCCGCCGAAGTCCTCGGCGGCCACGCCGATCACCGTGAACGCAACGCGGTTCACGCGTATGGTCGAGCCGACGACGGCCGGGTCACCGCCCAGCCGGTCCCTCCAGAAGGTGTGGTCGAGCACCGCCACGGTGCCGGACGCGCCCGGCTCGTTCTCGTCCGGGGTGAAGAACCTGCCCTGGCCCGGGCGCACGCCCATGACCCGGAAGTAGGACGGCGAGACGTGCATGCCCATGATGCGCTCGCCCTCGCCCCCGCGGCTCAGCGCGAACACCTCGAACGTGTAGGCTGCCAGGTGCTCGAGCGCCGGCACGCCCTCGCGCAGATCGACGAAGTCCGGGTAGGAGAAGCTGTCGAAGCCGCGCCCCTGCGTGGTACGGCCGAGCTCCACGACGCGCTCCGGAGCCGCGACGCCCGGCACCGGACGGAGCAGAAGAGCGTTCGCAGCGCTGAAGATCGCGGTGTTGGCGCCCACGCCCACGGTGAGCGAGAGCGCGGCGATCAGCGTGAAGGCGGGCCTGCGGCGGACCTGCCGGAGGGCGTACCGTACGTCGTGGCCGAGACCGGTCATGAGGGTGCTCCCTGGCGCGGGGCCGTGCTCTCGCCGCGCGCGCCAACTCCGGCGCCCACACCGGAAGGGAGGACCCGCGGCCGTCCGGCTACCCTACGGGACGGTCGCGGGCGCGGTTTCTCAGTGCGAGACGTCGAAGCCCGCCTGCTCCAGCTCCTGCGCCTTGCGCGCATCGTCCTCGCTGACGACCTGGCCGTCGAAGAGGTGCACCGAGCGGTCGGCCACGTGCGCGTAGCGCGGGTCGTGCGTCACCATGCAGATGGTCGCGCCCTCGTCGTGCAGCTCCTTCATCAGGCCCATCACCGCGTTGCCGTTCTTCGAGTCCAGGTTTCCCGTCGGCTCGTCCGCCAGCAGGATCAGCGGCTTGCCCACGATCGCCCGCGCCACCGCCACCCTCTGCTGCTGACCCCCCGAAAGCTGGCTCGGATAGTGGCTCATGCGGTGCGCCATGCCCACCCGCTCCAGCGACGCCTGCACCCGCTCCTTGCGCTCGCTGCCCGGCATCCCCCGGTACGTCAGCGGAAGCTCCACGTTCTCGTACACCGTCAGGTCGCCGATCAGGTTGAACGCCTGGAAGATGAACCCGATCGCCTGGTTGCGGATCTTGGCCCGCTGGCTCGCCGTCAGGTTCTCCACCGGCGTGTTGTCCAGCAGATACTTGCCCGCCGTCGGGCTGTCCAACAGCCCCAGGATCGACAGCAGCGTCGTCTTGCCGCACCCCGACGGACCCGCGATCGACACGAACTCACCCGTGCGGATCGACAGGTTGACGTTCGACAGCGCGTGTGTCTCCACCTCCTCCGTGTAGAAGACCTTGCTCAGGCCCTCCAGATGTATCAGTGGATGCTCTCCGGCCATGATCCCCCTCCCGTAGGTTGTGGGTCGAGCGTGTCAGCCGCGGATCCTCACCCGATCGAACCCGTCGAATCGGGACATGTCCGACAGGATGACGACGTCGCCTTCCTGGAGCCCGTCGACGATCTCGATGTGGTTGACCGAGCTCATGCCCAGCCGGACCGTGACCCGCTGCGCGTACTGGCCATCCGGCGTCAGCTTGAAGATGCTGATCTGCGAGTTCTGCTGGCCGAACGTCGGTCGTCCCATGAAGAAGACGTCGTCGAGCTGCTCGATGACGACGTTGCCGTCCACGCTCAGGTCGGGCCGCGCCGAGATCGGCAGCTCGTCGGGGAGCGCCACGTCGATCGTGACGGTCCCGTTCCTGACCGCGGGGTCGATGCGGGTGACCTGACCCTGAATCGTGTCCGTGCGCGTGTCGATCAGGGCCTGCTGACCGATGACGATCTCCTGCGCCTGTGTCTGCGTGATGCGGATCTCCGCCTTCAGGCGGCCGGGCACCACGACCCTCGACAGGTTCGCGCCCGACTGCACCCACTGCCCTTCCTGCAACGGGATGTCGAGCGCGGCCAGCACGCCGCCGACCGGCACGTCGACCTGCATCGACTCCAGGCGGTCTCGATTGAACTGGACCATCTCCACGAGCCTGGCAATCTGCTCCTCCTGCGCGCTCAACTGCACATTCGCCGTGCGCTCCAGGACCTCCAGACGATCCTCCTCGATTTCCAGCCGCAGGCGGAGCTCATCCACGGCCTCGCGGGAGCGTTCGAGCTCGGCGCGCGCCACGAGGTCCGGGTTCTCGTCGAACAGCCTCTGGTTGGTCTGGTAGGTCCGCTCGGCATCCATGAGCTGCGTGCGCAAGGTCGCGAGGGCGCTGCGCTGCGTGAGCTCCTGCGTCTGAAGGCCCGCCCGGAGCTGCGCCAGCGCTGCCCGGGCCTGCGAGAGCTGCTGCTGCACCTGGAGGAGCGCGAGATCGACGTCCGGATTGCTCATGCGCATGATGATGTCGCCCGCGGCCACGGGCGTGCCAGGCAGCGCCAGGATCTGCTCGATGCGGCCCGGCGTGACGGCCGTGATCCAGCGCATCTGCTCGGGCACGAGCGTGCCGGGGCCGCGGACCATGCGGATCATCGTCCCGAACTCGACAGTGTCACGCCACGTCGTGGCACCGTCGACCGACGGCGCGGCCGTGGGCAGGAGCCTCGGCACGAAGATCGTGAGCCCCAGCACCGCCACCCCCACCAGGCTCCACAGGAGCCTCTTCCTCTTCCTCTGCGGCTTCGTGTCGCGAATGATGTCCACGGGGTACGTCCTCTCGTTGCGGAGGTCAGCGGTCGCGAAGCGGCTGACCCACGGCCGCCTCGAGCGCGATCAGATTGTAATGGAAGTCGTAGACCGCGTTGAGGTACGACTGCTCGGCCGTGGCCAGACTCGTCTGCGCGTCCATGAGCGCGAGGATGGGCGCGAGCTGGTTGACGCCCGGCGCCCCGAGCGTGTAGCGGCGCCGCTGGAGCTCGAGCTGCTCCTCGGAGAGCGCACGGTTGCGCTCCTCGGCCTGCACCACCTGATACGCCGAGTTCAGGTTGTCGAAGGTGTTCGTGACCATGGTGCGCAGGCGGAGCTCCTCGGCCCGGCGCGCGTGCTCGGCGTCCTCGGCGGCGTTGTTGGCCTCGGAGACCTGACGCTGGCGGCTGAAGCCGGTGAAGATGGGGAGCGACAGCTGCGCGCTGAACGTGGTCGGGGAGGGCGTGAAGGCGAACGGGAAGGCGTTGTTCTCACTGAGGGCCGCCTGCAGGCGATCGGGCGTGAGGGCGAAGGCCGAGCAATCCTGGATCGAATAGTCCGGAAGGCCCCCCGGAATGCGGTTGTGCAGCTCATTGTCGTACTCGCAGCCGGCGATGCGGCTCTCCGCCTGGCCCTCCAGCTGGTTCTCGACGAACCTGCGGTTGAGGGCCTCCTGAGCCTGTCCGGCGAACCGGGCGTTGAGGCTGAGCGAGGGCAGATACTGGCTGGTCGCCACCTGGCGTGCCGCGGCCCGGCTCGCGTCCTCCTGGGCACGAAACGCGTGGATCGACGGATGGTCGTCCTGTGAAGCTGCGAGCAGATCCTCGACATCGAACTGCGGCTCGAAGACGGTGAAGACACTGGAGAGTCTCACGTCCTCGCCGAGCGTCACCCCGAGCTGCTCCGACAGCAGCAGGCGAGCCTGGCGTAGATCCCGCTGCGCCTGGATCAGGCCGACCTCGGCCCGCCCGAGATCCACCTCGGCCTGCTTGCCGTCGGTCGCGGCCGTGGCGCCCGTCTCCACGCGCGTGCTCACGACCTGGAGGTTTTGGCGCGCCCGGTCGAGCTGGCGCTGCGCGACGTCGACGCCGTCCAGCGCTCGGAGCACCGCCATGTACTGCAGCGCCACGGTCGATTCGAGGCTGAACTCGGCGGCATCGATCCGCGCGGTCGTCGCGCGCTTGCTCGCGCGTGCATTGGGAATCCCGAAGATCGCGTTCCCGTCGATGGTCATGTTGAAGTTCACGCCGTATCCCGAGTACAGCCAATCCGTGGCCTGAGTCGCGAGCTCGACCGTCCCGAAGCGCTGCACGCCCGCCTGC
>Ga0302046_10001224_pt1 | contig 24146 bp, 16 predicted proteins | sample RVTome_11_FD_200261 | JGI IMG/M metagenome (GOLD analysis project Ga0302046, IMG submission 200261) | Soil microbial communities from uranium-contaminated site in the Upper Colorado River Basin, Wyoming, United States - RVT147D111 (version 2) ... | reverse complement strand
TTGTGTATCGATGGATGGTTTCCGGCGGCTACAGGAGGAATGAGCCGTCAATACATCGCGGATCACATGCCCGTTGCACGGTGGCTCGAGCAACGCCGTTTCGACGAAACCATAGACATCCTCCTTATCGCCAATCCTACGGGTGATCTCGACGGGGCGGAATTGGAGGGGAAGATCGTAAAGAAGGCCGTGAGTGGGTTGGATGGGATCGCGATAACAGAGTTGCGCGGACGGGCGGCGACGAAGTCGGCCATAAAGAAAGAGCTGCAGTCGGGCAAATACGATGTGCTGCACTATGCCGGGCACACGGCGTTCTACCCCGATGACCCGACGCAAACCGGGATCATCTGTGCGCGTCACCAGGTGTTGACAGGTGGCGAGCTGAGTACGATCCACAACTTGCCTGCTTTAGTTCTCTTCAATTCCTGCGAATCGGCCAGGGTTGGCGGTCTGACCCAACACGGAGGACGCGGTCTTGCGCGCAATGTGGGCCTGGCCGAGGCCTTGCTGCGCGGCGGAGTCGCCAACTACGTGGGCACTCATTGGCAGGTGGCGGATGATGCCGCCCCGGCGTTCATGAAGGCGTTTTTTACTGCTCTGCTGAATAGCGAGTCGATGGGCACGGCCGTTTCCGCCGGACGACAGGCCGTCAGAAAGTTGAAGAGTAGAGACTGGGCCGACTACATCCACTACGGTAGCCCGGCCTTTGTACTCAAGGTTCCGCACGGAGAAACTTCGCGCTGAACAATTTCATGACAAAGCGGTTGCTTTCTTCCGCTCCGTACATAACCCCGCTTCCTCCAACCTCCCGGGCACCCATCAGGAGTACGCGCCATGCGCATTGCGGACATGAATTGGATGCAGGTTGAGACCTATCTGGCGAGTGACAACCGGTGCGTGTTACCGATCGGGTCCACTGAACAACACGCGGGCCTTTCGCTCTGCGTCGACGCCATCCTGGCGGAACGCGTGTCCGTCGAAGCCGCCGAACCGCTTGGTGTTCCTGTGTATCCGGTGATGCCGTTTGGATGCGCGCCGTATTTTGCCGCGTTTCCCGGGTCCATCTCCCTGAAGGTAGAGACGCTGTTGTCCGTTGTGCGGGACGTTATCTATTCATTATATACGTCCGGTTTCAGGCGCATCCTCATCGTTAGCGGCCACGGAGGTAACGCTCCGGTGGGTAACCTCTGCCGCGAGTTGATGTCCGAACGACCGCACATGTCGCTCAAATTCCATCAATGGTGGAATGCACCGCGTGTCGTTGAGAAGGCGGTGGACATTGCCCCACACGGGGCGCATGCCAACTGGTTCGAGAACTTTCCGTGGACTCGACTCGAGGGCGTGACGTTGCCCACGGGAGAAAAACCAATTGTCCCTCGGGATCAGCTCATGGTCGCCGCTCCACAGATGGTGCGCGAGCTTCTCGACGACGGTTCCTTCGGGGGCTTGTACCAGGTCAGCGACGAAGAGATGCGGGGGCTGTGGGAAGTAGGCGTGGCAGAGACTCGATCCCTGCTGGACCGCGGATGGCCGAACCAATACTGATTTGGGGCGCTGGTGCCGTGGGTGGTACGATCGGTGCCTATTGGGCTCGGGCCGGCGTCGACGTTTTGCTCGTGGACACTGACGGTGACCATGTTCATGCGTGTCGGAACATCGGGCTGACGATCGAAGGGCCGGTCGACAGCTTCTCGGCTGTCGTGCCGGCAGTGACACCGAACGAGTTGCATGGTTTTTTCTCTCGTATCGTCCTGGCGGTGAAGGCTCACCACACGCCTGACGCCATGAACGTCATGGCGCCTCACATTACAGAGGATGGCTTTGTCCTTTCGGCCCAGAACGGGTTGAACGAAATCATCATCGCGGAACACGTAGGCGTGCGTCGCACGATGGGGGCGTTCATCAACTTTGGCGCCGACGTCCTCGCCCCGGGAACCATCCTGTTTGGCAACCGTGGGGCAGTTGTCGTGGGCGAGATCGATGGAAAAACGAGCCCACGCACCAAAGCGATGCACGAGTTGTTACAACTGTTCGAACCGGACGCCGTACTGACAGATAACATCTGGGGATTCCTCTGGGGCAAGCTGGCGTACGGTGCCATGTTGTTCGCCACGGCGCTCAATATGGATTCAATGGCCGAGAACTTCGAGGACCCCGAACGCTTGCCCGTGTGGATCGCACTCGGCCGCGAAGTGATGTCCGTGGCACACGCTCAGAACGTCAGGACCCTTGGTTTCAACGGATTCGATCCCGAGGCGTTCGCCGACGTCACCGATGCGGCGCGCGCTCGGGAGTCCGTCGCACAACTTGCAGAGTTCAACCGCCACACGATGAAGACGCACTCGGGTGTGTGGCGTGACTTGGCGGTTCGCAAACGCCGAACGGAAGTAGATGCACAAGTCGGCATTGTTGCTCACCTGGCTGCCGTGGTCGGAGTTGAGACGCCCGTCATTCGACGCCTGGTGGAGTTGGTGCATGACATTGAGGAGGGCCGCCGTGCACAATCCCGGGACACGTTCAACGAGTTGCTGGCCACATGCAGCTGACACTGGATGGGCGAATGGGACTGATCGCGGGTGCCGCACAGGGAATCGGGTATGCGATCACGCGCCGCATGAAGGACGCGGGCGCAGCCGTTCACGTGTGTGATATCGATGCATCAGGCGTGAATGCGACAGCCAACACCCTGGGCGTCCCATATTCCGTGCTCGACTTGTCTGACCGCGGGGCGGTCAATCGCATGATTGGCGAAGTCGAGGAATCGTCGGGGCCAATCGACTTTCTGGTCAACTCCGCTGGCGGTGTTTGCGGTCAAATTGGGCTCCCGATCGCGGAGGTGGGCGAGGGAGACTGGCACGCCATCTTTCGGGCAAACGTCGATAGCGCGTTTTGGCTCGCCCAGGCCGTGGGACCGGGAATGGCGAGGCGACGGTGGGGGCGCATCATCTTCATCGCGTCGGGCGCGGGACTGCGGCCGAGTCTGACGGGTATTCAGGCGTACACGGCAGCAAAACACGCATTGGTCGGTCTGACCAAACAGCTATCTCTCGAATTCGGCCCCTACGGTGTGACGGTAAACGCCGTGGCCCCCGGTTTTGTCTTGTCGAATCCATCGACTATCCGGCAGTGGGAGCAGCGCGGACCGGAAGGACAACAGCGCTTGCTCGACGCCGTCCACACCAGGCGTCTCGGCACACCTGAGGATATCTCGGCTGCCGTGCTGTTCCTGGCCAGTGAATCGGCGCGATGGATCACGGGGCAAGTATTGAGCGTCGATGGTGGACGGTCATGACCGATCCCGTGATCGCGTTTCTGGAAACCGAGCACCAGGAGATCGTGAAGCGATTGTTGGAACTGGTTCGTATTCCGTCAGTGAGCACGGATCCGGCATACGCGAGCAGTATGGCACAGGCGCGGGATGTCCTGGCGAGGCGGCTGCGTGAAACAGGGATTCAGGGTGTGCATGAAATAGATGCCGACGGACATCCCGCGGTTTATGGTGAATGGCTTGGTGCGACGAATGGCCCAACGATTCTCCTGTACGGCCACTACGATGTCCAGCCGCCCGATCCGCTCGACAAGTGGAAATCTCCGCCCTTCACCCCGGAGATTCGCGACGACCGAATCTACGGACGCGGGGTCTCCGATGACAAAGGCCCGTTGTCGATCGCTCTGGAGACACTGGCAGCTTTTCTGGCAATTGAAGGCACGCTGCCGGTCAACATCAAGATCCTCCTCGAGGGAGAAGAAGAACTCGGCAGTCCGACACTCGCTGCGTTGTGTCAGAAACACACTGACCTCCTCCGATGTGATGCGGTGCTTTCGGCTGACGGCGCGAGTTGGCGACACGACCTACCCACGGTGAATGTGGGAACCCGTGGCAACGCGGGATTCGAATTCTCGGTTGAAACCGCCTCAAAAGACCTGCACTCGGGAAGGTTTGGCGGCGCCGTCCCGAATGCGCTGCACGTGATGGCGAGCGTCGTGGCCGGTTTGCATGACGCGGACGGCTCCGTGGCGGTGCCCGGCTTCTACGAGGGGGTGAGAACGTTAGGCATGGGTGATCGCACATCCCTCGCGGCCATCCCATTTGACGAATCCGGGTTCTACTCGGGGATCGGCTCCTCCCCCGTGGGAGAGCCAGGTTACTCGACCCTGGAGCGCTTGTGGCTACGGCCGTGTCTCGACGTCAACGGCATGTGGGGAGGATACACGGGGCCCGGTGGGAAAACCGTCATCCCCAATGAAGCGCACGCCAAGATAACAATCCGCGTGGTTCCCTGGCAGGATCCCGAACAGGTCTGCCAGTACGTGAAAGACTTTCTGAGGAACAGGTGTCCGGCGGAGGCCATGATCTGTTTTGGTCCTGATCGCGGGCGATCGGCCGCGTACGAACTGCCGGTTGATCACCCGCTCCTGCACGCGGCTGCGTGGGCCCTCCAAAGGACATATGAGACCGTCCCTCACCGCGTTCGGATCGGCGGTACCCTGCCCATTGCGGACATCGCGCGCCGAGAACTCGGCGTGGACACGGTGATGTTCTCGTTCTCGATGGCGGATGATGATTTTCACGCCCCGAACGAGTTCTTTCGTCTCTCGTCACTTGATAACGGGCTACGGGCGTGGACGATGTTGTTGCGCCGGCTGCGCGATTCGGCGGACGGTTTCGCGTTGCGCCGACCGGGCCCCTGACCCGCAACACCTCTATCCGAGGTTCGCCGACCGGATTACTGCGACAAGTTCTTCGTCACTGATCACAGCGATCATCTTGTCGTCGATGATGCTGTTCGATGGCATAAACCACTCGGCCACTTGTTTGGACTCCTCTTTCCCGACGAAGCCACATCCCCAACGCCCCTCCCGGGACCCCGATTGCGGCTTGTCGAGACGGTTTCCTCATGTAATGTTACTTCCCCCCACGCATTGAAGGTTGTGGAAACGACTCTCCGTGGCAACTGCGAAGAAGTTCGGTGCTTTCACCGGTGTTTTCACACCGTCCGTCCTGACGATACTCGGCGTCATCATGTACCTGCGCCTGCCGGTCATTGTTGGGCAGGGCGGTATCCTGATGGCGGTTGGCATCATCGTAGTGGCACACGTCATCTCGGTGACAACCGGCCTGAGCGTTTCCTCCATTGCAACCGACAAGCGCGTCAAGGCCGGGGGAACGTATTACATGATCTCGCGCAGTCTGGGGCTGCCGATTGGGGGGACGCTCGGGTTGGCGTTGTTCGTGGGCCTGTCGTTCAGCGTCAGCCTGTATGTCCTGGGTTTCTCCGAGAGCTTTCTCGCGTTCTGGGATATCGATGTCTCGAAGAACACGCTCCGGCTGGTTGGGACCATCACGCTCATTGTGGTCACGACCGTCACATTCATCAGCACGGCCCTGGCGCTGAAGACGCAATATTACATCCTGACCGCAATCGTCTTGTCCCTCGTGTCCATTGCCCTGGGGCGGCATGAGTTTGGACCTGACACGGCTGCGGCAACCACCTTTACGAGCACAGTTCCGTTCATTGTTCTCTTTGGAATCTTCTTCCCGGCGGTAACCGGTTTCGAGGCTGGTGTCTCGATGTCCGGGGACCTTCGAGATCCCAAGAAATCCATCCCGATTGGAACCATCTCGGCCATCTTCGTGGGGCTCGCCGTGTACCTCGCGTTGGCTATCTTCCTCGGTAAGACCGTCAGCGCGGAGGCCTTGCGAACGAATTCAAACGTACTGGTCGAGATCGCGCTGGTGTCACCGCTCGTTGTTGCCGGTGTTTGGGGTGCCACCATCTCATCAGCATTCGGGAGTATACTCGGCGCCCCTCGGATTCTGCAGGCGACGGCTGTTGACCGCATCACACCTCGATTCCTGGCGCACGGCCATGGAAAGGAGAACGAACCCAGACGCGCGATGATGGTGACGTTTGCCATCGCGGAAGCCGGTATCCTGATTGGCGAACTCGACGTCATCGCCCGTGTCGTTTCGATGTTCTTCATCACCACATACGGATTCCTCAATCTGTCAGCCGCAAGTGAAAGCTGGGTGAGCCCGGATTTCAGACCCGAGTTCCGAGTTCCGAAGGTCGTCCCGATCATTGGATCCATTGCGTGCTTTGTTGTGATGATCCAGCTCGACATTCTCGCGATGATTGGCTCCACGCTGGTTCTGGGGACGGTGTACGTGTACCTGGCTCGCAAGCACCTCACACTGGAATCTGGTGACACGTGGGAGGGCGTGTGGTCTTCACTGGTACGTGGTGCGCTACGTCGCCTCAGCGAAAGCGTACAGCACCGTCGCAACTGGCGACCCAACATCCTGCAGTTCGGAAGCCGCGAGCGGGAGCCCGAACTCCTGGAGTTTGCTACCACGCTCGTGGAACATCGCGGTCTGTTGACGAATGTCGAGGTTACTATTGCGAATACCGAATTCCCGCGCAAGGAACTCCGCAAGGATCACGATCAGCTGCAACAGACCGGCGTTTTCCACCGACTTGTCGAATCGCCCAACGAGTACGAGGGCATTGCAACGGTTGCCGGACTCTACGGGTTTTCGGGCATCGATCCGAACACGGTCATGCTGGGCTGGCCGGACGATGCTGGCACGGACGAGCAATACGGGTCGCTCGTTCGACGATTGGCGGCCATGAATCACAACCTCCTGTTGCTGCGGACGGGACAGCGCGGTTTTGGCGAGCGCAAGCACGTGGACGTCTGGTGGTCTGGTTACGGTCGCAATATCGCCTTCGCCATTGCGCTCGTGAGATTCATGACAAGTTCAGATGACTGGCCTGTCACGCACATTCGCTTCCTCGTCGTGAATAATGGTGACCAGTCGTTGAACGAAACGATCGCTCGCAGCGTGCGCCTCATGCTGAACGAGCATCGCGTGGACGGTGCGATCAGAGTCATCACAAACGGCCTCGAACGTCGACCGCTGCACCGTATTCTGGCCGCGGAGTCGAAGTCCGTCGATCTCACTATTATCGGACTACCCGACAACCTGACGTCCTCGCCTCAGGCTGCAATTCGCTCGATCGCACGACTCCTGGAGGGCACAGGCACGTCCCTGCTCATTCGGGCATCGTCGTTCTTTCCGGAAACGTCGGTGATTCCCAAGGTACAGCCGATACCGATCGATGCGGCGGCAACTGATTCGGCGCCGGATGCCAGTGGTCCGGAACTGGCGAAGCCCAAGGTGAAGGAACTGGCCGTTCCGATCAGATCGCTCGATGACGCCATGCGGAGACTAGCGACCGAAACGGTCACACGATTCATCAATCCCACATTGAACGAGTTCCGAACGCTGCTGCAACTGCTCGAGGGTGCAATGGAGACGACGTTCAGGAATCTCCAGGAAGCATCCGAGGGTACCGACCAGCGTCGCCGAGGTCACGCACTCAATCGGGTCCAAAGTGCATTTCTCTTTCGTACGGAGGAGATGCTGGAAAAGTTCGCCCAAGGCGAACTGGCGGTACAACACGAGCGGCTCCTCGAGTTACCCGGTTGGTACAGGAGCCAATGGACCGCGCTCCTGACGTCGGCGCCCCCGGTCATCCGCATCGAGGCAGAGCAGGCAAGACCTCGAACACGATGGTGGCGACGTATTCGACGGGTCAGGTTCAGGAAGAAGCTGGCGGCTGTTCTTGGGTTACCGACTGAGGTCATACTGCTCGATGTCACTCGATCCATGGAATCAGCGGCCCAAAATGCCGTGGCAGAGTTGCAATCCCTGTTCCGTCGTATCAATGACGGCATTGCCAGGGTGGAGGCAGCGCATGACCACAGCGATGTCTCTATCGAAGGTTTGATTGACACCGAACACCAGCGGACTGCGGCGCTCCTGGTCACAGCTCGTGAGCATCTCGCGGGCGCTATTGGCGGTGTTGAAGAGACACTCCTGACGAGTGCACGTAATAACCTGAACAGGCTTGTTCGGCACCTGAATGGCGATCGCCCGGTCCGGCGCGATGTGTTACGCCGCCGAAGGAAGCAGTCCTATCTCCAGGACGTCGAGGATCTCTGCAAAGCGTGGGTCGAGTCCCGAAAGGTGGAACTCAACGAGGCAATCATGACGGTCCGTCTGAGCGCCTTTCACGACCGGCTCGACACCATCGTAGAGCGTGGGACGAGTGATCTCATGCTCGAAATCGCCAACAACTTCCTGGATCCAATATCCAAAATATCAAAGGAAATTCGGGAAGCGCTCGAACAGTCACATGAATTGTCGGGCTTGAAACTCGTCTATGAAGGAAAGGAGCGCTTCGAAGGCTCGTCGATTGTGAACGAGTTGTTCGGGGAGATCGAGCAGGCAATCCAGGAGTTGCCGGAGGAAATGGAACTCCCTGCCGGTTCCGAGGGAGGCGAGTCGGGGCCCCTGCCCGTCCGGGATGCCGTCCAGTTCCAGGTGGACATGGAGTTCACCGCACCGGTGCGCGATGCGATCGACCGGGCGGCTCCGCATTTCGATTCTGCCGCCAATATCGTATTCGACGTGGTGCAGTTGGCTGGATTCTACGTGGACAAGGCTGAGGAGTCCGACGAGGTGGACCCGCCAGGATCCAACGACGGAATTGTCGAGAGCGCTATTGAGCGTTTGGATACGGCGCGGCGCGATATTGAAGAGCAACGTGATACAGTCTCGGCATTCATCGACGAGCGCCTGCACGGCGTCGGCGACGAAATGCATGGTGTCTCCGTCCGGCGGGCTGCCGCTCTGTTGGGACGCCACGAACGTGGCAAGCGCGGCCGCGCCGCGTTGGACCGATTCGCCACGGTATTCAGCAGCCTTGCCGTTGGAATACGACGTCGTCTGGTGTCCTTGCAATACCGTCGTAGCGAAGGGATCCTTCTGGCGCGTCGACTCGGACTCAGTGGCCAGAAGACGAGCCAGGGTGTGACGCGACTGAGAGATTTCATCGATGCTTCAACGCCGTCGGCACGTGTCATTGCGCAACTTCCTTCATATTATCGCCAGCTCTTTCTCGGGAAACCGGCGGTCGTGCCAGCGGGAAGAGTAAACGGTCGCGGCTCCGAACTTTCCGAAGCGGCCGATTTTGTCAGGCGGCATCAGGAAGGTGCCAGCGGTGCCATTGCCATTGTCGGGCAACCCCGCTCCGGGAGATCCACGGTGGTCCGGTTACTGGCCAACCGAACGCTGGCCCGTCAACGGATCTGTCATGTCCAACCACCAGCAGGAGGGACCAGCGACCCCCTGGTCTTTCTCCGACAGCTTGGCGGAAGTCTCGGACGAACCGGCAATGTCGACATGGTCATGCGCAACCTGCCCAAAGATGCTGCCATTGTGATCCATAACCTCGATCTATGGTGGGAACGGAGGGACGGCGGGGATGCCGTGGTCGGACAGATGGTTGACCTGATTGACCGATATGGCGACCAGCACCTGATCATCGTAACCGTCTCGGACAAGGCGTACGGTCTCATTGACCAGCTTGTCGGATTCGACGAACACGTTCTCGGCGTCATCGGCTGCCGTGCATTTGATGCGGAAGATCTCAAGGACGCAATCTTGACACGTCACGAGTCAACGGGATTGACGTATGCCCTGAATGGTACGGCGGAAAGCGAACTTGGCGAGTGGACCATCGCGAGCTTGTTCACTGACTTCTTCCGGTACTGTCACGGCAATGTGGGCGATGCGATGAACGCGTGGATCACGCACATTGATGAGGTGAGTAGCAATGAACTGACCATGCGGACTCCCGAGCCTCCGGCCACGGATTCGCTCGACCTGTTGAATCCCCCACAAGTCGCGTTGATGATTCAGCTCGTCCTCCATCGGCAGCTCACATATGAGCGCTTGTCGCGTGTGATGCCAATGAACGATCCTGAGTTGCGTGATGAAGTCACCGCCCTCGTACGGGTTGGCCTGATAAACCAGAAGCGCGATGTCTTGGAAGTGAATCCGTTCGTCGAACCACACCTCATTCGTCACCTGAGCGAGGCACAGCACATATGATCGAGCTGTTGCGTCCCTTGCTGAATTGGACCGAGGCCATCGTTGCCGGGATTGCCTTGTACGCGTTTGCGCCAATGGCCCGGCGTGTTGTTGGTGCGTTACGGCTCAAGCGGCTGTGGAAACGACGACTCCTCAAACTGATTCCGGCCGGCCAGATCATTGGATGGTCCATCTACGGCATCTGGTTGATCAAGAGCCTCGTGGGAACAGATGGCGTCACTCCGAATGTCATCGCCGTTGGAACGGTGTTAGGCGTGATCACCGTTGCCTCCTGGTTTGCGGTACGTGATATCCTTGGTGGGGCAATTCTCCGAGCGGAAGACGTGTATGAACCCGGTGAGTGGCTCCGAGTGGGTGACTCGGCCGGCCGAATCCGTAAGGTGGGTACCCGGTCACTTGAAATGGAGATGGAGAACGGTAGACGACTCAGAGTTCCCTACAGCCTGCTTGCCGGTGCTGCCATCGTAAAGGCCGAACCGATCGGATCAGCAACCGCACACTCCTTTCGCATACGGGCCCCGCGAACAGCTTCGGTTCCTGAACTCAAGGCTCTCATCCAGCGCGCCGCCCTCCTCTCCACGTGGTCCTCCGCCGCCAGGCGGCCGCGTGTTGAAACCACGACACCCACGACAGATGCGGTAGAACTCGACATTACCGTGTACGCAATTCATCCGGACTACGACCTGGCTGTGGAAAATGCCCGTCCGGGCCGCGCCTGCTGTGCTCCAGGTGACCGGTGGTGGTTCTTCGCCCCAACCACCCGTGACTCACGAGTGAGGGACGCTTGCCGCGTAGGTCCCCAGTACAACCAGCGAACTCGTGTGCTCGCGCATTACTGCCAGTGCCGTTGAGGTTGGCCGGGCCTCCGCTCTAATCAAGTCCACATAGAACCGGTATGACCATGCCATACCGGGGAGCGGTCTCGATCCTGATCGCTTCATGTTGGCCGTCGTGGCGGAGTCGGGTCCGCATTGACGCGTGTTGAATGTCACCACGTGGGTCGACGTGTCACCGATGAGAATCCGGTACCGTGGGTGACTGCCAGATGCCGTTCGACCCGGCAGAACCGTACAGCGTCCGAACGGAGGATGTCATGGTGCGAATGGATGAATGGAGCGGGCGTCGGCTTTTGTGTCGGTGGAGCAATCAACGCATGGCTGGTGTCACAGTGTTCCTTCTGGTCGCGTGTGCTGTTGCCATATTCGCGTGCGAGAGTCCACCTCCACGACCGCTGTACGTAGAGGTTGGGGAGGAAACGCGCGCGGTCAACGGCCCGCTTACCGTGTACGCCATAATCGATCCGAGGGAAACGACCGTCAAGGACATCAGGGTCGAGTGGGGTCACGGGACATCACCCTGGGGGATCACGAACGAGGAACTCATTCCCCAGCGAATCTCTCACTCACTGCCCACGGTGGAGGCATTCACCGCGGCCTTTACGCTCACCACCACGAACCAACCGCTGAATGAGGGAGACGAGGTTCAGTATCAGTTTCGTCTGACGCACTCGACATCGGGCGACGACATCTTCCATTGGAGTGAGCGCGAGCAGATCGTTGTCGATCCATACGATTGGGCGTTTTGTGCGGATACCCTGCTTCGGGTATCAGCACATCCGATGGACGGACCGTCTGCTCCGGATCTCGGTGGTTGGGATCCCGCCATTTCGCGTGACGGTCGTTTCGTGGCCTTCACGACCGCCACGGCCTTCGACGCCAATGACGCCAACGCCACCGCGGACGTGTATCTCGCGGATCTGAACGCGCGGACATTTGCCCGACTCTCAACGTCGAACTCGGTGCCCGCGGGTCAGGACTTTGGCGGAAGCGATCCAAGCATCTCGGCTGACGGACAGTTTGTGGCATTCACCTCGGCAACGCCGCTTACTCCTGATGACACGAACAACGAGCCTGATGTATACCGTTGGAGTGCCGCGACGGGCGGCTTGCTGCGCGTCTCCTGGCAGGCAAACGTTCCGAGCAACGTTTTACGTCGACGTCGCCCCTCGACGCGCAGAATGACGTTACGGGGCTCGCGGACGTCTATCGATGGCGTGCAACGGGAAGTCCTGCGTACCAACGCGTGTCCTTCCGTGCAACATCGCCCAGTCTATTCGATTCCCCTGCCCGGGAAGCGAGCATGTCATCCGATGGATCGTTGGTCGCGTTTACATCGGCGACGCTCTTCGATCTTGCCGCACCCGAGGACTCCGCCCAGGTTTACCTTCGTGATATGACATCGGGCAGCATCGTGCGGATTTCACGGTTCCATGGCGTTGTTGCGGATGTCGATCGCGGTGGATCGGCTGCTAGTGTGTCCGAATCGGCTGGGTCGATCGTATTCACCTCGTCGACGAGACTCGACCCGCAGGGAGATCAGAATCAGCATGTCGATGTGTATCTGGTGTGCCGTTAGATGTGGATTGCACTGAACCTGGTCCGCATCCGCCTGTCCGCTGATCGTCAGGAACTGGTTTGCGACAACCAGTGGGCCACCTTCTCCCGAATTGCCTCCCGTACCTCCCGAAACTTTTCGATCTGTGCTGCGGGATCGTCAGTCTGATAAGATGCGGGATCGTCGAATGGCCAGTGCAGTCGTTCGACAGCCCCAGGCCACGTGGTCGGACAATCGGACTCGGCTCGATCGCATACCGTTATCACGGTGGTGACCGGTACCTTTCCAAGGTAGTCCGTGATATGTGACGGGTGCTGTCCTTCGAGTGTCAGACCCACTTCGTTCATCACGGCGACTGTCAATTCGTGTATCTCGTCTGACGGCTGAAGTCCGGCGCTCATCACGTCAACAGCGTCCCCTCCCATTTGGCGCAGGTAGGCCTCTGCCATCTGACTCCGGCATGCGTTGTGTGTGCAGATGACGAGGATGGTTTCCTTGCGAGTCATATTGTGTCTCCTCGAGCTCTTGCCCCCCGGACACGGCCTCTCGGATGGAGCCTTTCGGTCACTGACAAAGCCGCGGCACAACGTCCGGCCGAGTCCGCAAAGGCGTACGCAAATCGCCCAGCACTACAGCCAGGCTCTCCAGTTGGTCCGAGTTAATCGAGTAAAACATCCAACGACCCTCTTTTCGAGACTGAATGAGGCCGGCGTCCCTGAGGGTCTTGAGATGAAAGGACAGCCGTGACTGGGCGGCTCTCAGCTCATCGGTCAGCTCGCAAACGCACCGCTCTCCGTCCCGCAACATGGCCAGGAGCCGGAGTCGAGTCGGATCGCCGAGCGCTCTGAAGACGGGTGCAAGGTCCGTGGATTGCCGAAGGGTTGCCGTGGCCATGGTCCAATATATCAAGAAATCTTGATGAATGGGATATGGCCTGGGATGGGGATTTTCGACCGCCCCGAGACCCGTAGCGCGGCCACCATCCCGCCCCTGCTGTTTTGAAACCGACTGGTCGTCGACGGGGCGCCGAGAGGAATTGCGTATCGACCAACGGGTCACAAGAACGTTTTGTCCTCGAAACACCACACCCATCCGTCCCCGGGCTCGAGCGACTTCACGATCGGATGACCGACGGTGCGGAAATGTGCAGACGCATGCTGGCCGCGCGAGGTGTCACAACACCCAACGTGGCCGCAGCTCATGCAAATCCGCAGGTGTACCCAGGTCCAACCCAGGTTCAAGCAGTCCTCACATCCGTCAATGCTCGCGACGACGTCGCGCGTTGCCTCGAGATGGGAGCAGCGAGATGCGGCACGCTCGAGATCCTCGGCTGACATATTCAACGAGTGGGTCCCGCCAGCTCTCGCCGTACGAAGGTGGCGCTCATTGCCATCGCCACCTTCGGTCCCTTGATAACGAAGGCGTTCCTCCAGTCGTGTAAGTTCGTCGTTGCCGGTTCCAATCGATTCGAGTACGCGCGCCACGACGCGCACCAGTCCCTCCTGGTCGTCGGATACAACATTGTTTGCCCCCGCATCTCGCAGTTCGGAGGCATCATCTACGCGCCGAGTGCGAGCGAGGATCGTCATGTTTGGGTTGAGGGCGCGGGCCGATGCAACAACCTGGCGCGTCGTTTCGAGGTGATCATCCGCCACGACGAGAACCCGTGCACTTCGAATGCGGGCCAGCTCCAGCTCGTGTTGGCGCGTGTAGTTTCCGCGCAAGACGCGGAATGCACGACGCTCGGCTTCCCGGGCACCATCCGGGCTGAGCGTAAGGATGATGTATGCCTGACCTCGTTCTTTGAGAAGCTGAGCCAGTGACCACCCGGTGTCTCCGAGACCTGCCACGATCACGTGATCGCGCAACTCCATTGGTCCGTCAGCGGACTGATCACGGCCGGTGGACGCCTCTGCCGTTGAAGCAGTGGGAGCATGGCGCCGCATCCGCTCGCCCAATCGGTACATGAGGGGAGATGCAATCATCAGGGCGACGGTAGCAGCAATAAATGTTTCGGGGCCGCCCTCCTGAACTCCCGCGGGAAAAAGATTTGCGTCCCGTCCCGTACGCTCGAGTACAAACGAGAACTCACCGACCTGCGCGAGAATTACGGCGGAGCCAATGGCCGGTACAACGTGATACCCCATGGCAAGAAGTCCAATTCCCGCCGTCACCGTCTTGACCACCAGGACAGCAATGATAACGCCTAACACAAGAAGCGGGTTGGTCAGCAGAAAGCCGACATCCAGCAATAGGCCTACGGACACAAAGAACATCGCGCTGAACAGAATCTGAAGCGGGAGGATCTCGCCGAATGCTAGGTGACTAAATCGGCTCTCGCTCACCACGAGTCCCGCGAGGAACGCGCCAAGGGACAAGCTCACACCCGCCAGACTCGTCACGTACGCTGTGCCGAGGCAGATCCCGACAACGGTCAGGAGAAATATTTCCTGTGAGCAGGTACGGGCGACGGCTTCGAGTATCGGTGGCATGAGGCGTCGTGCGGCGACGAGGACCACCGCGATGATTCCGGCTGCCCTGCCCAGCGCCATTGCAATGTCGAGACCCGAACCGCCCATCCCGCCAAGCATTGGCACCATGAGGACCATGGCGACGACGGCCAGATCCTGGAATATCAGAATACCCAGCGCCGCATGCCCCTCCTGGGTGTTCATGTCCCCGCGACTGGTCAGGAGCTTCATAACGATAGCGGTGGACGACAAGGCGACGAGGCATCCTGTAAAGACGCCCGTTCGCCAGTCCACGCCCAGGAGCGCGAGTGATCCTGTGACCAGGAGCGTCACGAGCGCGACCTGGAGTCCGCCCCCCACAAAGATGAGCTTCCGGATGCGCCCGAGTTTCTCGAGGCTGAATTCGATCCCGATCGTGAACAGAAGGAGTATGACGCCGATCTCAGCCGCCGCCTCGATCAGTGCCTCATCACGAACCAGTGCCAGGGCGTGCGGGCCCACAATCGCGCCCGTTATCAGGAAGCTCACAATCGGCATGATGCGGAAGCGATGACCCACATAGGCGATGCCGGCGCTCGCCGCGAGAAGCGCGACAATCTCCGAGAGGAATGCGGGCGCGTGTGCTGGCAGTGACGGCTCCATCAGATGCAGCGGAGAATGCCCTTTCGAGGGAGAGGAAATCTGACGGCCTCCGCATGGACCGGCAACTCCAGACGTTCCCTAAAGTCTCGTCGGTTACGACCGATCCCTCAGGTACGCGCTTCAATGCTTCGAGGGAGGGCGACGCGATGATCACAGACACCGCGCTTGGCGACGCCGTCCTCGTCCTGGACCAGAATGGTCGTGTCCTCCAAGCCAACGGCCACGCCGAGGCCATCTTCGGCCGACCCAGTCTCGAGATCGTCGGCCTCTCGGAGCGGGAACTCTTCGGCATCCCCGCAGGGCCTCTCGCGGTGGGCGCCTCCCAAAGCGGAGAACGGGTTCTCAACCGTGGTGCCGGCTATTCGGTCGTTATCGAGTACTCCTTGATCTCCGTCGATATCGGGCCATCCCCCTTGCGGCTTGCCATCCTCCGGGACATTACTGCCCGGAAGTCGGCTGAGCGGGTTCACGAGGCCCGAGCCCGGGTCACCGAACTGCTCGCGGGAGCCGACTCGGTGCGTGAGGTCATCAGTCAGGTACTCGAAACCATCTGCCTCAACCTCGGATGGGACGTGGGCGAGCTGTGGTGGCTCAAAGAGGAAGGGGATGGCTTGCGACGTCTCGAAAACTGGCACCGTCCCGAACTGGACCTGAAGAAGTTTGGCCGGTTTGGAACTGAGTGGATGACGTCTGAGTTCATGGGACTGCCGGACAGGGCCTTTTCATCCCGGCAACTGGTTTGTGTCGACGGTGACTCGGACTATACCGGGATAGGCGTCGCCGAAGGTGAGCAACCAGACCGATTGTGTTCCGCCATTGCCTTCCCAATCCACGTCGATGGGGGCGTTCACGGAGTCATCCAGGTACTGGCCTTTCACCGGCGGCGGCGGGGCGAACACGAGTCGCGGTTTCTCCAGGACCTCGGCGAGCTGATTGGTCAGCTGGTAGAGCGGAAGGAGGCTCAGCAGGAAGCATCAGAACGGTTGCGCCTCATGCGGGAGTTGATAGACAGCACGGAGGCCGCCATCTATGCAAAGAGCCGCGAAGGCAGATACCTCCTGCTCAACCGGCGCGCGGTGGACATCCTGCACCTCGATCGTGACTATGCCATTGGCAAGACCGATTTCGAACTCTTTCCAGAAAAGTTTGCGGCCCTGCTCAGCAAGGTCGATCAAAGCGTCTGGGATCAGGATGAAGATATCGAACTGGAAGAACTGGTCCCCTTCGAGGACGGTCCCCACACGTTTCTTTCTCTCAAGTTCCTGCTTCGTGATGCGACCCGGAAGCCGTATGCGCTGTGTGGAATCTCCACGGACGTCACGCGGATGAAGGACCTGGAGAACAGATTGCGTGATGCGCAGCGACTCGAGGCCATCGGGCAACTCGCGGCTGGCGTTGCACACGAGATAAACACTCCGACGCAGTACGTGAGCGACAATACACGCTTCCTCGAGGATGCATTTCGTGATCTCACAGTCTTTACGCGGAAGTCGAAGGAACTGATCGCCGCGGTACAAAAGGGTGTGGTTTCTCCAGAGCTTACGCAGGAAGTTGTCTCGACAATGGAGCGGGCTGACGTCGATTTCCTGCAGGAGGAGATTCCGCTGGCATTGCGCCAGTCTCTCGATGGGCTCGAGCGGGTTGCCACGATTGTGCGTGCCATGAAGGAGTTCTCACACCCTGGCAAGGAAAAGACTCTCGTCGATCTCAACCGGTCCATCGAGAGTACCATCACCGTTACGCGTAACGAGTGGAAGTACGTGGCGGACGTCGTGACGGACTTCGATGCCTCACTCCCCCTCGTCTTCTGCACACCCACGGATTTCAACCAGGCGATCCTGAATATGATTGTAAACGCGGCGCACGCGATCGGCGACGTTGGCAATGGTTCTGAGAACAAAGGCGTGATCACGATCCGCACGCGAAGCGTGGGTGAATGGGTGGAGGTTACGGTGGAGGATACGGGAGTCGGGATCCCCGAAGAGAACCAATCGAAGGTCTTTGAGCCTTTCTTCACAACGAAGGAAGTTGGCAGAGGCACCGGGCAGGGGTTGAGCATCGTGCACCGGGTCGTGACCAGGCAACACGGTGGGACTATCAGCCTGACGTCCGAGGTCGGCCGCGGCACGACGTTCGTGGTCCGGTTGCCCCTGGCGGTTTCGAAGGTGCTGGCCGAGGCACCCCGATAGCCGATCGTTCCCTTCTCCCGTCGTAGCCCCCGAACCCAGGTCGCCCATCTTCGACCGTGAAGAGGGCGGGCGGTCTGCCGTCCCGTCCAGCCTCCGGACGACGCCCTGGCCCCCCCGGTCTCATGTCTCCATCTTCCGCGATATGGAAAAGGTCATCCGCAGTCTCCACCATGTCACGGCTACCGTAGCCGATGCACAAGAGGACCTCGACTGCTATGTGAAGGCCCTCGGCATGCGGCTCGTAAAGCGGACCGTCAATTTCGACAATCATAACGTCTACCATTTCTATTACGGGGATGAGCGTGGCAATCCCAATACGTTGATGACCACTTTCCCGTACAAGGGGTGGGGCGTACCGGTGGGTGTACATGGTGCCGGTCAGGTCACGATGACTTCGTTCTCCGTACCAGAGGGGTCGCTTGACTGGTGGCGCAATCGACTGCAGAAATTTGACTACGCGGTCCGCGACGGGGGTGAGCGTTTTGGGGAGGAGGTCCTGGTGTTCGACGACCCATCTGGTCTGGTGATCGAGTTGATCGCAAACTCAAGCGACGACCGCACCCCGTGGGTCGCTGACGGGTTGAGCGCTGACACCGCCGTACGCGGCCTTTATGGAGCGTCGCTCTCCGTTCGAGAACCGAAACGGACGATCGAATTCCTGACGGACATCCTTGGATGGGAGGTGGTCAACGAAGCAAAAAGACGCACACGTCTCGCCGTGAACGGCGACCTCCCGGGCCACCGGGTCGACGTCCTGAGTGCACGCGATACGCCGGCGGCCATCAATGGTCTGGGGACCGTCCATCACGTCGCAGTGGCCGTGTCCGACGAAAATGAGCACTTGAAGCTCCGTCAGGAACTGGTGCGGTTGGGTGTACATGTTACGCCGGTATTGGATCGGCAGTACTTTCGGTCGATCTACTTCCGGGAGCCGGGCGGCGTGCTCTGCGAAGCGGCAACGATTCCACCCGGATTCACTGTGGATGAACACATCTCCAGGCTGGGATACGAACTCAAACTGCCGCCATGGGAAGAACCCTACCGTTCAACGATCGAGAAGGGTCTGGCCAGGGTCAACTACTAGGAAACTTCTGCCCAAGGTCGTGTGGTGGTCCCGAAGGACACGTCAGTGAGCGGCCTCCTCGCGTACCCACAAGCCTTCCCGGCGAACCGCGGCTGCCGGACGGACCACCATATGACTTGTGCAGAACATTCTTACTGAACGACCGATGAAGCCACACGGGGACCAACCGGTTGCGATAGAGGGTCGTCCGCTTGGCGAGGGGACGGCTGCGATGATCCTCGTGCACGGACGCCATGCCGGGCCCCAGGACATAATGGAGCTTGCCGCCGCACTGGAACATCCGCGTTTCACCTACCTTGCGCCGGCTGCGGCCGGGAATGCATGGTATCCCAATTCGTTTATGGCTGACATCGCCTCAAACGAACCTGGTATCTCCTCCGGCCTCGGCGTGCTGGAGGATCTCGTTGGACGCGTCGTGGACGCGGGCACACCACGGGAACGAATCGTCCTCGCGGGATTTTCCCAAGGAGCCTGCCTCATGTCTGAGTACACCGTGCGACACGCGGCACGGTACGGTGGCGTCCTGGTGTTCAGTGGCGGTCTGATTGGCCCGGCTGACACGATCTGGCCATATGCAGGGGACTTTGCCGGGACCCGGGTCTTCCTGGGCTGCAGCGATATCGACGCGCATGTACCGAAATCGCGAGTGGACGAAAGCGCGATGGTCTTTGCGAGGTTGGGCGCGTCCGTCGAAAAACGCATCTATCCCGGGATGGGGCACGTGATTAGTAATGACGAGATCACATTTGCGCGTTCGATTGTAGAAGCGGTGGGAGGCTGATACGTCTCGGTCACAGGAGACGCGACGTGATGACGCACGTGGAAGCCGTGAGCTAATGGTGGAACAGGGGGATTTCTCATACGAACAGCGTGATGCCAGGGTGGTGTTTGCGGTTAGCGCTCTGCACACCTTGGGCGATACTATCGGTGACGCGTTCGGACCTTGCGGGTGTCTGATCGTATCGACGCCGGGGCGAACTGCAACGACCGAGACCGCCCGCAAGGCACTTGGGGCGAGCGTCGTCGACGTGTTTGAGCATGCCCGTCTCCATGTCCCGTCAACCGTGGTAGAGGACGCGCTCGTCGTTGTCCGCGCCAGTGTCCCTGATTGCATCGTGGCGATCGGCGGCGGGTCAGCGATTGGGTTAGGCAAGGCGTTGGCCAGGGAGACAGAGCTGCCGCTGGTAGCAGTACCCACGACCTATTCTGGATCAGAGATGACGGATATCTGGGGTGTGACGGATCGCCACCAGAAACGAACGGGTCGGGATCGGCGCGCCGCGCCGCGTCTGGTGGTTTACGATCCGCAGCTCACCTATGCGATGCCGGCAGGCATAACGGGGCCGAGTGGGTTGAATGCGATTGCCCATGCGGTGGAAGCGTTGTACTCGCCAGCCCGCAGCCCGATCTCCGCGATGTTCGCTACCGACGGTTTCCGGCGGTTGGCTACGAGTCTCCCGCTTCTAGTACGTGAGCCTGCCAACCCCGTGGCACGGTGGGATGCGCTCTGTGGTGCACATTTCTGCGGGCGAGCGCTCGACATGACGACGATGGGGTTGCACCACAAGCTATGTCATGCGTTAGGCGGTATGCTCAATCTTCCACACGGACTGACACACGCGGTTCTGCTACCGTACACGACTGAATACAACGCCGTCGCTGCGCCGGAGGCCATGGTGACCATTGCCTCCATCCTGGAGTCCGATATGGCGCCGCTCGGACTCTGGGAGTTGAATCGGACGCTGGGAATCGACCAGACACTCGCCGATCTTGGCATGATGTCCGATGATATCGACCGAGTGGCCGATCAGGCGGTGATTGATTCGTATCCCAATCCCGTTCCGGTGACGCACCAGGGTGTCCGGCATCTCCTCGAACGCGCGATGGTGGGTGAGCCTCCTATTTGATGATCGGGGCCCTGCCTCCCTGCGTGCCCGACTCAGACCAGAGAGCGTTCTCGGGCCCGTTGATACCACTCGACGAAGCGTGGAATCCCTTCCTTTATAGAGACGCGTGGATTGAAGCCGAGAATCCTGCGCGCCTTTGAAATATCTGCGCAGGTGCGTCGCACATCACCTGCGACTGCCGGAAGACGGTGGACGATCGGTTCGGTCCCGATTGCTTCCGCGATCAGGTTAATGAGTCCATCCAATCGAATGGTCTGGGCGCCGCCGAGGTTGAACACTTCAAACGCCGGTGACGGATCATTCGTCCAGTTCACGCCGGCCTCGATGCCGTGAACAATGTCGTCAATCCAGGTGTAGTCGCGCTCCGTCGAACCATCGCCATACTGTGGGACGGGCTTGCTGTGCGTGAGAAGGCTGGTAAAACGGTGGATGGCCAGATCGGGTCGTTGTCTTGGGCCGTACACGGTAAAGAAGCGGAGTGCGGCGATTCTCATGCCGTGCACGCGTGCGTACATCTGACAGTGGAGCTCAGCCGAGCGTTTTGTCGCGGCGTAGGGTGAAATGGGATTGAGGCATGGTGCATCTTCCCGGAACGGGGCCGGCGTATCGTTGCCGTAGACGGAAGAAGACGATCCAAACACGACTCGTCGAACGCCGACTCGACGGCAGCAATCGAGAAGTGACACCGTGCCGGCAAGGTTGATGGAGACATACGGCTCGGGGTTCTCAATGCTGGGGCGCACGCCGCCCCGGGCCGCGAGATGAATGACGGTGTCCACGTGGCTCAGGGCGGGGCTCAACGTGCCGGCGTCTCGAACATCTCCTGGTACAAAGGTGAAGCGGTCGAAGTCGGATAGCTCATTGACCGCGGGCTCCTTCAGGGCACGGTCGTAGAACGGGTCAAGGTTGTCGAGACCGACGACGTCATGCCCATGCTCCAGGAGCTGCCGGCTCACGTGCGATCCGATGAAACCGGCGGCTCCGGTCACACATATTGTTTGCGTCACGCCCGTACAACCCTTGAGACAAGTCCCCCAAGATAAGGTTCCCTGCGTCTCTTGGGGGGCGTCACGGGTGAGGACGGTCGACTGCTGGCGACCTCTAACTCACAGTGAATGCGAAGGTCACATCCACGTCGGTCTCGTCGCTCTGCTCACTCCCATCACCTTTGGGCTCTTCGTCGTAGTGACTCAATATGACCTGAATCGTACCGTTGCCGGTAGCGGCAGCGTCGACCACGACCTGGTACATCAATCCGAGCGGAGCCCCATTTGTATCGGTGTCCAGTGAATTATCCGGCACGTCCACTCCGGTTCCGGTCAGGATATAGAAAACACGGTGCAGCAGGGCCTCTTCTTCAACCTCTTCGGTGATGTTCTCTACATTGGCGGGATCTGAAGCGTCCTCGAATCTGATCGTGCCGTTGTACGTCTCACCGGGTGTGAGCTGGAACGTGATGGACGGAGCAGCGGGCGCCTGTGGACCCAGTCCGTCCTCATCTTCGATCACCGACGTTTGCGCGGCGCCGCCCCCCGTTGGTGTGAGCGTCATGGTGACCCGAGTGATGAGCTCCTGCTCCTCCGCCGGCTCCATAGGGTCGTTACATCCCACGGCAACAGCGAGTGCCGCAACTGCAAGCGTGATTCGAATCGTGCGAACCTGTGTCATGAATATGTTCTCCTGCTGGTTGATGGCCATCAGTTGCGAACGTCGCTTCATTCGGCGTCCGGTCCAAAAACAGCTTGAAGACGCAGCACGATGTCCCGCCCCGGGTCGTCGATGAACAGCTTGTATCGGCTCAGATAGTCGCGGTACGCGACGTCGAACAGGTTGCGAACGGCGAGACTCACCGAAACCGGCATCGTGCCGAGGCGAACGTGCCTAACGCCAACTTCAAGGTTGGCCAGCGCGTATCCGTCTACCGGAAGTGAGTAGATCGTTTCCGATGGTACCTGATCTTGCTTTCTGACGAACGTTCCACCGATCTGGATGTATGGTGCGCTGACAACGTTCCCGCCTTCCCAAGTGTGACGCACAGATGCAGAAAACCGGTCAGCGGGGAGGTCGTACAGCGGCTCGTCAAGACTGCGGTTGTTTCCCCGAACGACACTCAATGTACCTTCGAGTGAGAGCGTCCTCGTAGGAATAACCTCCATGGCCGCGTCTACTCCGTACAGGAGGGCATCGGTTTGCTGGTATTCAAATGCTGGAAAGGCACCGCGGATGGTCAAAACCGGATCGCGAGGATGGAGATACATGTAATTCCTAACGAGGTTGCGGTAGCCGCTCACCTCGAATGCCGCGTGGGATCCGGCGTGGCGTATCGTGAGGTCTGTATTGAGCGTTCGTTCTGTGATCAGCGAGCTGTCGCCGATTTCGTACTGAGCGGTTCCATGGTGCACCCCGAGACTGAAACGTTCGTTCACATTTGGCGCACGCCAGGCCGATCCAATCGACGAAGCAACCGACCAACCGCTCCCGAGGAGGTACGAGATCCCGGCACTACCGGCAAATCCGTCGTATGTCCTGTCCTCACCGGTGAAGTCTTGATTACCCACACGGAAATCGAACACACGTTGCCACCGAAAATCGTAGCGGACTCCAACGGTTGCTGTCAGCTTGCCCAGCGGGAGTGTTTCGTTGATGTACGCGGCACCGGCGTTGAGCCAATACTGTGGAATCAGGAAGGATTTTCCTGAACTGACATTGGCCTGGTGCATTCCACTCAAGCCGATTGTCCCCGTGAGCGGTCCAATCGGTGCATGGTGGACGTGGAAGATCCCAGTGTACGTGAAGAGTTTGAGTGCGAACGCCGCGCGGTCGCGTTCGGCCAGCGGGCCGTGGTTGTCGAATTCCCGGCGATGGTTTCGCTGGTAGCCCACGTTCAGTTCGAGATCGGCAAACGAGGGAGAGGTGAACTGCGTGCGCCAGTGGATAGCGTCGTGTGTGACGTTTTGCTTGGGAGGACGAATCTCGTAGCTGAAGTCGGTGGGGAGTGGTCCACGGTTGATCGCCCGTTGCAGGTCGTCGAGGTTGCCCACATGGGCGCCGGAGAAGAGGCCGAGTGTTGTGTTGTACGTGCTGACGAGAATCTCTGATTTTCCCCAGCGCCGCTGGATGCCTATCGTCCCGCTGGCATCCAGCTCCGTGAAGCCGGTGTTTCGAATATTGTCGGTAGGTGTTTGTGCGTCCCCTGCCCGTCGCACGCTACCCCTCACGCGGACACCGGCGCGACCGACGAAAGGGATATCGACGCCACCGGTCTCGAGCATGACGGACCCGGCCGCCTGCAGGTTATTGCTGAACGAATTGACGACCACTTCGCCGCCCGGAGCGTCGGTTTGCGGGAGTGGACGGGACTCGATGCGCACGACACCGCCGAGCGCGTCGGATCCATAGAGGACGCTGGCGGACCCGCGGATGACTTCGATCTCGTGTGCTTCGAAGATGTCGATTTCCGGCGCGTGTTCCCCACCCCACTGTTGCCCCTCCTGT
>Ga0302046_10001223_pt1 | contig 24151 bp, 20 predicted proteins | sample RVTome_11_FD_200261 | JGI IMG/M metagenome (GOLD analysis project Ga0302046, IMG submission 200261) | Soil microbial communities from uranium-contaminated site in the Upper Colorado River Basin, Wyoming, United States - RVT147D111 (version 2) ... | reverse complement strand
CGAGGTCCTGACCTCGAACGCCTTTCGCCGGTTGTTGGGCTTGACGGATCGGATCTTCATAGCTGACCCTCCGACCTGCCTGGGAGAATGATCGCCCTTCCACGTGATGAAGATGTAGCCACCACGACGGACCTTCCCCATGGGTAACGCTACCGCCCAAGGTAACGGTTGTCAAGGAGCGACCAGGAGACTCTCGATCCCGTAACCGTCACGGCAGGTTCAGCACCACGGCGGTCGTGCGGCCTTCGGTAACGGCGACCTGCACGGGCGCCACGCCCCGGCGATTCGTGACCCAGAGCTCGTAGGTGCCGGGAACGAGGGAATCGGCCAGGGCGACACCGTCGATGCCCGTCGGCGGAGGCTGGCGCGTGCCGAACAACTTCTCGCCGTCGGGATCGGCCCCCAAGGCGACTAGCTTGACCCCGACTCCGGGGACCGGCCGCCCGTCGGCACCCAGCACCCGGATCTCGATCTTCCCGCCGGGTGAAAGCACGATGGTCGTCTCCTCGCCTTCGCGCGGGACGATCCCGGTCCGCCACGCGGGCGCCCACCCCTCCGCGTAGACCCCAACACCGACTGAGCCCTCGCCGGGGGCGCCGGCGGTGAACCGCCCGTTGACGTCGGTCAGCGCGGGCTCCGCGAACGGGTCCTCCGTCGAGGCCCGCACGACGACGATGGCGCCTCCCAACCCCCTCCCCAGGGGATCGACGACCCGTCCCCGGAGGCGCCGCCCGGGCTCGAGGCGGAAGTCGATCCCCGATGCGATCCTCGTGTCCGGGACGTCCGCAAACCGCTCCGCCGGTTGGAATCCGGACGCCGAGACCGTCACGCGGTAGTTTCCGGCTTCGAGACCTTCGACGACGTAGGCGCCCGACGAATCGGTCATCGTGCTCCCCCCTCCAGCCGTTGTGGCGTCCTCGACGATGACCATGGCGTTCGAGATCGACCGCCCCTCGGCATCCAACACGATGCCCGTGATTCCACTCGTGGCGAACACGAGGTCACGGGTTACCTCCGGCTCGTCGGGCACCGTCAACATGAGCAGGATTCCCCCGGCCGGACCGCCCGGTGGACCTGTCCGGACCACGACGCTGTAGGTGCCCGCCGCGGGAAGGCCGACCTCGTACGCACCGTCCGCCTCCGATCGTGCGGTCTCTATCACGCCGCCGCCGTGACGCATGAACCGCAGCAACGCGCCGGCAGCAGGCTCGCCGCCACGCAGCACGAGTCCTTCGAGACGGACGGCGGGCGCACCACCGAAGTCGACGACGACCGTTTCACCCTCCTCGACCGTGGCATGTTGCACGCCCGTCGGGGCGCCGGGGCCGGCGCGAGACAGGCTGTAGGTGGACGGGCTGAGGCGCTCGAACACGTACCGCCCGTCGACGCCGGTGGTGGTCGTCCGGTCGTCGCCGCGCCCGTTCTTGAGCACGACCCTCCCCTCGGGAATCGACCGTCCAGTCGCATCGCGGACCGTTCCGGTGATCGTCCCGCCCTTCGACAGGCGGACGATAATCTCGGGCGGATCGACACCGTCTTCGACCGCGACACGGCTCTCGGCAGGCGCGAACTCGGGGTGCTCCACCGAGACGTCGTGGGGGCCGGCCGCGATGCCCTCGACCCGGAACCGCCCGTCGCTTCCCGTGACCGCGGTCTCGTTGAGACCCGGAGCCCGAAGCAGAGTGTCGATCGCGGACGGGACCCCGACACTCACGGTCGCGCCCGCCACCGGCGAGTCGTCGCCGGCATCGAGGACACGTCCCCGGATCGTCATCCCGCGCTCGAGAACGATGGACCCGGCGTCGGTCACCCCGGCGCTCGTGACGCGAAGGCCGGTCGCCCTTCCAGGGGCGAGCCCCTGCGCGATGGCCTCGATGGTGTAGGTCCCGGGCGCGAGTTCGTCGACCCTGTAGCGGCCGTCGAGATCCGAGAACGCGCCCGCATCTTTGTCCTCGAGGTCGTCCAACAGGGTCAAGAAGACGGACTGCCCGGGGTCGTCGCCGGTCTCGAGGTGGGCCCGCACTTGGGACACCGGCGGGACACCGCCGCCCTCGAGGACGATCCGCCCGACGACGCTCCCGGTTCGCTCGAGAACGAAGTCGATGTCTTCAGCTCCCGGAAGCAGGCCGGAGCGTTCGTCGGTTCCGTGTCCCTCGGCCGACACCGACAGCCGCGCGGGCTCCTCGCCGAGCCCCGGAACGCGGTACTTGCCCTCGACGCTGGTGCGGACCGCGCGCCGGATCAGGAGGCCCTCCCGCTCGAACAAGGCACGGATCTCCGCGCGCGCGATCGGCTCGCCGGCGTCGTTGGTCACCGTGCCGGCGATCGTCTCGCCCTCGCGCACCACGATCGTGCCGAGATCGACGCTGCCGCCCTCTCGCAGCACGACGTTCTCGCGCTCGACGTCCGCGAAGCCCTCGGGAAGGAGCCGAACGGCGTAGGTTCCCGCGGGGAGCCGGGTCACCCTGAAACGGCCCTCTCCGAGCGACTCGATGAGGTCCGGGTCCATGGGAAGGAAACCGCGGTTGGCGTCGTCGCTCGAGTCGAACTCGACCTCGAGCGTTTCGACGGGCACATCGGTCGCGTCCAGCAACCTCACGTCGACCGTGGCCCCGAGGTGGAGGCGGATCGTCATGTCGGGCCCCGCGGCCATGTCGGTCGAGGCGTAACCCTCCGCCGAGCCCTGCACCCTGAACCGTGCATCGAGCGGTACGCCCTCGAAGCTGAACCGGCCCGCCGCATCCGTGGTTTCACTCCGACGCTCGCGCTCGACGAGTTCCGGATGCTCCGGATCCGACAGCTCGAGCGTCACCGTGGCGCCCTCGATCGGCTGGTTGTCGCCATTCACGACCTGGCCCCCCCAGAGCGCGCCGGGGCTCAGATGAATCTCGAGCCGCCGCGGGCTCCGGTCGTCGGCCTCGAGAGGCGGGACCGCGACGTTCCCCATGCGCCCCACGGCATGTCCGTCGGCGAGGGCCTCGACGTCGACCGCGCCGCGGGGCAGGTCGGCGAGACGGAACGTGCCTCCTTCGCCGCTCCGCGCCTCGCGGCACGCGTCCCTTCCGAACGGCGCCGCTCCCGCGTCGCACACCGTGACCGTGGCGCCAACGAGGGGCGTCCCGCTACGCAGGTCCAAGACGGTGCCCGACAGCGCCTGACCCGCCACGAGACGGACGTCGAGCGAAGTGCCACCCGGAACGTGCGCCTCGAAGAACGGCGCGAAGCCGTCGGCCTCCACACGGACCAGGAACAATGCACCGACCAGCGACCCGGCCACGAAGGTGCCGTCCTCGCGCGAATCGACGACGGTCGCCTCGGTGGACGCGTGCTCGCCCGCGACCTTTGAGGGTTTGGGCTCGGGAAGAACCCGGATCGTCGCCCCCGCGACGGGCTTGCCGTCGGGAGCGGACACCCGGCCTCGAAGCTCCACGGTCTCGGGCTTGGCGGGCCCCGCTGCGCCCCCCTTGTCGGCCGGTGATTCCGGAGAGTCGGACGCGAGCGAGACCAAGGCCAGGAGCAAGACGGCGGCGGTCGGGGCAGCTCGATGCGGCACGGCACGATCCTCGGTCGACATTCTACGCTTGTGCACGCCGTGATACCCTTTTCGCTCGTTCGGGTCGTTTCCACTCCGCAACCACGACGAGATGCGAGGAGGAATGCGCGCATGGCTACCGTGACCCTGAAGGGCAAACCGTTCCAGACCATCGGTGAGCTTCCCGCCGTCGGGAGCAAGGCCCCCGCTTTCACGCTGACCAACGCCGCGCTGGAGGACGTCGGCCTCGACGCCTTCGCGGGCAAGAAGAAGGTCTTGAACATCGTCCCGAGTCTCGACACCCCGGTGTGCGCGACCTCGACCCGCGCCTTCAACCAGAAGGCGGCCGGCCGAAAGGACACGGTCGTCCTCGTGATCTCGGCCGACCTGCCCTTCGCCCAGAAGAGGTTCTGCGCGGCCGAGGGCATCGACGGCGTCGTCACCCTCTCGCTGATCCGCGGCAAGAACTTCGCCAAGGACTACGGCGTGCTGATCACCGAGGGCCCGCTCGCGGGGCTGTGCTCGCGAGCGGTGGTCGTGCTCGATGCGAGCAACAAGGTCGTCTACACCGAGCAGGTCCCCGAGATCGCGCAGGAACCCGACTACGACAAGGCCCTGGCCGCGCTCTGAGGCTCACGGAGTTTCGCCGCGGCGCAACCGTCGATCATGCTTCCGGCTGGGCGACCATCCGCGCCAGATCCGCCAGCGGAATGGCGGTGGTCTCGCCGGTGATCGGATAGGTCTCCGTGCCCGGATAGACGACGAACCGGCGCTCCGGCTCGAGATCCGCACACGCGGCGTGGAAGCCGCGTTCCGGCCGTGGGGAGAGGCTGCGCTTGATCTCGACCGCCCACTTGCGGCCGTCCGGCCAGACGAGCAACAGGTCGATCTCGGCACCCGCGCTGGTACGATAGAAGAGGCTCTGCACGCCGCCTGGGGCCGAGGCGAGCACGTTCCCGATAGCGAACCCCTCCCAGCTTGCGCCGACGACGGGGTGAGCCAGTAGCGTCTCCTTGTCCCCGATGGCCAGGAGAGCGTGCAGAAGACCGCTGTCGCGCACGTAGACCCGAGGGGATTTGACCAGGCGCTTTCCCAGGTTGGCGTGCCACGCCGGGAGTCGCCGCACCAGCAAGAGGTCGACGAGCAGGTCGATGTAGCCCGCCGCCGTCTTGGCGTCCACGCCCAAGTTGCGCGCCAGTTGGGCCACGTTGAGCAACGCGCCCTGATGATGGGCGAGCATGGTCCAGAACCGGCGCAACGTCGCGGCGGCGATGCGCGGCCCGAACTGCGGGATGTCGCGCTCGAGGTAGGCGCGGATGAAATCCTCACGCCAGCGCAGGCTCCGGGCGTCGCTCGCGGCGAGAAAGCTCTCTGGAAAGCCACCGCGCAGCCACAGTCGGTCGAGGTCCCTCGCCGCCGCGTGGTCCCGCGTCTCCAGCACCGAGAACGGATTCAGCTCGAGGAAGCTGACCCGTCCGGCGAGCGTTTCGCCGGACTGCTTGAGCAAGTCGAGCGAGGCGGAACCGAGCAGCAGGTACAAGCCGTGACGATGACCGGCCCGCCGGGCGTGGTCGATGAGTCCGCGCAACACCGGGAAGAGCCCCGGGGCACGGTGCACTTCGTCGAGGATCACCAGGCGCCCGAAGTGGTCGGGGAGATACAGTTCGGGCTCGCTCAGCTTGGCCCGATCACGCTCCGATTCGAGATCGAGGTACAGCGCTTCGTGCACCTCGCCCTCTGCCAGAGCCAGGGTCGTCTTCCCGACCTGCCGCGGTCCGATCAGGACTACCGCCGGCACCTCCTGGAGGCGCTGGTGCAGCACGGGGGCCAGGCGGCGAGCGATCATCCTTGCAATCATGGACTGCAGTTCCTTGATTTGCAAGGAACAGAGGCGAGGCGGATGGGCCACTACGCCGATGTCTTCACGGCACTGCAATCCGCGGATGCGCGTCTGGCGCGCCGCGTCCTGAAGTCCGGGAGCGAGCTTCGAACCGGACTAGAATGCCCGGCGGTCGACCTTCACGGGTCCGCGGGGGGTGCGCGGGATTGAGCTACGCGGTCGAGACTCACGAGCTCGAGAAGAGCTTCGCCAAGAGGCGCTCGGTCGGGGAGCTCGTGACGCACCCGTTTCGCAAGGCCGAGCGCATTCATGCGCTTCGCGGCGTCGATCTCGGGGTGGAGAGCGGCGAGATCTTCGGTCTCTTGGGCCCGAACGGCGCGGGCAAGACCACCCTGATCAAGATCCTGTCGTGTCTCGTCCTGCCGGATCGCGGCCGGGCGGTCGTCGGGGGCGAGGACACGGTCCACGAATCGCGGGTCAAGCCGCAGATCGGACTGGTGCATTCCGACGAGCGGTCGTTCTACTGGCGGCTGTCGGGCCGAGAGAACCTGCGCTTCTTCGCCCGGCTGTACGACGTCCCGAGCGCTCGAATCGAGTCCCGCATCGATCAGCTCCTGGAGCGCGTGGACATGGTCGAGCCCGCCACGCGCCGGTTCTCGGACTACTCCTCGGGGATGAAGCAACGCCTCGCGATCGCGCGCGCGCTGCTGCACGACCCTCCGATCCTGCTGATGGACGAGCCGACCAAGAGCCTGGACCCCGCCTCGTCCCTGGCGCTGCGTGCGTTCATCAAGGAGCGCCTTCACGAGCACGACCGCAAGACGATTCTCCTCGCGACCCACAACCTCCGCGAGGCGGAAGCGCTGTGCGACCGGCTGGCGATCCTGGTTGCGGGCCGCGTGCGGCAGATCGGCACGGTCGCGGAGGTGCGGCGCTGGGGCGTGCAGGAGCGCCGCTTCCGGTTCGAGGTGTCGCGCTGGCCGCCGGGCGTGCAGGGCTCGTTCCGGATCCTGGGTGACGAGCCCTGGGAGCATCATCGCCGCGTGACCGTATCGTTCGACGGGGACGCGCGGCTCGACGCCGTGCTGCGAGGCCTGCTGGCCGCCGACACCGTCATCCACTCGTGCGAGCGCATCGAGCCCGACCTGGAGGAGGCGTTCTCCAGGATCATCGAGAGCGAACCCTCGGGGGCCGAGCCGTGACCCGCAACCTGATGAAGCTGCTGGCGTTCCTCAAGCGCGACTTCCTGTCGGAGGCCTCGTACCGCGTCGCGTTCGTGTTCCAGATCGTCGGGATCCTGTTCTCGGTCCTCGCGTTCTACTTCGTCACGAAGATGATCGATCCCGACACCAAGGGGCTCGACGGCATCCCGCCCTTCGAGTGGCTCCTGGTCGGTCTGGCCTTCCAGTACTACTTCTCGACCGCGCTGTACTCGTTCTCGGCCAAGATCCGCAACGAGCAGTTGCTCGGAACGCTGGAAGCCATGCTCGTGTCGCCGACCCCGACCTCGATGGTGATCTTCTCGTCGGCGGTGTGGGACTTCACCTACGGGGCGATCCGCGTCGTGGTCTACCTCCTGTTCGCGACGCTGTTCTTCGGAGTGCACCTGTACGGGAGCGCGCTCGGGGTCCTCGCGGCCGGGGTCGTGCTGATGTTCCTGTCGTCGGCCGGCCTGGGAATCCTGTCGGCGTCGTTCATCCTGTACTTCAAGCGCGGCGACCCGATCAATTTCCTGCTGAGCGGGATGACGACGTTCTTCGGCAACGTGTTCTTCCCGGTCGAGCAGCTTCCCGAGTCGCTTCGTCCAATCTCGGACCTGCTTCCGATCACGTGGTCGCTGCGGATCATTCGCGGCTCGCTGCTCCAGGGACTCCCGTCCTCGGAGCTGTACGACGACCTGCTCTATCTCGCGGGGCTGACGGCGGTGCTGCTGCCGCTCGGGATCGTGTTCTCGAGGATCGCGATCCGCAAGGCGAAGATGGAAGGCAGCTTGATCCAGTACTAGGCGGGTGCTAACCTCGCTTCCTTCTCGCAGCTTCGGAGGACCACGCCGTGCCTTCCGCGCCCTTCCCTTCGCCCCCACCCGGTGACCGAGTCCGTTACGAAGGCGGAAAGCCGATCGTGCCGGATCGCCCCGTCATCCCGTTCGTCGAGGGAGACGGAATCGGTCCCGACATCTGGTCGGCCACGCGCCGCGTCCTCGATGCCGCCGTTGGCAAAGCGTCCGGCGGGAAGCGCGGCATCATCTGGTACGAGGTCTTCGCCGGCGAGAAGGCGAACCGCATGTTCGGGGAGTGGCTCCCCGAGGGAACGGTGCGGGCGGCGCGGGATTACCGCGTCGCGATCAAGGGCCCCCTGACCACGCCGGTGGGCGGCGGGATCCGTAGCCTGAACGTCACCCTGCGGCAGGTTCTCGATCTCTACGCCTGCGTGCGGCCGGTCCGCTGGGTCCGCGGAGTGCCCTCGCCGGTCAAGCGGCCCGAGGACATGGACGTCATCATCTACCGCGAGAACACCGAGGACGTCTACGCCGGCATCGAGTGGAAGTCCGGCTCTCCCGAGGCCCGCAAGCTCATCGAGTTCATCGAGACCGAGCTCGGGAAGAAGGTGCGCGAGGATTCCGGGATCGGGATCAAGCCGATCTCGCCGTTCGGGTCGAAGCGTCTCGTGGCGAAGGCGATCCAGGCGGCGGTGGATCGCTCGCTGCCGAGCGTCACCCTGGTGCACAAGGGCAACATCATGAAGTTCACCGAGGGCGCGTTCCGCGACTGGGGCTACGAGGTCGCGCGCGAGCGGTTCGCCGATCGGACGATCACCGAAGAGGAGCTGTGGTCGAGCCACGACGGTCGCGCGCCGCGCGGACAGGTCGTGATCAAGGACCGCATCGCGGACTCCGTGTTCCAGCAGATCCTGCTCCGGCCGCGCGAGTACTCGATCTTCGCGACTCCGAACCTGAACGGCGACTATCTGTCCGATGCCTGCGCCGCCCAGGTCGGCGGCCTCGGCATGGCGCCCGGCGCCAACATGTCGGACGACATCGCGTTCTTCGAGGCGACCCACGGCACGGCGCCGAAGTACGCCGGCCAGGACAAGGTCAACCCCGGCTCGCTGATCCTGTCGGGCGCCATGATGCTGGAGCACCTCGGCTGGAAGGACGCCGCCGACTCGATCTTCGACGCGCTGGCCGCGACCATCTCGCAGAAGACGGTCACCTACGACCTGGCGCGCCAGATGGAGGGCGCGCGCGAGGTCAAGTGCTCCGAGTTCGGTTCGGCGATCATCGACAATCTGTAGGACACTCGACGCGGTCTCGACCGCGGGGCAGGGGAGATGCGCAACAAGATCACGGTCATCGGGGCGGGCCACGTCGGAGAGCACGTGGCCATGGGCTGCGCCATGAAGGAGCTGGGGGACGTCGTGCTCGTGGACATCGTCGACGGCCTGCCCCAGGGCAAGGGCCTCGACCTGTTCGAGGCGAGCCCGGTCGAGGGCTTCGATTCGGCGATCCGCGGCAGCAACGACTACGCGGACACCGCGGGCTCCGACGTCGTCGTGATCACCGCGGGCCTGGCGCGAAAGCCCGGCATGAGCCGCGACGACCTGCAGTCGAAGAACGCGGCGATCGTCAAGGCCTGCACCGAGCAGGCCGTCGTGGCCTCGCCCGACGCCGTCCTGGTCGTGGTCTCGAACCCGCTGGACGTCATGTGCTACGTCGCCAAGCGTGTCTCGCGCTTCCCCAAGGAGCGCGTCGTGGGCATGGCGGGCATCCTCGACACCGCTCGCTTCCGGGCGTTCATCGCGCTGGAGCTGGGAGTCTCGGTCGAGAGCATCCAGGCGCTCGTCCTCGGCGGGCACGGCGACTCGATGGTGCCGCTGCCGCGACTGACGACGGTGGGCGGCATCCCTCTCCCCGAGCTTCTGTCCGGGGAGCGCATCGACGCGCTCGTCAAGCGCACGGCGGGCGGCGGCGGGGAGATCGTGGCCCTGCTCAAGACGGGGTCCGCGTACTACGCGCCGGGTGCCGCGGTGACGGAGATGGTCGAGTCGATCCTCCGCGACAAGAAGAAGGTACTGCCGTGCGCCGCGTTCCTCGAAGGCGAGTACGGCATCGAGGGCGTCTACGTCGGCGTCCCGGCAGTGCTGGGCGCCGCGGGTGTCGAGCGCGTCCTCGAAGTCAAGCTCGACGCCGCCGAGATCGACCTTCTGCGCACCTCCGCCGGCCTGGTCAAAGAGCAGCAAGCCAAGCTCGTCCTGTAGCCTGGGGCTCGTGCGCGAGCGCACACCCCCACCCCCGGCGGACGCTCCTCGCGCGACGTTGCGTCGCGCGCGTCGCTGTGCTGAAACCGCCGCGGGCCGTCGCAGGGCCCGCTCCGGTTTTAGAACCCGCCGAGGGCGGGGGTGTGCGCTCGCGGACGAGGGCTACGCTACGACGGGACTTCGCCGGAGAGGATGGCGGCGAGCTTCGCGGCGTCGATGTTGCCGCCGGAGACGACGCACACGACCTTGCCGGTCCCGGCGCGGCCCGTCAGGGCCGCGGCGACCGAGGTCGCACCGGCCCCCTCGGCGATGACGTGGTTGCGCTCGGCGATCAGCCGCAGCGCCCGAGCCGTCTCCGCCGGCGACACGACGATCGAGCCCGAAAGCAGCGCGCGCGACAGGGGCCACATCTCGGACATCACGCTTTTGCCGCCGATGCCGTCCACGAAGCTCGGCGTGTAGGCGACCGCGCGCGGTTCGCCCGCCGCGAGCGACTCGGCGAGCGGTGCCGCGGTGTCGACCTCGGCGGCGAAGACCTCGGCGCCGGGACGGAGCGCCCGGATCGCGGACGCGATGCCGCAGCTCAGGCCGCCGCCGCCGTACGGGACGACGACCGCATCGACGTCGGGCAGGTCCTCGAGGATCTCGAGGCCGATGGTGCCGTTCCCCGCGATGACCCGCGGATCGCTGACCGGATGGACCATGACGCCCGGGAGGCCGTCGAAGCGATGCGTGACCAGGACCTCCCACCACTGGTCGAACGGGATCAGGACCGCGCGCGCCCCCAGGCGAGCGACGGCGTCGAGCTTGGCGCGCGGCGCATGGTCCGGAACGACGACACCGCACGGAACGCCGAGCCGGCGCGCCACGTAGGCGACGCCCTGCGCCATGTTGCCCGCGCTGGCCGTGTAGACCCCGTTCGCGAGCAGCTCCGCTCCCAGGAGCCGCATGGCGTTGCCCGCGCCGCGGACCTTGAACGAGCCGATCGGTTGGAGGTTCTCGAGCTTCAGCCAGATCTCGGCGGGGGCGTCGTCGAGGTTCAATCGCACGAGGGGGGTTCGGATGGCGATGCCCTCGATGCGGGCCCGCGCGCCGCGAATGTCCTCGAGGGCGATGCTCTCGATCGGCCGCACGGCGCGCCTCCGATCCGTTCCGAACGCGTGATGGGCCCCGTGGCCGCGGAGGGTAACACGCGGCTCGCAAGTCCCGGGAACCGCGGGACGGCCTCCGACGTACTCTTCCAGCGGGTGGGTCGCGCCTGCGAGGCGCGATCCATGAGGATAGAATGGAGAGGGCACAGGAGGCAACGATGCGAACCAAGCGACTCTATCGCTCCCTCGACGAGTCGAAGCTGGCCGGAGTTTGCGCCGGTCTGGGCGACTATCTGGGCGCCGATCCGGTCTTCGTGCGCGTCATCTGGGCGATCGGCACCACCATCACGGGCTTCGTCCCGGGGATCCTGGCCTACCTGTTCGCGTGGCTCATCATGCCGGTGAAGCCCCGGAGCTCCGTGGACACGCCGTCGGTGGCTCCGGGAGAGCGCAGCGCGCTCTCCTAAGAACGACCTTGCGAAGTCGAACGATCGACGTATTTCCGATGGCGTGGACGATGTCCATGGGTTGGGTCGAGCCTGTCCTCTGCGATTCGGTTGTCTCGACCTGCGCAGGCTACTGCAATCGGCCGATCCCTGGCGGGTCGCACCGGGGGCCGAGTCTGGTCAGAGGCGTTCCCGCGCCTTCATGGGCATTGCCTGGCACGGATGGACCGTTTCGTGTGTCACCTGTATCCTATGGAGTACCAAACTCGAGGAGGACCCATGAGAACGATGATGAAGTCGGTTTCCCTGATCGTCGTCCTCGCGCTCAGCGCGGGAGCCGCCGCCGCCGGTTGCGGCGTCAAGGACACCCATGAGGGCACGCTGAAATCCGTCGACGCGGAGAGCAACATGGTCGTGATCGTGGGCGAGGGCGGGGAAGAGGTCAAGCTCACGCTCACCACGAAGACCGAGGTGACGGACTCGGAAGGCAAGGAAGCCAAGGTGTCGGCACTCGTCGGCAAGCAAGTCAAGGTGGTCAGCGAGCACGCCCAGGTCGACTCGATCGAACAGGTGGCCTGAGCGAGACTATCCTCCATGCCACAGCCCGGGCCACCGCCACGCGGTGAATCTGCCCGCCCGACAGCTCGGTGCGCTTGTGCTCCGGCCGCCTGGCGATGACGATCCTGCGAGGCGCTCGAGACCGGGTGGGCGTTCGAATCGTGTCATGAGCGGGCCGGAGGCCCCCCCCTCGGTCTTCCGACGAGGTGTTGCGGGAGGGGTGGCGACAGCCACCCGGATCAAACCTGCTCGGGGATCGTGGCGGCGACGTCGCGGACGGTGGCTGCGGACGATTCGAGGGTCGTTCCCGCGGCCTCGGCGCCCTTCACAGCGTCCCGCTGCGCTTGATCTCGTGGTAGCAGTTGACGATCGCCAGCGGCAGCTCGTGCGGTGTCACGTCCAGCGTGGTCACGCCACGGCCGCGCAGACCATCGTGCGCCCGGCGGCGCGCCTCGAGGTAGTGGCGCGCGGCCGATGCGCGCAACGCGGCGCGGAAGTCGGCGGCCGGCGTCTCGGTCGCCGCGTCGAGCGCCGCCTCGCGCAGGCTCGCGAACAACACGAGGTGGCGTCGTCGCAAGAGGCGCGCGGCCATCGCGACTTCCTCGCTGTCCTCGTCGCTGAGGTTCGAGAGGATCACGACAAGCGCGCGGCGCGGCAGCCGCGCCATCAACCGGCTGGCCGCCCGGATGAAATCGGGTTGGGTGACCCGGGTTTCGAGATCGTAAACCGTCTCGAGCATCCTCCTCATCGCCGACGGCCCCTTCTGCGGGGGCAGCCAACGATCCTCGCCCTCGATCGTCATCAGGCCGACCGCGTCTCCCTGCCGCACGGCGACGTAGGTCAGCAACAGCAGGCTGTTGAGGGCGCGATCGAAGTGCGCGACGCCGTCGTCGATCGCCCGCATGCGCCAGCCGCAGTCGAGCAGAAAGACCACCCTCTGGTTGCGCTCGTCCTCGTACTGCCGCGAGATCACATGGTCGCGACGAGAGGTCGCCTTCCAGTCGATCTGGCGCAGCGTGTCGCCCTCGCGGTACTCGCGAAGCTGGTGCAGCTCGAGCCCCTCACCGCGCTTCTGGCGCTTGCGGATCCCAACCGGTCCCCGCGCGTTCTCGACCGCGAGGATGGCGTAGCGTCGAACCGTGCTGAAGTCGGGGAACACCTTGACCGCCGATCGTGTCTCGGCCCACCGGCGCACGCGCCAGAAACGCCACGGGGAACGGACCAGCAGCTCGACGCCGGAGAACAGACCCTCACCGCGGCGGTCCGGCCGGAAGCGGTACGGTACGACGATCGATTCTCCCTTGCGGATCGAGACGCTGCGCGGCAGCCCACGGGATTCCCCGGTCTCCGGATGATGGTCGTAGACCGCGAGGTCGAGCGTGCGCGGCGAGCGGTTCTCGACCACCACGCGCACCTCGCACCACGCGCCCAGGGCCAGCGCGCCGGGAACGACGCGCGTGACCTCGAGGTCGGCTGCGCGGCGGCCGAGCCAGGCGTCGATCAGCGGGGCGGCAACGAGGACGATGATCGATACCAGCAGCACCGCAGCGGCCGGCTGCAGCACGGCGGCCAAGAGCGCCGACGCCAAGCACGCCGAAAGCAGCGCCAGCAGGCGCGGTTCAGGTTTCACCCCGGGGGGCCTCCACCGTGTCGAGGATCGCCGTGAGGACGTCGTCGGGCTGATGTCCCTCGATCTCCATGTCGGGCGTCAACCGGATGCGGTGACGCAGCGCGGCGATCGCCCAGCGCTTGACGTCGTCCGGCGTCACGAAGTCCCTCCCCGAAAGCAGCGCCTCCGCTCGTGCGATACGGACCATCGCAATCGCTCCCCGGGGACCGGTGCCGACGGCGATCCCGGGCCAGTTGCGCGTGCTGCGCGCGATGCGCACGGCATACTCTACGACCGCCGCGTCCACCACCATCGAGCTGACGAGGCGCTGGATATCGAGGACGGTCGCCGCATCCGCAACGCGGGCGACTCGCGACACGTCGAGGCGGTCTCCGATGTGCCCGTCGGTCACGGCCTGGACGAGCGACACCTCCTCGTCGCCGGTCGGATAGTCGATCAGCACTTTCATCAGGAAGCGGTCGAGCTGGGCTTCGGGCAGTGGATAGGTCCCCTCGAGCTCGATGGGATTCTGCGTGGCCAGGGCCATGAACGGCGGATCGAGAGGGTACGAGGTGCCCTCGATCGAGATCTGCTGCTCCTGCATCACCTCGAGCAACGCCGACTGCGTCTTGGCGGGAGCACGGTTGATCTCGTCGGCCAGCAGCAGGTTCGTGAAGGCGGGGCCGCGACGGATGCGGAACTCTCCGGCCTTGATGTCGAACATGGCATGTCCGACGATATCGCTCGGCATCAGGTCCGGCGTGAACTGGATCCGCGCGAACGAGCCGCCGAACGTGCGCGCCAGAGCCAGCACCGTGAGCGTTTTCCCCAGCCCCGGTACGCCCTCGACCAGAACGTGCCCGGACGCCAGGAAAGCGGCCACGATCTGCCGAATCAACTCGCGCTGGCCCACGACGGCGTTTCCGATCTGATCGATGATCGCCGCGGCGAGCTCGACGGCACGCTGCGACGTGCCGCCTGGCCCCGGGGCGGCGCCGCGAGCTTCGCCCGGCCGGGAATGGGGCTCGTCACTCACAGTGCCCTCTGCAATTGCTGGAGGGTCCGGATCGTCGCGACGAAATCGTCGCGTCGAATCGGGTGTCCCCCGAACAGCGCGGACTCGATGGTGCGCTCATCGATTCCCGAATGTACGGCGAGCTCATGGGCCAGCCGCTCACGCTGCGTGCCTGCAAGCTCCGGGCGGCGCCTCAGAATGCGCCTCTCGAGTACCCGCCGTTCGCCGTCGACGAGGATGTCCGCTCGCCGCGCGCGCCACAGGAAGTGACCCAACGCCTCGACGTGCTCCGTCAGCGACCGATTGCGGGGCTCGGGCGCGGGGATCCGAGGTCCGAACCGCACGGCGCTTCTCCACACCCACGCGAGCAGCAGCAGCGATCCGAGGACAAGGACGAGCCAGGCGTGACGCACCACAAGGCGCCACAACGACTCGGCGCCCGTGCCGTAGACCAACAGGACATCGTCGCGCTCTTCGAATCCGCGCACCAGCTCCCACAGGAACCGTGCGTGCGCGAACTTCCCGATCTCCTCGGAACGCGCGAAGCGCAGATCGGTGACCACCCGCGCGAAACCGTCACCGTATTCCCTCCACACCGCCACGTAGGTGCCGGCTTCGTCGGGCTCGTCCACCAGCGACAGTCCGAAGTCTGCGAAGAATTCCACCGGCACAGGCTCTTCGCCGTTCGCGGATTCGAGCTCGACGACTTCACGGGGCGCCCGATCGGGATCCCGTGTGTACGGCTCGACCGCGATGCCGAGCTCTTCGAGAAGCACGTCGTTCGAGGTCTCGTCCGTCACCCTGCCGTGCTTCAGATGCGGGCCGACGATCAGGTACCCGCCCGCACTCACCCATTCCAGGAGCCGTCGGGCCCGGGTCTCGGTCAGCACGCGCGTTTCTGCCGCCAAGACGATCACATGGTCCACGGGAGGCAGCTCGTCGAGTCGAGAGGTGCTCGTGGCGCGGACGCCCATGTGCGTCAACAGACGCTCAGACGCCAGGAAGGGGTTGTCCCGTGCGGCCCCGGTCGGCGGCGTTCGAACCGTTCGCTCGATTCTCTCGAGGTTCGCGAACAGGGCGGCGGCGAACAACACGAGCACGATTACGGCGCCCGCGACGATCAGGACCGGGAGGCGGGCGCTTTCGCGTATCACGCCGCTCTCCCGAAGTGCGCGTTCCACTCTCGAATGAGGGTCGGACCGCGATCACCCGGCGGCTCGCGGTGGCCGTAGGCCGCGAGCTGCCATGACTCGGTTAGGGACCGGAAGTAGTCCATCGCTCGCGGGTAAGGCTGAGCCGCGAGATGCGGATGCAATCTCCTTCCGTGGCGCTGGCCTTGAGCGCCACACCCTCGACGGTGATCAGTCGCGAGAGGGCGCCCCGATAGAGCAACCGCAACGCCTCGCGCGGGCTGCCCCGCTCCCAGAGATCGAGGGCGCGGCCCGAAACGTCGTCCGGAAGGGAGGATTCGCGAACGTCCAACCCGAGAAGCTCGGTCGGAAGAGCCGGCTCCGAGGTCCTAGTCGAGTGTCGCGGGATTCGCACGCGGCGCACGAGATGGTAGGTTCCCCAGGCGAGTCCGGCTCCCACCGCGACCCACGCCAGCGCTCGCATCATCGCCGCCAGCATCAAGGCGAGGTGCGCGAGGGGCGAGGGTCGCGCTTGCGGGGTCTCCCGCTCGCGAAACACCCAGTGGGTCTCGGTGGTCTCGGTTCCGAAGATAGGATCGGCGAGCACCTCCTGGATGATCGTCGCCGGGTCGAGCGTCAAATCGCCCGGGGGCGTGCCCTGCGCGGTGCCGTCCGCCTGCGAGCCCGCCGCGCGGGCGCGCTCCTCCCACACCGCGACAGCCGCGTCCTCGTCGAGGGTGTCTCCCGCACCGCTGCCCCCGATGGCGACGACGGCCACCAAGACCAAGCTCACCATCGCCCGGGCAGTCGGCATGGACCGGCGGACCGTTCTGAGCTGCGCCGTCATTCGGCGGAAGACGACCTCGAGGTCCCAACCCTCGAGATGGGTCCGTCGATTGATGTACAGCCCGAAGCCTCCGGCGGCATAGAACGGCTCGATGAACGCGAAGGCGATCACGTAGAACGCCACCAGCAACCACTTCTGGTTCAACGACAAGCTCAACCGCTCTTCGGTGAGGGAATCGAGCATCCCCGAAATCGGGTCGAGGGCCAGCATCAGGGCCACCAGGCCGGCGAAGATGCTCAGCTCGAACAGCGCGCAGGTCACGGTCAGGAGGGTGGCGTCCAGTCGCACCTCCCGGGCCAGGACCCGCAGTCGGCGGCGTCCCGCGGCGCCGCGGAGGCCCTCGAGCTGGGAGACCGGGGTGCGCACGGATCGGATCGGATCGAACCGCATCCAGGTCAGCGACGCGACCAGGCCCGGGCGCAGCTGTCGCGGCCATTCGCGAAGCGTTTCCGCAACACCCGGCTGCGCACCGAACAGTGCGCGGCTCAGGACGAACACCGGTACGCGGGCGAACAGCGGCTTCATCCACCACAACAGCACCAGCGCCGCTCCCGGCCAACGGTAGCAAGCCGCCGCCACGACCGCGCACACCGGCACACCGACCACCGCCCAAGCTCCTGCGACCGGCCGCCACCACGCGCGCAGCATGCGGAATCCGAGGTCCACCGATTCCGGATAGCTCCGGGGACGGATCACGGCTGCGACGCGGTCAAGATTCATGCTTCCGCCCCGCGAAGACGAAGTAGGACAGAGTCAGCACCCACATGACGCAACCGGCCGCGATCTTGACCGCTGCGGGTATGCTCTCCCGCGGCGACCAAAACGCCTCGATGGCGGCCGCAATCACCAACATTCCGGCGGCACCGCACACGATCCTGACGCTGTTCGACGCCGCCTCGCGCAGAGCGTCGCTTCGCCGCCGCCGACCCGGAGCGATGAGGTTCCATCCGAGGCTCAAACCGGCGGCGCCGGCCAGCACGATCGCCGTCAGCTCCGGCGCCGAGTGGCCCGCCACGAACGGGAAGAACGTGCCGCCGTAACCCAGGGTCAGAATGTGCGTGACGATGGCGCCGAGGATCAGACCGTTGCTCGCGACGACGAAGATCGAGCCCAACCCGAAGGCGACTCCCCCGGCCACGGTCCGAAACCCGATGTCGACGTTGTTCAGGATGTAGAAGCCGAACATCGCCACGTCGGTGTCCGCACGGCGCTCACGGGAGCGGTAGTTCGACCCGGGCTCGTACACCTCCTCCATCGCGCGAATCCGCTCGGAGTCCATGACCGCGTGGATCAGGTCGGGCTCGAACGTCAGGGCGGCACTGATCCCCACGGCCGGAAGCGCGAACAACGCCGCTGAAACCCACACCGTCACGGCGTACGAACGCACCAGCGCCGGGAAGTCCTGCAGGAAGAAACGCGTCAACGAAGGCAGGTAACGCCGCCTCGGACCGTAGAACTGGCGGTTGGCCGCCAAGGTGAGGTCGTTGAGGTAATCGACCAGATCGGTGCCGTATAGCCGCTGGCGCGCCAGGGACAGATGCTTGCATACCCGGCGGTACTCACGGTCGAACTCCGCGACGTCCACGACGTCCTCGAAGCGCACGAGTTCCCCGCGCGAGCCGGTGCTGAGCCACTCGATCATGCGCTCCAGGCGGCGCCAGCCGTCGGCGTGGCGGCGTCTGAACTCCTCCTGGGTCATCGGTCGCCGGAGATCCAGCGCGCCTGGGCCAGCAAGCGTCGCACGCCGTCCGCCCCGTCCGATGCACCCGCCGTGAGCGGCTCGGCGATCTGCGCCAGCTCCTCGGACCGTGCGCGCGACAGGAGGCTGACCCGAGCCGCGAACTCGACCAGGGCGTGCTGCTCCTCGACCTTCAGCGCCACGGGCGGCCGCATCGGTGCCACGGAGGCCGAGAGCCTGCCGCTGGCGGGGCGGGAGGTGTGCACCACGACGGTGCCCGCAGCCATGTCACCGAGGCGCTTCGAGTCGGAGTGGAGGAGGGAAGAGACCAGGCCGACGCTGTGGCCGTAGGGCAGCATGTCGAGGAACCCGACGACGCTGCGGATCATCGACGCCGGCCAGCCGACCGGCATACCGTCGTCGTGCACCACGCGCAGCCCGACGATCTGCTTGCCGGGCGTCTGGCCTTGCCGCAGCACCTCGAACACCACCGGGTACATCCAGGTCAGCAGGAACATGAGGATCGCGTACAGCCCGAATCCCGTGGCGCCGAGCCACGCCAGCACCGCGGACCCCACCACAAGCAGCACTCCCTGGATGAGTAGGTCGAACACCCATGCTCTGGCCCGGGCCACCGGGCCGGCGATGGGCAGGGCCAGCTCGATGCCCTCAGGAGTCTCGATGTGTCGCACGGTGTCGAGCATCACGGGAACACGACCGGCGAGCCTCCATCCGCCTTCTCGGGACAGGGTTCCATTCTAGCCGCGCGATCGTGCGATGGGAACCCGTCCGATGCGTGGTAGTCTCGCGACGCGAAGCGGACGGCCGAAAGGAGGCGCAGGTGGAACCGGAGCATCCTTATCGTCCCCCGACATCCGAGCTCGGCGGACCCTCCGTCGGGGAGTCGGGAAGTATCACCCCCGGAATGGTCGAAGCGCTCAAGAAGACACGTCCGTGGGCGTTGTTCGTGGGTATCATGGCGTTGCTCGGATGCGGCCTCATGGTCGTCCTGGCGCTGGTCATGACGGTCGTCGGAAGCTCCATGCCGGCCGAGGCGAGCCCTTTCCCGGGGGTCGTCTTGGGCTTGCTCTACCTGGTCCTCGCGGCCTTGTACATCTACCCGGCGATCCGCCTGCTGCGGTTCGCGGCCGCGATCAAGCGCATCGGCGGGGTCGACAGCGCCCGCGCGATCGAGGATGCGCTCGTGCAACAACTGGGGTTCTGGCGCTTCGTCGGGATCATCATGATCGTGATGATCGCTTGCTACGCTCTGATTTTCGTGGGAGTGATCATCTTCGGGGTCGCCACGGGCCTCGGCCAGTGAGCCTCGAGTGCGCGAGTCGAGCCGAGCGCGCCACGGGCGCTCCGGACGCCCGCCACGCGCTGTCGACATCGGTCGTCGAAACCTGAGCGTACGCTCTCTGGATGACGCGACTCGCGGTGGGATCGACTGGCGCCGTGCGGAACCGTCATCACCATTTCTAAGACCCTACTCATGAGTTCAGGCAACGCAGAAAGTGGCACTCGATCACTGAACAACATGGTGCGTCCCGTGGGCTGGTGGCGGCACGAAGGCCGGCGCCTGTATCCCACGGCGAAAGACATCCTGATCACCGCGGACGGCGGAGGCAGCAACGGGCCGCGGCTGAGACTGTGGAAGCTGGAACTGCAGAAGCTGGCGGACATAACAGGCCTCCTGCCTATCCGCTTGACTCACCAAGCCCCAACATGTAGCGTGACGGCACCACCGGATGGAGGCCGACCACGTGGGACGACCCAGCTTTCCGCGAACGCTCCTCGAGTTCCAGCGCCGTTTTTCTGGCGATGAGGAATGTCGTCGCCGCCGTTGAAGTGCGCGGTCGTGGCTCAGGCCGGATACGGCTCGCAGTGGTAGGTGACGTTTCTGCAGCTTCGCTCGTCCCGTTCGTCGAGGGGGCGGTGGAGCCGGGGAGCACCCTGTTGACGGATGGCTGGCAGGGATACGCCCCTCTGCGGAAGCGGTACGACCATCGACCGACCACCCAGGGGGACCCGAAAAACGCCGCGCGGCTGTTCCCGCGCGTCCACCGCGCCTTCTCCAACCTCAAGACCTGGCTCGCCGGCACCCACCACGGCGTCAGCGCCAAGCACCTGCCTCACTCACTCACTACTGCTGGCCCGCGGCCACTGGCAGTGGTTGCCGTCGAGCCAAACGATGTCTGCGGCGGCGTCTTGAGTCTCACCACGACAGAGGGCAGAGCGAATCTCCTCGTCCGAGTCTCCGGGAGTGATGCTGACTGGCGGCTCCACATCTGGTTCCGAATCCGTCCCAAAGCTGATCACAACATATCGCTTTCCGTCGGACCAATAGCGATACGGTGCTCCCCAGGGATCGACTCTTGGCAACCTGGGCAGATACTCCGGCACGAGGTTGGGAGCGATCTCGCTTAGATCGACAAACTGTCCATCGCTTGACGGGTACACGCCCCGGTCCAGGGCGAAGGTTTCTATCGCCTCGCCCAGAAGTCGCTGCTCCAGAAGCACTACGCCCTGCTTTCGGGCATCGACAGTCGCAACGTGCCCCGCCAACTTCACGTTTCTCTCTGCACATCCCCATGCGCTCTCCACGCTCAACAACATCAGGACCACAGCACGCAAGCACCTCATATGCTCTCCCTTAGTCCGTAGGGACGGCCCGCGGGTCGCTGGCTTCACAGTTCAACGGCACATGAACCCGCAACTGCCTTCCTGGCCCGTCTTCGGATCTATATACTCTTGGTTGGGTTTTTCCCCATCATGCCCGCCACCTGCTTCCTGTGTGGGATTGGGGTCTGGGCATCCAGGACAGGACGGAGGTGCCTCAGGGGCTCCAGCACTCCTGTAGTGGATCCACATCGTCTCGCCGTCCTCAGAGAATCTGAAGATCCACGTGTTGCCCGCTTTGTCAACGTAATACCAATAACGACCCGGAGGGAATGTAGCGTTGCCGGCCGTCTCGGAAACATCGAAGGTGCCGTACTTGCCCCTGACCTTTCCAGTTGCAGGGGTTACGGATAGGCAGTATAAGCCGGCAAGCGAGGGCGAGGGCGTCCGATAATTGGACCCTATGTCAACAGCTCCCGATCCTCAGATGCTCAAGAGAGAGGTCAGATCGCGCCGAAATGGCTGATGGAGTCGCCCTCCCGTCGACGCAGGAGTTCAAGAGGGAGCTCTGGGACCTCTGCTATCCTTCGAAAGAACTCGACGATTCGTCATTCTTAGGAGAACTATACCAAATCGCTCTGCGACGTCGCCGAGGTGACCTCGCTAGCCTCCTAGAGCGTCGCTTCTCGGTAGACCCCGATTCCCTGCCAGCCTTCTACGAGAGCTACTTCAGTTTCCCGTGGCTTCGAGTCTATACGCTCAACGTCGATGACCTCGCGCAGGCCGTTTCGCGCCGGGTCAGCCTTCCGCGTCCGCTCCTACCGTTATCAGCGACAACACTCCAGACGTCGCAGGCTCCGAGAAGTCGCCATGGGGAGCCGAAGCTCGAGGTAGTCCATCTGAACGGCCTTCTGTCGGACCCCCTGGAATCGCTTACTTTCTCCGAAGCCCAGTACGCTCGACGCGTCGCTAATCAAGAACCATGGTACGCGAGGTGCGTGGCGGACCTTATAAGCCGGCGCGCCTGCCCTTGGCGATCTCGGCCCTCACGCGCACGCGCGTCTTCGGCGTCCCGTCGGCGAAGAACAGGTCGCCGACGTTGAGGCCGATCAGCTCGGAAACGCGCAGGCCGGTGCCGAGCGCCATCGAGATGATCAGGTGGTCACGGGGGTGCTTGGCGGTGACGCGGAGGATGAGCTTCTGCTCGTCGGCGGTCAGGGTCGGGGGGCTCAGGTAGGGCACGGTCAAGACTCCTCCTAATGCATGCTCTGGACGAAGAACTCCCCACACAACTCCCCCGACGTGGCGTCGATTTCGTGGTAACTCCCATCGCCTCCGTAGTGTGCCGAAGCGCCTTTCCCGCCGGGGCCGACCGTCCATGTGTATCGCTTGCATTGCGGGGACCATCGAAACTCTGCGCCTACTCGAGGCCCCGCATCCAAACCGAAGGACTTTGCGAGGTCGATCGCTTTCCTGAGGTCGATCTTGACCTCACACGACGAGGGCTCTGCGGTGCACTGGGGGAATCCGGGATGAACGCCGAGGATCCTGCGGTCCAGTCCAACCAGCACCTCGAGCTTCGTCCGCGCGTCGGGGAAGTCTTTGAAAACCACCTCGTAGAACAGATCGGCATGGGGCACGCGAGCTGCCTCCCCACAACGCTCCGGATGATCCACGCAGTTCTCCATGGGGAAAACGAGCGACTGCTCGGCCGGCGCAAAGTAAGCATCAAAGAAGGGCCTTCCAGTTTGCTGCGCGACATGGGCAGCCGCGGTTTCTCGAAGTTGCTGCAACATCTCCTCTGGCGTAACCAGATCGGAAGTGCCAAGGAACTCCATCGAGGCTTCGCGTTCGGCAGTCTCCTTCGGAAGCTGTGAGAGGCGAATGGTGAAGTCCTTGAGGCCCCGCAGGGGGATTCGGGCAGAGACCTTGGCGTCGGAGTCGCTGCGTGGGGGGATCTGCGCTGAATCAGGGAGCAGTTCTCGGTGCGACGTGTACACGCCGGTCCACAGCTCGGTCTCCTTCGGGCCAACCGCAAGATACGGGTACGGTGTGCCCTCCACAAGCTTGTACCGTCCGTCCGATACCTGCTGGAGTGGGGCCACCAGCAGCTGCCCGACCGAAAGAAAGATGTTATTGATCGGCGTCACATGGTAGCGATCCGCACGATAATCCCGGTAGATTCCACCCGGCACGATGATGTAGGGATCAACATCGGCCTCGAGCGCGCCGGCGAAGACGTCGTGCACCTCCAGGTGGTAGGCGCGGAAAACAACCACCTCGCCAGTCGACGATTGGTAGGCTTCGGCGTGCGGAAGTTCCACGATCGTCCCGAAGGCGACGATGTCCGATCGTGCCAGAAGTTCCTCATATGTTGGGAACCATCGCTCGTGGGCCGCGCCCCATGCCATGGGCGTGATCACCAAGTACACGGCCACGCAGCTCTTGATGCGGATCATATCCGGTAGCTCATGATCCGTTCCTTGCGGTTGCAGGGACCTTGGGAGAACGCGAACGCGCTGCGTCTGAACCGCATGGGGGATGGGCGAGTATTCGAGGTTCCACCGCCGTGAAGAAACGCCGCCACAACTGCACTTGCTCCTCCCACACCGGCTCGGCGACGATCGACGGATAGGCAGTATAAGCCGGCAAGCGAGGGCGAGGGCGAGGGCGTCCGATAATTGGACCCTATGTCAACAGCTCCCGATCCTCAGATGCTCAAGAGAGAGGTCAGATCGCGCCGAAATGGCTGGACGCATGAGCGCGCGTCGCGAATCGGGCTGGATGCAGGCACACTCGCATCGGCCCGGTGGGCTGCCGGTGGGGATTCGGTTCTGCTTGGGCTGGCTCAGCTCAGAACTCGTGGGTGTCGGGCGGTGGGTCGAAGTCGTCGTCGATGTCCGTCATGACGAGTTCGGTCGGTTCCGCGGCCGTGACGGGCGGTGGACGGGCAGGGAGATTCAGCCACTCGAGGATCGCGGCGGTCGTCTCGGGGGGATGGATCTGTGCCAGGATTCGCATCGACCCGGCGCACTTCGGACACTCGAGGGCGTCGATCTCGAACACGCGGCGCATGAGCTCGTGCCAGGTGTAGCGGCGCGGACGAGGATCGGCCGCCGGATCGGTCTCGAGCGCGGCGCGCGAGGTCGGTGCAGGGCGGGAGCTCGACGGTCGGTTCCGGTTCGTGCCGGTTGCTGAGTCGCATCCGCTCTTCTTCCGGTCTTCGCCCGTGAGCGGAACCACCTCCGCCCGACGGTGTGCCGCGGGACCGAGCACGCCGTGGTACCGGACGAGGTTGAGCCTCGGGGGCGGGACCAACGCCGCGAGCTTCTCGATCAACTCCTGGGGTTCGAAGACCATGGCCGTGGTGCCGTCGGACCATCGTCTCTTCAGACGATAGAGCAGGCGGCCGTCGTCGAGGCGCGACAGGCGCTCGCCCGAAAGGGGCGGGCGGGCGACGTACCGGCACAGGCGCTCGAGGCGCCGGCGGTCCCGGGCGGGGACCGCGACGTTGGCGTGGACGCTG
>Ga0302046_10001221_pt1 | contig 24189 bp, 22 predicted proteins | sample RVTome_11_FD_200261 | JGI IMG/M metagenome (GOLD analysis project Ga0302046, IMG submission 200261) | Soil microbial communities from uranium-contaminated site in the Upper Colorado River Basin, Wyoming, United States - RVT147D111 (version 2) ... | reverse complement strand
CTAACAGCAACCTGTCGTGCAGCCATGGCAGCCTGGGCGACGTGCGTCGCTTTGGCTGCGCCCGACAGGGGCTGTTCGGAACTGGCCCGGACCCGTTCGACGAGAAGGGCGAGAGCCGGATCGGCCGAAGCCGAACCGCGGATTGCGCTCTCGAGCGCCGCGTCGTCCGGACCTCCGAACAACCACTTCATGTCGTCGTTACCGACGCGATCGCTCATCGTGCTACGCCCTCGTTGTCGAGCTTCCTGCGGATCGCCCCCAGAGCCCTCCGCTGCAGCGCAGTGATCGCCCCGATGCGCTTGCCGAGCGCCCGGGACGTCTCCTCGAGCGTGAGGCCGCCGATGATGCGCAGCATGAGCACATCTCGCTGGTCGGGGGTGAGCTCCGAGAAGAGCGTCCTCAGCAGGCCGTCGTCGATTCGATCGAGAGCGGCCCGCTCCGTGTCGTCTGCCGAGACGACCCCCGTCAGCTTCTCGGTCTCGACGAGCTGCTCCGGCCGGCGGGTGCGGGCCCGGCGCTCGTCGATGAGGCGGCTGTGAGCCACCATGAAGACCCACGAGTGGAAGTTGCGCTCGGTGCCGTCGAACGTCTCGATGTTCCGGGCGACCTGGAGGAAGACCTCGCCGACCAGGTTCTCGGCATCGACGGCACCTCGGACCCGTAAGTACCCGTGGAGCTTGGGGGAGAGCTCGTCGTACAGGATCGACCACGCCCACTCGGCGCCCGCCCGGGCGGCTTCGAGGACGTCATCGAACTGCTCACCGAACGCCATGGACACCCTGATCTCGGGAGAACGTGGGCCGATGGTACCGAGGGTGTCGCCACGGGCGTGACAGGGCAGCCCGAGAGGACTACGCCGTCACTGATCGATCGAGGCCAGGAACACCTCGGCGACGAGGGGATCGAACTGCGACCCCGCCCCGGCTGCGATCTCCTCGATCGCCCGCTCGCTCGCCTGGGCCGGGCTGTAGGGCCGCTCGCAGACGATGGCGTCGTACGCGTCGACGACCGAGATGATCCGGGCCGGCATGGGGATCTGGGCGCCTTCGAGTCCGAACGGGTAACCCTTGCCGTCGAACCGCTCGTGGTGGGTGAGCACCGTCATGGCGACCTCGCGGTCGACCCGGCTCCGCAACATCCAGTAGCCGTGGATCGGGTGGAGGCGCATCTGCGCCCATTCGGCACCGTCGAGGGGGCGTGGCTTGCGGACGACGGTCTCCGCGATCGCAAACTTGCCGATGTCGTGGAGCGAGGAAGCGATCCGAAGCCGATCGATCGCCTCTTCGTCGAAGCCCATTCGCGCCGCGATCACGGCTGCGACGTCGCCGACCCGCTCGCCATGGTCGACCCAGATCGGGTCATCGCCCAAAGCGAGCCCCGCGGCCCTGGCGTCGACGAGGTCGCGGAGCATGCCGGAGCCGCCCGGCCGGCGCGTCGCCCTGTCCAAGGTTGCGGTCATTGGGGAGGTAACCGACGTTGGGTCAGAAATTGCTACGCCGCAGGCTCAATACTTCAAACCCTGAGCAGTTGGATCACCGAGCCGTTCGTGCCGCCGTCGCGATCCGAGTTGGTCCACGGCGTGTAGTAGGAGCCTGGGTCGACGATTCCCTTCACGCGCACCTCGACCTTGTCGCGGGACTGGATGCGCGTCTTCACGATGCACTTGCCCGCCTCGTCGGTCACGCATCCCCGGTCACGGCCGTTCGAGAAGCGCACACGGACCTCGGCACCGGCGACCGGGTCGCCGTCCTCGTCGACCACATTGATCTTGGCTCGGGCCCTCCAGTGCGGGCCAGGCAGCGGCCTGCTGCGGTCGTCGAGGTCGATCGTCGTAACCGCGTGGCGGGCTGCGCCGGGGAACAGGACGAAGAGACCCTGCTCGATCCCGTTCACGACGACCACCCCGCTCTCGAAGAACGGGTAGACACTCCACGCGCCGTTGAACTGCGCGGCGTTGTCTGCCGGCCAGACGTCGAAGTACCCGACCTCGGTGAGGTCGCCGCCGGCGACACCTTTGAGGGACAGCACCCGGAGCCCTGCCCGGTAGTTGGCCTGATAGGTGTGGCCGTCGGCGACGTACTGGTTGTGGTCGATGGCATTGACCCACGACCTGTGGGTGTCGAGGACGGCCGGGTCGTCGACGTCGCGCACGTCCCAGATGTAGGTCGTCGTCTTCACCCCCGAGAACATCTCATCCGCCTCGTCGTCGAGGAGGAAATACCTGTGGTTGTCAGTCAGCCACCCCTGGTGCGTGTACGAGGCGCCCGGGTATGCCCTCCTGGCGAGCTGGATCGGGCTCGACTTGTCGGTGACGTCGACGATCGTGAGCGTGTCCTCGTTCGAGGCGAAGCACAGCTCCTTGCCGGCGTGGGCGGTGTCCGGCCCCCGGTACACGACGCACTGGACGTCGTGCGTGTAGCCGTCAGCCGAGTAGCACCCGGAGAATGCCGGGCTCGAAGGATCGGCGAGGCTCACCATGTAGAGGCCGCCGGAGCATTGGCTCGAACCGATGACGTAGGCGTACCCGGTTTCCTCGTTCACGGCGATGTTGTGGGCGTTCGAGAACCCGTTGAGGTGGCCGCTCTCCGAGAACGTCACCGGCGGTGAGCCGACGTCGAGGAGCTCGGTCAGGTCGAAGTACTGCAACCCCGAGGATGCCGCCTCGCTCACGATGTAGGCGTGGTCCTCGTACACCTTGATGTCACGCCAGATCGAGGAGGTGGCGTGAGGCGGCAGGCTCCCGAGGTAGACGGGATCCGTGGGCTTGGTGACCTCGACGAACGAGGTGCCGGTCGAGCGACCGACGATGGCGAACTCGCGGCCGGACGCTTCGTCTGTCCAGCCCCAGATGTCGTTGCCCTCTCCGCCGCCCATCGAGGGAAGCGGCAGATGGGAGAGCATGTCGACGCCGAGACACGGATAGCTGCCGGCGAAGCCGCCTTCGCATCGCGTGTATGACATCGAAGCCGACTCGAGCACGCGGGAGAGGGCGTTGCGGGCGATGCTGCTCGTCATGCGAGCCGCGTCGACTCCGAACTCGACTTGGCGGGCGCCGCCTTCTGGGTGGGCGCCTGCCGGGAGGGCCAGACCGACGATGAGGGCGGCAGCAGCGACCGCCGTGAGCTTCGCCTGGTATCGGTGCACTGCGACGGAAGCGTAGCCGGGAGCCGCCATGCGGACGCGCAGGTGGGCGGCACCGGTGCGCGCCGCCCACCTACGTGATCAGGGCCGCCTACTTGTCGAGTTACTTGTCGAGCTGGCCGCGCAGCTCGCCACCCGGATATGCGTCGGAGTGGATGTTGACGTAGTAGTCCTCGGGGTTCTGCTGGATATCGCGGAGCAGCGGCTTGGCGACATCGCGCGTGCAGCCCCTGCTCTGCTTTTTCACTGCCTGTCCGAATGCCGTGAAGTCGACCACGATGGGCCCGTCGACGCCCGCAGCCCCATCATGGATGTGGAATGCGATCGGCGTCACGCCCGTGATCGAGATGTCGTAGCAGAGCACCTTCTTGCGCCTGTCGATCGTGACGGTGGCGACTCCGACGCCGTCCGAGTCGATGTCGGCCGTCTCCCCGTCGCCGGTCAGCGTGGCGATGCGCACCTTGGCATTGGTCTCCGGCCCGTCGATGGCGGCGATGGCCGGGATCGCGGCGGCGGCGAGCAAGCCGAGGAGCGCGAGGCCGACGATGAGTCTCCTCCTCATGAACCGTCTCCTTCCCTAGAGGTTCGAGGGGAGTACGGCGCGGCCTGGATATCGGTTCCTTCGTCGGCGCCCGGAGCGCCGACTAGAACTGCTGCTGCTCGGTGGATCCGGCGAGCGCCAGCGTCGACGCCGTGCCGGCGCTGACGACCTGGGCGACCCGGTCGAAGTATCCGGCCCCGACCTCGCGCTGGTGGCGCGTGGCGGTGTAGCCACGCTCTTCCATGGCGAACTCCGACTCTTGCAGCTCGACGTAGGCCGACATGCCGGAGGCGGCGTAGCGGCTGGCGAGGTCGAACATCGAGGCGTTGAGGGCGTGGAACCCGGCGAGCGTGATGAACTGGAAGCGGTATCCCATCGCCCCCAGCTCCTTCTGGAACGTGGCGATCGCCTCGTCGTCGAGGTGGCGCCTCCAGTTGAACGACGGCGAGCAGTTGTAGGCCAGCAGCTTCGTCGCGTGCTGCGAGAGGATCGCCTCCGCGAAGCGCTCCGCCTCGGCCAGGTCGGGCCGCGACGTCTCGCACCAGACGAGGTCGGCGTACGGGGCGTATGCGAGCCCGCGGGCGATGGCGGACTCCATGCCGTTGCGGACCTCGAAGAATCCCTCGGCCGTTCGTGATCCTGTCACGAACTCGCGATCTCTCTCATCGACGTCGCTCGTGAGCAGTGTCGCCGCCAGCGAGTCCGTCCTGGCGACGATCACGGTCGGCGTGTCCATCACGTCTGCCGCCAGCCTGGCAGCCGTCAGTGTCCTCACGTGCTGGCTCGTCGGAACGAGCACCTTGCCGCCCATGTGGCCGCACTTCTTCTCGGAGGCGAGCTGGTCCTCGAAATGGACGGCGGCCGCACCGGCGGCGATGAAGCTCTTCGTCAGCTCGAAGGCGTTGAGGGCACCTCCGAAGCCGGCCTCGGCATCGGCGACGATCGGCACCATCCAGTCGACGTCGTCCGAGCCCTCGACGAAGGCGATCTGATCCGCCCTCCTGAGGGCATTGTTGATGCGGCGCACCAAGGCCGGGGCGCTCGACACCGGGTAGAGGGACTGGTCGGGGTACACCTCTTCGGAGACATTGGCGTCGGCCGCCACCTGCCAGCCCGACAGGTAGATCGCCTCGAGGCCCGCCCGCACCATCTGGACCGCCTGGCCACCCGACATCGCCCCCAGGGCGTTGACGTAGTCGCGCTCGCCCAGCAGGCGCCACAATCGTTCGGCGCCCCGCCTGCCGACCGTGTGCTCGACGGCGAACGACCCCTGGAGCCCGACGACGTCGTCGGCTGTGTAGTCCCGCTGCGCGCCGGCGAACCGTGGTGCGCTCCACGTGGCATCGATCTGTCGTGCTCTCTGCTGACGGTCTTGCATGGTTGTCGCCTCCGATGTGAGCGGCGGGCTCAGTCGAGCAGTTCCGAAGCGGGCAAGGTCAGGAAGTCCGGGAAGGACGACCCGAGCGCCACCTCCTCGAAGAGGTCGCGGGCCTCCTTGAAGCGGCCGGCGAGGAGGCCCTCTCCGCCGCTCTCGCCCTCGATCTCGCCGATGACCTCGTCGGCCATCCTCCGCACGAGCGCCGTCGTGACCCGTGTCCCGTTCTGTGTCGAGATCCCGTGGCGGATCCACTGCCAGATCTGGGAGCGGCTGATCTCGGCGGTGGCGGCATCTTCCATCAGGTTGTAGAGGGCAACCGCGCCGTTCCCGGTGAGCCAGGCCGCCAGGTAGCGGATGGCGACGTCGATGTTCGTGCGGACGCCGGCGAGCGTCACGGCGCCGCCGGGGACTGCGATCGTCTGGAGTGCCGCCGCATCCGCCACGACGTCGGGCCGCAACCGGCCGATCTGGTTCGGTGCGCCACCGAGGACGGCGGCGAACTCGCGGCGAGCGACCCCGACGAGGTCGGGGTGGGCGACCCAGGTGCCGTCGTGTCCGTCGCGGGCCTCGCGGGCCTTGTCCTCGGCGACCTTGGCGAGCGCCTTGGCGTTGACGGCTTCGTCCCGTCTGCTCGGGATGAACGCCGACATCCCCCCGATGGCGTGGGCGCCTCGCCGGTGTGCCGTTGCGATGAGGAGGTCGGTGTACGCCCGCATGAACGGGACCGTCATGACGACCTGGCTCCTGTCCGGAAGCACCATGTCCCTGCGGTTCCTGAACTTCTTGATGATCGAGAAGATGTAGTCCCAGCGACCTGCGTTGAGCCCCGCGGAGTGCTCCCTCAGCTCGTAGAGGATCTCGTCCATCTCGAAGGCCGCCGTGATCGTCTCCACGAGCACGGTCGCCTTGATCGTCCCGCTCGGGATGCCGAGCTCATGCTGGGCATGCAGGAACACGTCGTTCCAGAGCCTCGCCTCCAGGTGGCTCTCGAGCTTCGGGAGGTAGAAGTACGGTCCGGAGCCCCGAGCGATGAGCTCCGAAGCGTTGTGGAAGAGGAAGAGACCGAAGTCGAGGAGGCTCGCCGAGCTCGGTGCCTCGTCGACGAGGATGCGCCGGTCGACGAGGTGCCAGCCCCTCGGCCGGACAATGAGGGTCGCCGGCTCGTCGCCCAGGCGGTACGTCTTGTCCTCCGTGCGCAGCTCGATCGTTCGACGGACGGCGTCACGCAGGTTCAGCTGTCCTTGGATGAGGTTCTCCCACGTCGGCGAGTTCGAGTCCTCGAAGTCGGCCATGAACGTCGACGCCCCGGAGTTGAGGGCGTTGATCACCATCTTCCTGTCGACCGGCCCGGTGATCTCGACGGTGCGCTCCTCGAGGTCGGCGGGCACGGGCGCAACCCTCCAGTCGGATCGGCGCACGTTGCGTGTCTCGGGGAGGAATGCCAGCTCGGCGCCCCCGTCGAGGAGGTCCTGGCGCACGTGCCTGGCGCACAACAGCCCCCGCCTACGCTCACCGAAGGCACGTTGCAGCCCGGCCACGAATGCAACGGCTTCCTCGGTGAGGATCTCGTTCATGCCTTGCATCCTCGTGCCGGTGATCTCGACACCCATCGGGGTCCTCCTGGTCCGGATGGGGCAGAGTGCGCACGCCGGCGGCGTCCTGCCAAGGCGAGTGGACATTAAGTTTGAGTGTTCTTATCATTGAGTCGTCTACTCGGAGGAAATTTTGGCGGCAACTTCGATTGATTCCCTCATTCTCGGGTATCGACTGCGACACTTCCGTAAGCAGCGCGGGCTCACGCTCGAGCAGCTCGGCGCCCTCGTCGACAAGCCGGCCCCGTACCTGTCGCTGCTCGAGAATGGCAAGCGTGAGCCGAGGCTGGGGCTCCTCAACGAGCTGGCCGCTTCGCTCGACGTCTCGGTCGCGGAGCTGCTCGAGCCGACGCCGCCGACGAAGCGATCGCGCATGGAGGTGGCGCTCGAACGTGCCCAGGATGAGCCGATCTACCGGGAGCTCGGGCTGCCATACCTCAAAGCGTCGGCCAAGCTGCCCGACCCCGCCCTCGAGCACATCGTCGCTCTCTACGAGGCCCTCCGGGAGACCAGGACCGTCACCGATCCGACGAGGGAGGCGGCGCGGATCGCCAACGCCGAGCTACGCGCCGAGATGAAGCGGCGCGGCAACTACTTCGAGGAGATCGAGTCGGTTGCAGCCGAAGCCGTCGAAGCAGCCGGGTACGAGGGGTCGCGGGCCCTCACCGAGCGCGACATCGCCCAACTGGCGTCACACTTCGGATTCACGGTCGAGCGCGCTCCCGACGTGCCGCCTTCGGTGCGATCGGTCACGGACCTGCGCAACCGGAGGATCTACGTCGCCCAGCGCGACCTTCTCGGCACCAGGAGCGCCCGTTCGGTTGTCATCCAGACCCTCGGCCACTTCGCGCTCGATCACACGGATCCGAGGAGCTTCGGGGAGTTCCTGCGGCAACGCGTCGAGGCGAACTACTTCGCCGGCGCCGTGCTGCTCCCTGAGGTGGCAGCCGTCCCGATGCTCGTCGAGGCGAAGCGAGAGCGCGACCTCTCGGTGGAGGATCTCCGTGACGCCTTCTACGTGTCGTACGAGATGGCGGCGCACCGCTTCACGAACCTGGCGACCAGGCACCTCGGGCTCAAGGTGCACTTCGTCCGTTCGGACGAGGCCGGGATCATCTGGAAGGCATACGAGAACAACGACGTCCCGTTCCCGCAGAACTCGGTCGGCGCCATCGAAGGGCAGCGGCTGTGCCGCGAGTGGGGGACGCGCCAGGCGTTCCACTCGCGCGACAAGTTCTCGATCCACTACCAGTACACGGACACCTCGCGCGGGACATTCTGGTGCAGCACCCACGTCGACGAGCACCGCATGGCTGCCATCACCACAGGTGCCAGATTCGAGGAGGCGCAGCATTTCCGCGGCAGGGAGACGAACCGGCACTCCGCCTCACGGTGCCCCGACGGGACGTGTTGCCGCAGACCGGACGCCGGGCTGGCGTCGCGCTGGGACGGCTACGCCTGGCCGTCTGTCCGGCCGAACAGCCACGTCCTGGCGGCGATGCCCGTCGAGACCATCCCCGGCGTCGACTTGACCGAGGTGTACGAGTTCCTCGACAGGAATGCGTCTACGGGCTGACGGCCCCCGCTCGCACCGGCTCGAGCCGGAGCACGTCCCCGCCCAGCGTGGCGACGAGCATCTCTCCTTCCGGGTCGAGGCCGAAGCTCGTGACGTTGCCGAGGCCGTCCAGCCACTGTCTCTCGTCGCCGACATCACCGTCGATGAGCTCGAGGCTCCTGACCCAGCCGGCGCAGTAGTCGCTGTAGAAGAAGGTGCCGTCGAGCTCCGGCATGGCTCTGCCGTGGTAGACCGGGCCGGCGATCACGGCGCACTCCGGGACGTGCTCGATGACGAGCACCGGCAATGCGAAGTCGGCGGGGTCGCACACGGGTACCGGTTTGCCGTCCCTGAGGTCCTGGGCGGTGATGAAGCAGGTGTCGGCCTCGGCGATGGGCCACCCGAAGTTGGTCCCGGCGCCGTCTACGAGGGAGATGACGTTGATCTCCTCCCAGAAGTCCTGGCCGACGTCCCCGATGTACACGAGGCCGGACGGGGCATCGATCGTGAACCGCCATGGGTTGCGCAGGCCGTAGACCCACTTCTCCGGGGCACCGCCACCGGCGGCATGAGGGTTGTCGGGTGGGATGGCATAAGGGCTGGCGGCGTCGACGTCGAGCCTGAGGAGGCCGCCGAACACGACGTCCTCGTTTTGGCCGTTGTGGAACGGGTCGCCGATCCCGCCTCCGTCGCCGAGGCCGAGCCAGAGGTAGCCATCCGGCCCGAACTGGATCATCCCGCCGTTGTGGAAGTGGTGGGGCTGGTCCACTGCGAGCACGATCGCCCGGCTCAGCGGGTCGAGCCGGTACGGGTCGTCCCCGTCGACTCGATACTCGAGGATCCGCGAGTCTCCCAGCTTGTTGACGAGGGAGACGAACACCCGGCCATTCTGTGCGAAGCGAGGATGGAAGGCGAGGCCGAGCAACCCCTGCTCCGTGCCCTGGCTGCCGACGTCGTTCGACACGTCGAGGAAGGGCTCCGGGCGCACCACTCCGTCCTCGACGACCACGATCCGGCCGGGCTGCTCGACCACGAAGAGGCGATCGCTCCCCGGGGGAGCCGTGACCTGAACCGGCTGGTTCAGCCCGGAGACCAGCAGCGTCGCCTCGATCCCGGTGAGCGGACCTTCCGGGGCCTCGCCGGGGAGCGTCGTGGCGGGCGTCGGCGTCGTGGTGCCCGGCCCGATCGGGATGCCGGATGCCGCGTCACCTCCGCAGGCGGCGAGGGCGATGGCGAATGCTGCGGCGACCACGAGACGATGCACGGTGAGCGAGGCTAAACCGGCGAGGACGCTACGAGTCGGACGGGTTCTCTCCCGCCTTGCGGGGGACCGACGAGCGCCGAAGGCCGAGTCGAGGGGGTGGCTGCGGCGAGTCGAGTGGACGAGCCCTTCTTACGCAGTCTCCCGCTTTGCGGGGGACCGACGAGCGCCGAAGGCCGAGTCGAGGGGGTGGCTGCGGTTGGGCCCCCTCGGCTCGGTCCCTGGCGGGACGCTCGCCGATCCCCCGGGGACCGGGGGATTGCGTGGGGGATGGCCGTGGGACGGAGGTGTTCCAGTGGGTGCGGGGCGGTGGTAGGGGTGGGTGCGTGCCGAAGCGACTTGGCCGATCGACGTCTCGTGCTCGTCGGATGCGGAAGGATCCGACCTGGGCGGAGTTCAGGCTGTGGCGTGTGCTCAGTGGGGATCAATTGGGCGTGCACTTTCGGCGCCAGGAACCGATCGGTCCGTACATCGCCGACTTCGCATGCCGGTCGCTGCGCATCGTGGTCGAGACCGACGGCATGTCGCACTGGGACGAGACGGTGACAGAGCGCGACGACGCTCGGGACGGGTGGATGGCAGCCCACCACTGGCTCGTGTTGCGTTTCGCGGATGAAGACGTTCAAGGCGACCTGGACAGCGTGGTTCGAGCGATCGAGGCAGCCGTCGAAGAGCGACGGTCCGGATGGTGATCGGGTGGCTGGGCCCCCTCGGCTCGGTCCCTGGCGGGACGCTCGCCGATCCCCCGGGGACCGGGGGATTGCGTATGAGGCCGAGCCGCGGGTGGTCCTCGCTCGCCTCGGGGCCACCTGCCCCACGGATGAGCACCTTCTTACGCTGTCTCCCGCTTTGCGGGGGACCGACGAGCGCCGAAGGCCGAGTCGAGGGGGTGGCTGCGGTTGGGCCCCCTCGGCTCGGTCCCTGGCGGGACACTCGCCGATCCCCCGGCTCACGCCGGGGGATTGCGTAGGGGGTGGCGCGCCCCTGGGTGCGTCGGTCTGGCATAGTGGCCGCCATGTCAGACGTCGTCGTGCCGGTCGACGTGCCCCAACTCGGGGACGACCGCCTGAAGAACTGGGCGAAGGTCGTCCACTCCGTGGACGAGGGCAAGGCGTCCGGCTGGGCGTTCGAGGGCGACTTCATAGCTACCGGCGGGATCCAGGACGTGCCCGCCGGAGCCGTGATCCTGGTGTACGGCGAACGCGGGTCGCGTCAGAGCCCGTCTGTCGAGGCCAAGGTGTACACCGCCAACAACGACGGGACGCTGAGCCAGGAGGCGGAGGCGAAGGGAAGGGCCTGGGCCAGGACGCTGCGTGACCGCGTCGTCGAGCTGCTGACGGCTGCAGAGGCGCTCCCCACGGGCGGGGTCGGGTGGCAGCCCGACCCCCCGGGGGCGGTCGGGTGGAAGCCCGACCTGATTCGATACTCGGAAGCGGCGCTGCGCGAGGAGCTGGCGCGTCGAGGGCTCGCCTCCTGAGCGACGATCCTCCCGCCGTCATCGGGGGACCGGTGCAGCGTGCCGGGTTCGTCTCGATGCTCGTGACCGCCATGGGCGTGGCGACATTCGTCGCAGGGATATTGAGCATCCTGTCGGCGGAGATCATCGACGAGTTCGACATCACGCGCCAGCAGTTCGGGCTCCTCATCACCGCACTCCTCGTCACCGGAGCCGGTCTGTCGTTCGCATCGGGCAAGATCACGGACGCCATCGGCGGCAAGGCCGGGTTCTTCCTCTTGTTCGCCCTGGCGGCCGCCGCATACGCCGTGTACGGGTTCGCCCCTGCGTATTGGGTGATGGCGCTCGGCGGGCTCGTCGGTGCGATGTCGAACTCGCTCGCCAACCCGACGACCAACAAGCTGATCTCCCTGCACATCCCGGCCGGTCGCCGGTCGGTGATCACCGGCATCAAGCAGTCGGGCGTCCAGGGGGCGGTCTTCTTCGGCGGGATCCTGCTGCCGGACGTGGCCCGCCGACTCGGCTGGCGAGGCGCCATGTTCACCGTCGCCGTCTTCTCGATCCTGTTTCTCCCGCTGGTCGCGGCTGCCATCCCGCGTGACACGGCGACCACATCCGCCGACCGGCAGGGTGCCGCACCTGTCCCCGGCTTCGTGCGCTGGCTCGCCCTGTACGGCTTCCTGCTCGGGTTCGCCGGTTCGGTGACGTTCCTCATCCCGCTGTTCGCCCAGGAGTCGCTCGGGATGAGCGCCGATGCGGGGGGCACCGCGGCGGCCGTCGCCGGGCTGGCAGCGTTCGTCGGGAGGATCGCGTGGGCGCGGATCGCGGAGCGGCGCGATCGCTACGTCGTCGAGCTGCTGTGGATCGCCGTGCTGTCGGCCGGGGCGGGGTACGTGTTGCTGCAGGCGACCCCGGAGCTGCCCTCGGCCCTGTGGGTGGGCGTCGTGCTCGTCGGCCTGACGTCCAGCTCGTGGAACTCGGTCGGGATGCTGGCCGTCATCTCACGTGCCGGGGTGCTGAGGACGGGAGGCGCCACGGGAACCGTGCAGGGAGGCTTCCTGCTCGGGCTCGGGATCGGACCTCCGATCTTCGGTCGGCTCGTCGATCGGACGGGGAGCTACGACTCGATGTGGCTGCTGTCCATCGGGTTCGTGGCGGCGGCGGCGCTGCTGTGCGCCACCTGGCTCTGGCGGGACCGGGTCGTCAGGGCTCGACGATGACCCTGCCCCGCATCTCGATCGGGTGGATCTCGCAGAAATACGGGTAGGTGCCCGCCGTCTCGAAGGTGACCGAGTATCGGCTCCCCTCGTCCAGGAAGCCCGAATCCCAGCGGCCGTCCTTGACGTAGGCGTCTCCTCCCCGACCGGATGTGGTCGTGTGGGCTCCCTGGTCGTTCGTCCAACGGACGCTGTCACCGACGGTGATGCGGACGGTCGGGGGACCGAAGGCGTAGTCGACCATCGACACGTCGACGCGTTGGGATGGAGGCTGGGTGGTGGTGGTGGTGGTGGTCGTCGTCGTCGTGGTGGTGGTCGTGGTCGTGGTCGTGGAGGTCGTCGACGTCGACGAGGTGGTGGTCGTGATGGGCGCAACCGTCGTTGTGGGAGGCGCAGTCGTGGTCGTCGCCGGCGCACCTGTTGTCGTGGCCGGCATAGTCGTCGTCGGCCTGCTGGTCGTCGATTCGACCGGAGCGGAGGTCGTCGTCTGGAGCGTCGTCGCCGCGCTCGTGCCGCAGGCGGTCGCCAGCGCCGCCACGACGATGCCACTCCGCAGTCTCACGCCGTCGGATACGGCGCCGTGTCGCATACCGGTTCGCGGTTGCGGCCGCGGCGCGGCGACCCGTAGCCTCGCCCGTCAGTGGCCACCGCCGGCAAGAACGACCCCCGCACGGTGTTCGGTTGGGCGATGTACGACTGGGCGAACTCGGCGTACATCACCATCTTCGGCGCGGTCGTCGCCGCCTTCTTCACGGACTCGATCGTGCCCGACGAGGGACTCTGGGGCCTGAGCGGCGAGACGTTGTGGGCGGCCGTCGTTTCGGTCGGAGCGATCGTGTTGTTCCTCTGGATGCCCATCATCGGCGCCATCGCCGACTACTCGGCGGCCAAGAGGGCTTTTCTGCGCGTCTTCGCCGTGTTCGGTGCGATCGTCACCATGCTCGTGCCGTTCGTCCCGGACGGCGCCGTGCTGCCGTTCCTGTTCCTCGTGCTGCTCACCCAGGTCGGCTTCGTCGGGGCGAACGTCTTCTACGACGGTTTCCTGCCTGACATCACGACCGACGCCACGATCGACCGGGTTTCGTCAAGGGGATTCGCCTTCGGGTACATCGGCGGAGGCCTCTACCTGCTCCTGGCGTTCGTGCTGCTCACGCTGAGCGGCGACGACGGGGCGACCGGGCTCGCTGAGGCGACGGCAGCACGCATCGGTATCTTCGGGGCCGGCGTCTGGTGGCTCGGGTTCACGTGGTTCGCCCTCGCCCGTTTCCCGGAGACCGGAGTCCCCGAACAGCTTCCCGCCGAGTACGGCGGGACCGCCAGGTGGAGGGCATACGCCTCCATCGGGTTCAGGAGGACGATCTCGACCGGTAAGAAGCTGCGCCGGTTCCCGCAGATCCTCCTCTTCGTCCTGGCCTTCCTCTTCTACAACGACGGCACCCAGACAGTCATCGCCATCAGCGGTGCATACGCAGAGGACACCCTGGGTCTCGAGCTCACCCAGATCGCCACCGCCTTCCTCATCGTGCAGTTCATCGCCTTCTTCGGGGCACTCGGTTTCGGAGTGCTCGCCGGTCGGATCGGCGCCAAGCGAGCGATCATCGTGTCGCTCGTCATCTGGGTGGGGCTCGCCATCGGGGCATACTTCCTCCCGGAGGGCGAGGCGCTGCCGTTCTATGGGCTGGCAGCCGTCGTCGGTTTCGTGCTCGGGGGCGTCCAAGCTCTGTCCCGATCGCTCTACGGGTCGATGATCCCCGAGGAGGCGTCCGCCGAGTTCTACGGGTTCTTCTCGGTGTTCTCGAAGTTCTCCGCCATCTGGGGCCCGCTCGTGTTCGCCATCGTCAGTGCCGTCACGGACTCCGGCAGGCCCGCCATCGTCTCGATCGTCGTCTTCTTCATCGTCGGGATGGTCCTGCTCGGACGGGTCGACGTCGATGAGGCGAGAGCGTCGCGGGAGCGGTGGCGCTTCGAAGGCGTCGAAGCCACGGTCGACTGACCGGCGTAGCCCGTAGGGGCCACTACGTTGCCTGGGATGCCCAAGGCCCTGCTCGTCATGCTCCTCGGCGCCCTGGCGGCATCGTCGTGCGCCACCGACGGTGTGTCCGGGGCGAGCACCACCGTCGTCCCGGTGTCGGCTCCGTCGTCGACGACCTCGCCTCCGACGACGGATCCGCCGGGCACCACCCCGGCGGAGCCCACCACGACCGGGCAGCCAACGACGACTGTGTCGCCGACGACGACTGTGTCGCCGACGACGACCGTGCCGCCGCTCGACGAGCTCGACCTGGAGTTGGAGCTCGTCGCCGAGGGCTTCAGGCAGCCGGTCTTCGTCACGGCGCCTCCCGACGACCCGCGCCTGTTCATCGTCGATCAGCCTGGGACGATCTGGGTGATCGACGGTGGAGACCCGGTTCTGTTCCTCGACATCAGCGACCGTGTGCTCGCCGAGGGCGAGCGGGGTCTCCTCGGCCTTGCCTTCCCGCCCGACTTCGCCACGACGGGCCTCTTCTACGTGGATTACACGGATGGAAACGGAGACACCAACATCGCCGAGTTCGCCGTGACGGCCGACTCGGGCGTCGCCGATCCCGACTCGGAGCGGACGGTTCTGGAGGTCTCCCAGCCGGCCTCGAACCACAACGGGGGAATGATCGCATTCGGCCCGGACGGAGCCCTGTGGATCGGCATGGGCGACGGGGGGCGCTCGAACGACGCCTTCGGCAACGGCCAGGATCCGGACACGCTGCTCGGAGCGATGCTGCGCATCCAGCCGTCCGCGGGGAACGGGGCCGAGTACCAGATCCCGCCGGACAACCCGTATGTCGACGGCGGCGGTGCGCCGGAAGTGTGGGCGATAGGTCTGCGCAACCCGTGGCGATGGTCGTTCGACGGCACCGTCCTCTGGATAGCCGACGTGGGCCAGAACACCATCGAGGAGATCGACACTCACGACACGACCGAGGGAGGCGGCGCCAACTTCGGCTGGCCGATCATGGAGGGCGGTTCCTGCTTCCAGGAGAAGGACTGCGACCGGTCGGGCTTGATCCAGCCCGTTGCCGACTACACCCACGCAGAGGGATGCTCGGTGAGCGGCGGCTATGTGTACCGGGGCGGGTCGATCCCGTCGTTGGACGGCCAGTACTTCTACGGCGACTACTGCGGCGGGTGGATCAGGTCGCTGGCGATCGGGGCGGACGGCGCCGTGGCAGGACGCGAGTGGTTCCCGAGCGGTGAGGTCGGAGGCTTGACGTCGTTCGGGGTCGACTCCTCGGGCGAGCTGTATGTCACGTCGACGTCTGGAGAGGTGTGGCGCCTCGTCGCCGCCGGACGATAGGTCGGGCTCAGAAGCGGAAGCTGCGGTCGTGGAGGCTCGGTCCGGCCAGCCACTCCCTGGCTGCGTCGCCCGGGATGAACATCTCGACGTGGCCGAGTGTCCGGAATCCCAACGCATGGAAGAACCGAACCGCTTCCCCATTGCGTGCGACCGGGCGCACTCCGACGGTGGCGGCGCCGCCGGCCAGAGACGCATCGACGGCGGTCGCGACGAGGGCCGCCCCGATGCCGGTGCGTCTGTGAGCGGCCGCCACGACCACGGGCTCGATCTCTCCTTCGTCACCGTCGATCAGCAGCCCGGCGAGCCCCACGACGACACCACCGGCAACAGCCACCCACGTCCCGACCCTGGTCGGCAGCGCCAGGTAGTCGTTGAAACCTGCACCGGGATCGTCACCCCCGATGTCGTCGGCGCGGTAGATCGCCCTGTGGTGCTCGGTCAGCTCTGCCCACAGAGCCCTGCATGCGTCGTGGTCCGGGTCGGCGTACGGCCGGACGGCAGCGTCCATCCGACCATTGTGGTCGACCTCGGCCTCGCCGTACCATCGCCGCCATGTCGATCGCCGTGGTCGGGAGCCTCAACCAGGACATCGTCGCCAGGGTCGAGCGGCACCCTCTCCCGGGCGAGACCGTCCTCAGCCATGGGCACTTCGTCGCCCCCGGCGGCAAGGGTGGCAATCAGGCAGTGGCGGCGGCCCGGCTCGGCCAGAGCGTGGCCATGGTGGGGAGGGTCGGCGCCGACGCCGCAGGGCGTGACATGGTTGCCGCCCTGCTCGCCGACGGGGTCGACGTCACTCACGTCCTCACGGACGAAGGGGCGACCGGGGTGGCGCTCATCACCCTCGACGACGCCGGCGAGAACGCCATCGTGGTGAGCCCCGGGGCGAACGCCAGGCTCACCGCAGCCGACGTCGAGGACGCCGCCCCGCTCGTCTCCGCTGCCAGCGTCGTCCTCTTGCAGCTCGAGGTGCCGCTCGAGGCCGTCGCCGCGGCGGCGGCGCTGGCGACCGGCACGGTGGTGCTCAACCCGGCGCCTGCCCGCCCTCTCCCCGCCTCTCTCCTCGAACGGATCACCGTCCTCGTCCCGAACCGCTCCGAGCTCGGGATCCTCGCGGGACAGGAAGAGCCGCACGACGTGGCTGCGGCGGCGGCGCTGGCGTCGCGGGTCGCGCCGACCGTGGTGGTGACCCTCGGCGAGGACGGGGCGATTCTCGTCAGGGGCGACGACTATCTGCACGTCCCGGCGCCTCCCGTCGTCCCGGTCGACACGACCGCAGCCGGCGACGCCTTCTGCGGAGCGCTCGCCGACGGCATGGCTCGGGGCCACCCGCTCGACGAGGCGGTGCGGTGGGCGGTCGCCGCCGGCGCGGCGGCGACCACTCGTTTGGGGGCGCAGCCCTCGCTCCCCTCGCGCCGCCACGTCGAGTCCCTTCTCGGCGCCTGACGATTCGATCAAGGGGCGGCCGGCTCGCTGGGGGCGCCGGCGCGCACGGAGAGCCGCCGTAGGACGAGGAGGGCCGCCGCGATGACGATCGGGGCGATCAGCAGACTGCGTCCCCCGAACCACAACACGGTCGCGAATGCGACGCCCCTGTGGGCGATCACAGCCGCGGCGACCAGCCCGAACAGGGCGACCACGTCGGGCCTGGCGTGGATGCGGGAGCGCCACAGGAGTGCCGCCGGTACCAGCAGGATCACGAGGTCGTAGTCGAACGTGTACGGCGAGATGAGCAGTCCGGCCCCGATGGCGAGCACGAAGCGGTCACTTGCAGGCACTCCCCGAGAGAACCGCCGCCAGCCGGCGACGACGACAACGGCGAGGGCGAGCCACGCCGCCCGCGCCAGAGACGCCCCGGCGAGCAGCGTGAATGTCGCCCGAGCCGTCACGTGCCTCGCAAGGCGACCCGGTTCGAGGGCGTCGGTCGACTCGAGAACGTGGGTCAGGTAGCCGGACCAGGCCGCCGGCGCCGTCAGGACGCTGATACCGATGAGGGCGGCTGCCGTCGCCGCTGCGCCGGACAGCTCGCGCCTGTGCACTCTCGGGTCGGTCACCCACAGCAGCGCCAACCCGATGGCGTACTGCGGCTTCAGGACGAGCAGGCCGCCGAGGATCCCCTGGACGACATGGAGCTGGTCGCGTGACCGGAGGTGGGCGACGAGCCCGATGATGCCGGCGGCGATGATGCTGAGTTGCCCGAGGCGAAGCGCCCAGGCGACGGGGGCGAAGAGCAGGCACAGCGAGATCCACGCCGTCGACATGCCGAGCTTGCGGAGCGCCAGCACGGCGAGGGCGACGCCGACAGACGTGACGATCAGCCAGCCCACCAGCTGGCTCAGCTCGGCGAATGTCGCCGTCAGCTGGCCGAGCATCGGTGTGAAGAGCAACTTCGGAGCGGGCGGGGGCACCTGGTAGCCGACGACGCCCGAGAGGGCTTCGAGGAATGCCTCGGGCGAGCGCACCAGGGTCCCCCCGGCGCGCACCAGGCTTCCTGCCGCCTGGATGGTCGCCGAGTCGGCCGCCCAGCCGTAATCCCAGAGATCGACGACATTCAGACCATCGGGCGCCCTGCGTGTCAGCCAGTCGACCCATTCGAGCGCCTGGACGGCCAGCGAGAGCGCCAGGGCGGCTGCGCCCCAGCGGCGGACGGCATCTCTCACCGCCGGCCTGCAGGGGTTCTCGGCTCTCGGACCACGCTCCTAGTCTCGTCGGCTGTGAGCGGGCGACCAATCATCATCGACACCGACCCGGGCCAGGACGACGCCGTCGCCATCCTCGTGGCACTCGCCTCGCCGGAGCTCGACGTGCGGGCGATCACCACCGTTGCCGGCAACGTCCCGCTCCCGCTCACGACGAAGAACGCCCTCATGCTCTGCGAGCTGGCCGGGCGGACCGACGTGCCGGTGCACGCCGGATGCGCCGGGCCCCTCGTGAGGCCGCTCTTCACCGCCGAGTACGTGCACGGGCCGACCGGTCTCGACGGAGCCAACCTCCCCGATCCGGTCACCACCCCGGCTCCCGGCCACGGCGTCGACGCCCTCATCGACATCGTGATGGCGTCCGACGACGTGACGATCTGCCCCCTGGGACCGCTCACGAACGTCGCCATGGCCATGGTGAAGGAGCCGGCCATCGTTTCCCGGATTCGAGAGATCGTCATGATGGGGGGCGGCTTCTTCGAGGGCGGCAACGTGACGCCCGCCGCCGAGTTCAACATCTACGTCGACCCGCACGCCGCTCATCGGGTGTTCCGGAGCGGTGTCCCCATCACGATGATGCCGCTCGACGTCACCCACAAGGCGGTGACGACCCCCGACAGGATCGAGGCGTTCCGCAGGCTGGCGACCCCGGCCGGCACTGCCGTCGCCGGGATGCTCGACTTCTTCGACCGCTACGACATCGAGAAGTACGGATCGGAGGGAGGGCCGCTGCACGATCCATGCGTCATCGCCTACCTCCTCGAGCCCGACATCTTCTCGGGCAAGCCTTGCCATGTCGAGATCGAGATCGCATCGGAGGCCACCATCGGCATGACCCTGGTCGACTGGTGGGGCGTGACCGGCAGTGAGCCGAATGCGCTCGTCATCGGCGACCTCGATCCCGACCGCTTCTTCTCGCTGCTCGTCGACAGGATCGCCACCGTCGCCCATGACTAGACCGATGCCGCGTATCACGAATGACCCTGGGGCGTCGGCTCTGCGCTGATACCGTGTTGCCCGGTGGGCTCATCTGGGCAGAGTCCTCGTCAGGGGGTGGGGGTATGTCATACGAGACGGCGGCCGCGCTCGTCACAGGCACGAAGTCATGTGAGCGATGCTCCGGTGACATGGTGAAGCTGGAGATCGGGACCCGGCTGTCGGTGCACATGCCGGGGGACACGCCCGAGGCGTACTGGACGGCGACCCCTCTCGACAGCTGGACGTGCACGGACTGTGGCAAGACGGACCTGTTCGCCAGGAACCCTCGGATCTTCAAGCGTTAGCGGACGGCTCAGCGAAACGCCTCGTGCCGCCCGGCCGCCCGCGGCCGTCTTCCGCGTAGAACGCCTTCCTGTCACACCCCGTCGGTACCATCGGCCACATGGCTAGATTGCACGTCGAGGGGTGGGCGCCTGAGTACGGCAACCCGTTCGACCCCGATCCCGAGCTGCTCGACGAGACGAAGGTCGACGAGGCCGTCGAGATAGCCGGGCGATGGGACCCGATCGACGGACAGGACGACGGCGTCGAGGTGATCGCCTTCGTCGACGGAGTGCGTCGGGTCGACGCTCGGCTCGTCCTCGACGATACCTCCGGCCCGGTCCCGGGAATCTGCGGGTCGTTCGGCGTCGGAGCCGTGCTCTGGGACCGCGCCCGGGAGATCTCCGAGTTCGAGTCGTGCCTCGTTCACCGGCTGGCCCTCTTCGGCTCCGGGAGGGGCCACCCCTTCCCACCCGTCTCGCCGGAGCTGACGTACTCCAGCGAGTCGGTCGCCGAGTCCGATCCGGCTGCATTGATCCAGCGCTTCCACGGGGCGATGCGCAAGGCCGAGGCGGTGCTGTCCGAGCGGCTCGCCCAGCAAGGGCTCTTCGTCGTCGCCGACGGTCCCATCAACGACCTGTCGGCGACCGAGAAGGTGGGCTACATCAAGACCCACCGGGCGCCCTACCTCTCGGAGGTGGCTCTTCCCGTCGTGGGGCGCTTGCGCGCCGGCCAGAGGACCCCCCTCTTCCTCATCGGTGCAGGGGGCGCCTACCCGCGCTACTCGTGGTACTTCAAGCTCGCCGACCTGCCGGGCGGTCACTCGTGGACGGGCGTCGTGCGCGGGGAGCTCTCGAGCCACCTCGATCTGGCGACGGCCGTCAACGTCGCCAACCGGGCGACGGCTGTGCTCCCGCTCGTGGGGTCGCAGCCGCACCGGGACCCGAGAGCGCCGCAGAACCTCGTTCCGATAGCCGCCCTCGAGCGCCGGCTGCGCCGGCTCCTCGGTGATGGGACATTCGTGCACCGCCAGCTACGGTCTGCAGTGATGCGCGACCTCGCAGGATCGGGGCGATGACCGAGCGATCACAGAGCGTCAGCGGCGTCGGCCGCGTCATGGGCGTGCAGCACTCGACGACGAGCGAGTTCCGCGTTGCCCTCGACGACGACGACTATCTCCAGCTCGACGACCTCGTCGTTGTCCGCACCCAGGTGCCCAAACAGGGGGAGGTGCGCACCTACGGGATCGTCACCGAGGTGGAGGCGAAGCACGAGGGCGCCCAGTTCGAGAGCGACACCCACCTCATCGGGGCGGGCGTGCTCCCCGGCCAGAAGGTGCGGTCCGCCCAAGTGGCCGTGACGCGGGTCGAGCCCGAGATCTGGGTAGCCCCCGACCCGGGGGAGATCGTCGAGCGGGCGTCCGGCGAAGCCAGGGAGAAGGCCCTCTACGTCGACGAGATGGCCCGCCCGCTCCCCATCGGCATCGGCAGGGACGGCGAGCCCGCCTACATCGACCTCGACTTTTTCGACGGACGCAAGGGCGGGCACATGTCCATCAGCGGCATCTCCGGCGTCGCCACCAAGACGTCGTTCGCTCTGTTCTTCCTGCGGCTGCTGAGCGGCAGGCCCGACGTCGTCGGGGAGGGAGCCGCCAACCTTCGGGTGCTCGTGTTCAACGTGAAGGGCGAGGACCTGCTGTGGTTGGACAAGCAGAACAAGTACTTCGACGACGACGCCGCCCTCCGCTGGGAGCGGCTCGGTGTGTCGCCTGCTCCGTTCCCGTCCGTCTCGTTCTGGGCGCCCCCGGCGGCGCGCAGCGGCGACGTCGTCGTCCCGGACACGGGAGGGAGGCAGGTCGGTGTCGACGCCTTCGCCTGGACCCCGCGCGAGTTCGTCGAGGAGGGTTTGCTGCGGTTCTTGTTCACCGACTCGAACGACGCCCGCAACCAGATCCCGTTCATCGAAGAGCGGGTTCGCTCACAGCTGGCCAGGTACTCCGTCGACGTGGCCGGCGAGCCCGGCGCCGTCGTTCTCCGAGACCCGGCAGAGGGCCACAAACCGGGCGAGTTCGTCGGCCCGAACAAGGGCGAGCGGGTGATCCGCGACCTACGCGGCCTGGTCGAGGCGATCGAGGAGTTCGTCGAGCCGGAGGATCACGAACCGGACCAGCGGTGGACGGGACGAGCCCAGGTCGGGACCATCTCGGCGTTCATGCGGCGCCTCCATGCCGCTGCGCACCGGCTCGGGCATCTCGTGAGGGCCGGCGAGAGCCGCCGCATCGACCGCCGGGCATCCCAGGTGACCGTCGTGGCGATCCAATCGCTGCACGACCTCGGGCAGCGGTTCGTCGTCGGCGCCCTTCTCGCCGAGACGTTCGCCGAGAAGGAGCAGACGGGCCAGCGCCTCCCGCTGTCTGTGATCGTCCTCGACGAGTTGAACAAGTACGCCCCCCGCGAGGGAGCCAGTCCACTGAAGGACATGCTCATCGACATCGCCCAACGGGGCCGGTCGCTCGGTGTGCTCCTCGTCGGCGCCCAGCAGACGGCGAGCCGAGTGGCGCCCGAGGTGATGGAGAACGCCGCCATCAAAGTCGCCGGCCGGCTCGACGCAGCCGAGGCGGAACGATCCGAGTACGGGTGGATGCTGCCGTCGACCCGGGCGAGGGCACGCCTGCTCAAGCCGGGCACGATGGTCGTCAGCCAGCCGGCGATCCCGGTCCCCCTCGTGCTCGACTTCCCGTTCCCACCATGGGCGACACGCAAGGAAGAGGTCGCCGAGGGGAGTGACGGCGACCCGTTCCGCGGCCTGTGAGGACCGCACTATGAAGGTCCTGCACACCTCGGACTGGCACGTGGGAAAGCGGATCGGGCGGTACGACCGCAGCGCCGAGTATCGCGAGGTCATCGACGAGGTCGTGGCGATCGCCACCGCAGAGCGAGTCGACCTCGTGCTCCACTCCGGAGACGTCTTCGACCGGCCGATGCCGCCCGTCGAGGCGCTCCAGATCGCCTTCGATGGCCTCGTGAGCCTCTCGGACGGCGGCCGCAGGCCTGTCGTCGTCATCGCCGGGAACCACGACTCGCCCGGCTTCTTCGAGGCGCTCGCTCCATTCATGGCGCCGCAGAACATCCATCTCGTCGGCGAGGTCAAGCGGCCTGACGCCGGGGCGGTCATCGAGGTCGAAACGGCGGCCGGGCGCGCCGTGATCAGCTGCTTCCCGTTCCTCAGGGAGGGGAGGGTCGTCGACTTCCTGGCAGAGGCCGACGAGTGGTACAAGCACTACGCCGACCGTCTGCGCCGCATCTCCGAAGCGTATGCGACGAAGGCGGCCGAGCTGGCAGGGGCGGACGCCGTGACGTTCCTCCTCGCCCACTTCCTCGTCGGGGGCGTCAAGGTCCACGGGCACGGCGCCCCGCGCGGCGAGCGCCAGCTCCACATGGGCGAGGCATACGCGGCGACGCCTGAGGCGATCCCCCCGGGGCCGCAGTACGTGGCGCTCGGGCACATCCACGCTCCCCAACCGGTACCGGGAGCGAAGGTCCCGGCCGAGTATGCCGGTTCGCTCCTCGAGCTCGACTTCGGCGAGGCAGGCGAGAAGAAGCGGGTCGTCGTCGTCGACGCCGAGCCGGGGCTACCCGCCAAGGTCAAGTCGATACAGCTCACGAAGGGCAGACGGCTCGTGCGCGCCAGCGGAGGGTGGCAGGACCTGCTCGTCCGCGACGACCTCAGGGAGGCGTACCTCGACCTGACCGTCGACACCGCCGGACCAGACCCCGGGCTCGCCGACAGGGCCCGCACCGAGTACGACTACCTCGTCAAGGTCCGGGCGGAGTACCCGCGCCTGGAGCAGAGCTCGGGAGCCGCTCATGAGGCCCGCTCGCTCGAGGAGCTCTACGCCGACTTCCACGCCGACCGTCACGGGATCGCCGCAGACGAGCTCACCCTCGAGCTGTTCCGCGACATCATGGAAGAGGCGGCCGGTGCGCCCGCTTGAGCTGCGGATCGCCAACTTCCGCTCGTACTTCGGGGCGCCCGTCGTGTTCGACTTCCGGGGGAGGCGCCTCACCGGCATCGTCGGGCCGATCGGAAGCGGGAAGTCTTCCATACTCGACGCCGTCTCCTTCGCCCTGTACGGGCGGACCTCGACGATCGCCGGAGCCACGAAGTCGCTGATCCATCAGCGTGCCGACGGGGCGACGGTCGCCCTTCGGTTCGAGGTCGACGGGGAGGTGTGGCAGGTGATGCGCGCCCCGCGGCGCAAGGGTCAGAGCCAGCACGCCCTCGTCCACCTCGCAGCAGACGCCGACGACGCCGAGGAGCTGCAACGGGTCGTCCTCGAGGCGGACGTCAATGCCAAGGTGATCGAACTGCTCGGGCTCGAGTTCGATGCCTTCTCCCGCTCCGTCCTCCTGGCGCAAGGCCGGTTCGCCGAGTTCCTCTCGTCGCAGCCGGCGGAGCGCGACCGTGTCCTCAAGGGCGTCTTCGGGCACGATCGAATCGACGCCATGCGCGAGGTCGCCAAGGAGCACGTGCGAGCCGAGTCCGCCGAGCTCGACAGGCTCGCCGGCAGGCTCGATCAGCTCGCCCGCCTCGAGCAGCGCCTCGTCGAGAACCGTGCCGCCATCCTCGATCTCGACGAGCGCATCGAGCGCCTCCAGAAGGCTGAGCCGGCTTTCGTCGACCTCGACGAGCGGGAAGCGACCGCCAGGGCGGCAGGGGAGTCGGCACGCAAGCGCCTCGATGAGGTGGCCGCCCATGCCG
>Ga0302046_10001220_pt1 | contig 24199 bp, 19 predicted proteins | sample RVTome_11_FD_200261 | JGI IMG/M metagenome (GOLD analysis project Ga0302046, IMG submission 200261) | Soil microbial communities from uranium-contaminated site in the Upper Colorado River Basin, Wyoming, United States - RVT147D111 (version 2) ... | reverse complement strand
TCGTAATAAAACCCCGCATTCGTCCCTCCATGACAAGGAGAGACCTTCAGAATCCAAATCTTCACAAAAAGCAATACTCGACAAACATTCATATGCGATTCCCCTGCCCCGCCGGGGGGGAGGGAAATTGAGAGCAGCCGGTTCCAACATTCCGGATTTCGCTCTGGGGCCGCTCGCTCACTCCCCCGCCACGGGGGCGGGGCGGCGTGACGGCAGGCGGAGCGTCGCCACGGCGATGCCGGAGAGGATGACCGTGAAGGCCGCGATGGCGCGCCAGGTGAAGGGCTCGCCCAGCAGCAGCACGCCCCAGGCGACCCCGACGACCGGGGCGATGTAGTTGTTGGCGGCGACGAAGTTCGGTCCCACCGTCGCGGCGAGCCGGAAGTAGAGCAGCATCGCCAGGCCCGAGGCGAACACGCCCAGCATGGTGATGCCGAAGAGCGAGATGCCGGTCGGCTTCAGCGCCAGCGGCGTCTCGACGATGAAGGCGAGGATGACGATCATCACCGTCGAGCAGGACATCGAGGCCCCGGTGGCGACCAGCGCCGGCACGTCGCGGATGCGCCGCGCCACCACCAGCGAGATGGCGAAGCAGAGCGCGGCGCCGACGATCATCACCTGTCCCCAGAACCTTCCGCCGAGGCCGCCGAGCGAATCGGGCCCGATCAGCAGGACAATGCCGGCGAAGCCGAGGAGCACGCCGACGAGCTTGCGCAGGCTGAACTTGTCGTCGGTGAAGGCGTGCGCCAGCGGCAGGGTGAGGAGCGGCACCGTGGCGATGACGATCGCGGCGAGCCCGCTGTCGATCTCGACCTGGCCGGTGCTGATGAGCGAGAAGGGCAGCACGTTGCCGAACAGCCCGAGGAAGAAGAAGCTCCGCCAATGCCGCCGGTCGCGCGGGAACCGGTGGCCCGCCAAGCGCGCGGCGAAGACCAGGATGACCGCGCCCAGGATGATGCGCGAGGCGGTCAGCGTGATCGGCGTGAGCGAGCGCAGGCCGAGCTCGACGAACATGAAGGACGAGCCCCAGATGACCGCCAGCGTGAGCAGCGTCGCGTAGTCGGCCGGCCGCGCGACGTGCGGGGCGCTCGCCCCGCCCGGAGGCCCCGGTCGCGCGCTCATGGCCGGCCCACGGGAGGGTGGCTCACCGGCACCGGGCCAGCGCCAGGCGGAGCGCGGCCGCGACCTCGCCGCGCTCCCGCGGCGTCAGGAACGAGCCGATCGCCAGGCTGCGGCCGTGGCTGGTCAGGGTGAGCTGGCTCGAATGCCGCACCGGCTCGGCAAGCTCGACGCGCAGCCAATAGGGCTGGAACGACCAGCGGCGGCTCTTGCCCGAGGGGGCGACGCGCTCGACGATGAGCTCGCGCGGGGTCAGGCGGATGACCTCGTGCGCCCGGCCGCTGCGGTAGGAGGCCTTGAAGGCCCAATAAATGAGCGCGACGTCGAGGCCGAAGAAGCCGAAGACCGGCCAGGCGCCGGCCAGGAGGAAGGCGATCCCGCCGGCGAAACCGACCAGCGCGATCGCCGCCATCAGGAGCGCGAAACCGCGCGGGCCCAGGCTGCGGTGGGGGTAGAGCACCACGTCGAAGAGGTAGGGCTCGGGCGTCTCGGCGCCGGGGGGCGGGTCGCGTTCGTCCATGGCGGCGATCTTACGCGCCGCGCGCGGTCCCCGAAAGCGCGACCGCGCATCGGGGGTGTGCGCGGGGGCCGGGTGGGCGCTAGATCGGATCGCATTTGGGCCGGATCAAGAAGTGATTCGACCTGATCACGACCTGCTCTAAAGTGCGGCGCCATGAAGAAACCCGACATCGAGGAATTCTTTCGCCGGCTGGAGGCGGCCGACGCCGACCCGCGGGGCGAGCTCGACTACGTCAACCCCTACACGCTGCTGGTCGCCGTGGTGCTGTCGGCGCAGGCGACCGACGTCGGCGTCAACAAGGCGACCAAGGCGCTGTTCGCCGCCGCCGACACGCCGGCGAAGATGCTGGCGCTTGGCGAGGCCGGGGTGCGCGGGCACATCAAGACCATCGGGCTCTTCAACGCCAAGGCCAGGAACGTGATCGGGCTCTCGGAGATCCTGCTGCGCGAGCATGGCGGCGAGGTGCCGGCCGACCGCGAGGCGCTGGAGCGGCTGCCCGGGGTCGGGCGCAAGACGGCGAACGTCGTGCTCAACATCGCCTTCGGGCAGCCGACCATCGCGGTCGACACGCATATCTTCCGGATCGGCAACCGCACGGGACTGGCGCCCGGCAAGACGCCGCTCGCGGTGGAGCAGGAATTGCTCAAGGTGGTGCCGGAGCGCTATCGCCTCCACGCGCATCACTGGCTGATCCTGCACGGCCGCTACGTCTGCAAGGCGCGCAAGCCCGACTGCCCGGCGTGTATCGTCAGCGATCTCTGCGGGTTCAAGGCGAAAACGACGGTTTGAAAGGAAGTGAACCACGGAGGCACAGAGGCACAGAGGGGCCCCGCACAACACTGTCCACCACCTCGTCAGTTTCCGCGAATGCGGGAATGACGAGGTGGTGAGGGCACCGCCCCTACAAATAAAAGCGGAAAATTCGGGGTCGCGTCAGCTCTTGGCGCGGTTCGACAGGGCGTCGGACATGCAGGCCTGGTCGGTGAGGCCCGTGCCGCCGCGGCGGCGGAGCTCGGCGTGCTTGACCTTGAAGCCGCCGCCCTCCTGGTAGAGGAAGACGTCGAGCAGGCAGGCGCTGCCACGGTACTGCCAGACCTGGGCCGGGCCGTCGGTGCGCCGGAAGGCCGGCGCGCCGAGCGCGCTGCGGATCTCGCTTTCGGACTTGCCGACGAGGTCGCCGGCGCTCGACGTCGAGGGCGTGCGGCTGGCCAGGAGGCCGCCGGCGCTCGAGCCGGCGAGGCCGCCCGAGGCGGCGCCGCCGCCATCGGCGACGCAGGCGCCGAGCGCCAGGGGGGCCGCAAGGGCCAGGACCGTGAGGATGGGGCGTTTGGTCATGCTGCTTCCTTTGCTTTCGCGTCTCATGCGCCGCTTCGTTCGTCTCAAGCCGCCGGCACTTTTTTCCTGCCACGCCGGCACCGCCGGCCTACTTTTTATGCCGGCGCCGCCGGGAGGGGCCGCTGGCGCAGGTCCTCGAAAACGTGGGTCATGAAGGCGGTGGCGATCACCGGGCTCAAGAGATTGAGGAACGGCACCGACATGATCACCGCGATCAGGAACCCCGCCACGAAGGCGCTGCCGCCGTTGGCCTTGCGGAACGCCTTGGCCTCCCTGGGCGGCATCCGGCGCATGGCCACCATCTCCATGTACTCGCGGCCGACCAAGTAACCGTTGACCAGCCAGGAGACGACGAACCCCAGACCCAGGAGGATCGCCATCAGGAGATAAACCGGCATCGCCAGTATGTTTACCAGCAGTATGATCAACGTGAACTTAACGAGCTCGGGCAGGATCTCGGTGGCGAATGCCTGGCCGCGGGGGGCGGGAAGCGCTGGAAAGTGGCGCGCCTCGACCGCCCGGCTCACCGTCTCCAGGAACATCGACGAAATGAGGGTGATGAAGGTCGGCAGGAGGAACCAGGCCACGACGAGCGCGCCGAACCAGCCGAAGACCTTGAGGACGTAGTTGCCCCAGCTCCACGGCCAGGTCTCGAAGAAGGTGGTGTTGTTGATGAAGTAGAACATCCCCCAGACCAGCGCGATCATCACCACCAGCGAGATGGCGAGGGTGATGAGGACGACGTTGAGTATCTTGGGATCGCCAAGCTGCCCGAAGGCCTTGCCGAGATGGGAGAACAAGGGCGAAGCACTCCGGTCCGTGGATATCGCCTGGGCGGGCCGGGGCGGGCCGGCGGGAAGCGCGCGGCGGACGCGCTCGCGAGGTCTACGCGTATATATGGGCGGCCGTGCGAACGGCAATGGGTCGCGCGCCGCACGACGCGCCCGGCGCCGCCGTTGCCTGGCCCCGCTCCATAGCTATACTCGCGCGCGCCGCCGGAACGTCCCCAGCGAAATCAGGCGCATAGTGCCCAATTCCCCAAGGAGAGCATGCCCCCCATGTCCGACATACCCGCCACCCTCCCGGCGACCTTGGACGTCGTCGGCATCGGCAACGCCATCGTCGACGTGCTCGCCCATGCCGACGACCGCTTCCTGGAGGACCAGGGGCTGGCCAAGGGGGCGATGACGCTGATCGACGCGACCGAGGCCGAGACGCTCTACGCGGCGATGGGCCCGGGCATCGAGGTCTCCGGCGGCTCGGCGGCGAACACCATGGCGGGGATCGCCAGCTTGGGCGGCAAGGGCGCCTTCTTCGGCAAGGTGCGCGACGACCAGCTGGGCGAGGTCTTCCGCCACGACATCCGCGCCATCGGCGTGCAGTTCGAGACCGCGCCCGCGACCGACGGGCCGTCGACCGCGCGCTGCCTCATCTTCGTCACCCCCGACGCCCAGCGCACCATGCAGACCTATCTCGGCGCCTCGGTCGAGCTCGGGCCCGACGAGGTCGAGGAGGACACGGTCAAGGCCGCGCAGATCACCTATCTGGAAGGCTACCTGTGGGATCCGCCCGAGGCCAAGGCGGCCTTCGTCAAGGCGGCGGAGACGGCGCATGCGGCGGGGCGCAAGGTGGCGCTCTCGCTCTCGGACAGCTTCTGCGTCGACCGGCACCGGGCGGAGTTCCGCGACCTGGTCGACGGGCATATCGACGTGCTGTTCGCCAATGAGGACGAGATCCTGTCGCTCTACGACGTGCCCGACTTCGACGGGGCGCTGCAGGAGGTGCGCGGCAAGTGCGACATCGCGTGTTTGACGCGGAGCGCCAAGGGCTCGGTGCTGGTGCAGGGCGACGAGGTGCATATCGTCGACGCGGTGCCGGTGGCGAAGGTCGTCGACACGACGGGGGCGGGCGACCTCTACGCGGCGGGCGTGCTGTTCGGGCTCTCCAACGGCTACGAGCTGGCGACGGCCGGGCGCATCGGCGCGATCTGCGCCGGCGAGGTGATCGGCCACATGGGCGCGCGCCCCGAAGTGCCGCTCGACAGGCTGGTGAAGCAAAAGCTGGGGTGAGGTGGGGAGACGGCCCGGGCCTCGTCCTTCGACAAGCTCAGGATGAGGCCCTCTTACCGTAATTCCTCATCCTGAGCCTGTCGAAGGATGACGGCCGCTCCCTTGCCCAGGATGAGGCCCTCTTACCGCAATTCCTCATCCTGAGCCTGTCGAAGGATGACGGCCGCTCCCTTGCCCAGGATGAGGCCCTCTTACCGCAATTCCTCATCCTGAGCCTGTCGAAGGATGACGGCCGCTCCCTTGCCCAGGATGAGGCCCTCTTACCGCAATTCCTCATCCTGAGCCTGTCGAAGGATGACGGCCGCTCCCTTGCCCAGGATGAGGCCCTCTTACCGTAATTCCTCATCCTGAGCCTGTCGAAGGATGACGGCCGCTCCCTTGCCCAGGATGAGGCCCTCTTACCGTAATTCCTCATCCTGAGCCTGTCGAAGGATGACGGCCGCCCCCGCGCTGGCGCTCGCTTCGGCGCGTCTCTAAGATCGGGCCGTGCTCCCGCCCGACCATACGCCGTGATGGCCACCGCCGCGAAATCCGACCGCCCGAGCTGGCTTGAGACGCTGGCGGCGTTCAAGGAACGCCCGGTCATCGCCATGCTGTTCCTCGGTTATCCCGCCGGGGTGCCGCTGATGATGGTGCTGGCGACCTCGGGCTTCTGGCTGCGCGAGATCGGGGTGAGCCGCACCTCGATCGGCTTCCTGGTCTGGGCGAGCTTTCCCTGGGCGCTCAAGATCTTCTGGGCGCCGCTGGTCGACCGCATGCCGCTGCCGGTGCTGACACGGTGGCTCGGCCAGCGCCGGAGCTACATCCTGCTGACCCAGTTCGGCATCGCCGGCGGGCTTATCGCCATCGCCTCGCTCAACCCGCAGGCGGTGTTCGACTCCGGCGGCAATGCCACCAGCACCGCCGCACGCATCGCCGGACTGACCGCCGAAGGGGCTGGCGTCATCCCGCTGCTTGGCGGCCTGATGAACGTGGCCCCCACGCCGCCGCCCAGCGATGTCGTGGTGACGATGGCGCTGTTGCTGTTGCTGGTATCGTTCTGCTCCGCGACCCAGGACATCGCGCTCGACGCCTTTCGGATCGAGTCGGCGCCGTCGAAGCTGCAAGGCGTGATGGCGGCGGCCTACCAGTACGGCTACCGAATCGCGATCCTGGTGGCCGGCGCGGGCGCACTCTTTCTCGCCGCCGCCTTCGACTGGGCGACGGCGTATCTCTTGATGGGGCTCTCGATGGTGGTCGGCATGGCGACCATCCTGCTGGTCCGCGAGCCGCCGCATCCGGTGACCGCGGCAACCAGGGAGCTCGAGGCCGCGTTGGCCGCGCGGGTCGCCAGCGCCGGCCGGCTCGGCGGCGGACTCGCCAAGATCGCCAGCTGGTTCTCGGTCGCCGTCGTGGCGCCCTTCGTCGAGTTCTTCAAGCGGAATGGCTGGATGGCCTTGGTGATCTTCCTGCTGATCGGCTCGTTCCGGCTGTCCGACCTGACGCTGGGGGCGATGGCGAACCCGTTCTACGTCGACATCGGGTTTTCCAAGCTCGAAGTGGCGAGCATCGCAAAGGTTTTCGGCGTGGTCATGACGATCATCGGCGTCGCGGTCGGCGCCGCCTTCATCGTGCGCTACGGCATCATGCCCATGCTGCTGGTCTCCGCCGTGCTGCTGACGGTGACGAACCTGCTGTTCGCGGCGATGGCCGTGGTCGGCAGCGAGATCTGGATGCTCACCATCACCATCAGCGCCGACAACCTGGCGGCGGGGATCTCGGGCTCGGTCTTCATCGCCTATCTCTCCTCGCTCACCAACCGCGCCTACACGGCGACGCAATACGCGCTCTTCACCTCGCTGATGAGCCTGTTCGGCAAGTTCGTCGCCGGCTGGTCGGGGGTGGTCGTCGACACGGTCGGCTGGGTGAGCTTCTTCATCTACGCCTCCGCGCTCGGCATCCCCTCGGTGCTGCTGATCCTCTACATCATGATCCGCGGCAAGGAGGGCACGCCCGACTACCATCTGGGCGACGAGCCCGACGCGCCGGCGGTCGCGGCCAAGCCGGCGGAATAGCCCGCTTGACCCCGGCCGCGCGGACTTACACTCTGGCCCAGTCTTTCTCCCCGCCGCGAGCCACGCATCCATGAGCGAAGCCCCGATCACCCTCGCCGATATCGAGGCGACGCGCGATGCGATCGCGCCCTGGGTGATCGAGACGCCCGTCGTGCGCTGGGGCGGGGCCGAGATGGCGGCGCGCCTCGGCGAGGGCACCGAGGTCTGGCTGAAGCTCGAGCTCATGCAGGTGGCGGGCTCGTTCAAGCCGCGCGGCAGCATCAACAACCTGCTCGGCCTCGACGCGGCGGCGCGGACGCGCGGCGTCACCGCGGTCTCGGCCGGCAACCACGCGATCGCCGTCGCCTTCGCGGCGCGCGAGCTCGGCTCGACCGCCAAGGTGGTGATGCCCGCCAGCGCCAACCCCTACCGCGTCGCGCGCTGCCGCGAGCTCGGCGCCGAAGTCGTGCTGATGGACGACGTCGGCAAGGCCTTCGACGAGGTCAAGCGCATCGAGGCCGAGGAGGGCAAGACCTTCGTCCACCCCTTCGAGGGCCGCGCGACCATCCTGGGCACCGCGACGGTCGGCCTGGAGCTGATGGCCCAGCTGCCCGGGCTCGACGCCGTGGTGGTGCCGGTCGGCGGCGGCGGGCTGATCTCGGGCATCGCGCGCGCGGTGGCGCTGACCAGTCCGGGCTGCCGCGTCTACGGCGTCGAGCCCGAGGGCGCGCCGACCTTGAGCAAGAGCCTGGCGGCCGGCGAGCCGCGGTCGATCGACGCGGTGCGGACGATCGCCGACAGCCTCGGCGCGCCGCATGCGGCGCCGATGTCCTTCGGGCTCATCCAGGACCATGTCGAGGAGGTGGTGCTGGTCGACGACGACGCATTGCGGGAGGCGCTGGCGCTCCTCTTCACCGAGCGTAAGCTGGCGGCCGAGCCGGCAAGCGCGGCCTCGACGGCGGCGCTGCTCGGTCCGCTGAAGGACAAGCTCGCGGGCCAGCGCGTCGCGCTCGTCGTCTCGGGCGCCAACATCGATCTCGAGGGCTTCGCGACGCATGTCCGCGCGGGGCTCGAGGCGGCGGACGCCTAGCGGAAAGGACCGAACGTGGCCGAGGCCTCCGAAAGCGCACCGAAACCGGCCGATGAGACCGAAGGCCAGGGCGCCGCCGCCTGGCAACGGTGCTTCGCCTTCCTCTGCTTCGGCATGGCGGTGGGCGCGCCGGCGGCGGACAGCCTGAACGCGCTCCGCTTCCTGCCCGGCTCGGGCGCCGTGGAGACCATGTTCGGGCTGCCGGTCTTCATTCTCGGCACCATCGGGCTGGCGCGGATCGTGACGGCGCCCTTCGTCGACGCCTTCGATCCGCCGGTCCTGCAGCGCCTCGGACGGCGGCGCGGCTGGACGGCGCTGCTGACCGGGCTGCTGCTCGTCCTGGCCGCGCCGATCCTGCTCCTGGCGCCGCCGGGCGCCCCGATCGGCACGCCCGCGGGCCCGCTCGACCTGGCGCTGATGCTGGCGGCGATGCTGGTCGCCGGCGCGCTGCTGGCGACGATCGACGGGCTGCGCTCGACCCAGCCCGGCCGCCGCGGCCAGGGCGCGCTGGCGGCCGCGCAGTATCTCGGCACCGTCGTGCCGGCCGCCTTCGTGCCGATCATCCTGCGCCAGCCCGACAGCCTGACGATCAGCGCCTTCCTGTGCGCCTTCATCGCCACCGGCTGGCTCGGCCTGTGGCTGCTGCCGGGGCGCGAGGCGGCCGCGCCGAAGCTCCTCCAGCAGCCGGACGTGGCGGCCTTCCTCGGCGCGGCGCGCAATCTGTCGCGCGGCGGCAAGACGGCCGTCGCCTGGCTCTATGGCGCCTTCGTCTGCCCGATCGCCGATTTCTTCCGGCGCTTCGGCGGGCTCGCCTGGGCGATCCTGGCGGTGCTGGTGCTGGGCGACCTGGCGACGCATCTCGATACGCGCGAGCTGCTGCAGCGCAACGCGACCGTCCTGACCCCCGCGATGATCTCGGCGATCGGGGTGGCGCGCAGCGTGGCGCAGTTCGCCGGGGCGATCCTCGCCGCCTGGGTCATCTGGCGCGTCGGCCCGGCGCGCGGGCTCGCCGCGACCTTCGTGCTCGCCGGCGCCGCCGCGCTCTCGGGCCTCGGGGCCATCGCGATGGCGCCGTCGGCGCCGTGGTTCGTGGCGGCGCTGGCGATCGGCGCGCTGGCGCAGGGCGCCATCCTGATCGGCTTCGTCGCCTTCATCGCGCGCGTCACCGCGCCCGCCTTCGCGGCCTGGCAGTTCACCCTGCTGTGGCTGGCGGGATTGCCGAACGGGGTCATCGTGGCGCTGCGCAACGCGATCGACGCGATGGTCGGCTTCACCGGAACCTTGATCGTCTTTCTCGCCCTGTTGGCCGTCTCGATCGCGCTGACCCGCTGGCTGGCGCGGCGGCTCGAGGCGCAGGAAAGCCCGGAATGATTTTCGCGCACGGTTGACGGACCACCCGGCGCCGGGCGATATCGGGGGACGCCGCAGAGATCGTGAGAGAGATCATGGCAGGCGCGCTGGAGTCGTGCGATGCGCATTGGCTGCCCCAAGGAGATCAAGACGCTGGAGCATCGGGTGGGGCTGGTGCCCTTCGCGGTGCGCGAGCTCACCCATCACGGCCACGAGGTGGTGGTCGAGCGCGGCGCCGGCGCCGGCATCGGCACGGCCGACGAGGTCTACGCCGCGGCGGGCGCGCGCATCGCGCCCTCGGCCGAGGACGTCTTCGCCGACGCCGAGCTGATCGTGAAGGTGAAGGAGCCGCTGGAGCCCGAGCGCAAGCGCCTGCGCGAGGGCCAGACGCTCTTCACCTACCTGCACCTCGCCGCCGACAAGACCCAGGCGCAAGAGCTCGTCGCCTCGGGCGCCACCGCGATCGCCTACGAGACGGTGACCGACGACGGCGGCGGGCTGCCGCTCCTGGCGCCGATGAGCGAGGTCGCCGGGCGCATGTCGATCCAGGTCGGCGCGCATTTCCTGGAGAAGGAGCATGGCGGGGCGGGCGTGCTGCTGGGCGGCGTGCCGGGCGTGCTGCCGGCGCGGGTCGCCGTCATCGGCGGCGGCGTCGCCGGCACCAGTGCCGCGCGCATGGCGATGGGGACCGAGGCCAACGTCATCGTGCTGGAGAAGTCGCTCGCCAAGCTGAGCCAGCTCGACCTCCATTTCGGCGGCCAGCTGCGCACGCTCTACTCGACCCTGGAGGCGGCCGAGACGGTGGTCTGCGAGGCCGACCTCGTGGTCGGCGCCGTGCTGCTGCCCGGGGGCATCGCGCCGAAGGTCGTCAGCCGCGCGATGGTGCGCTCGATGCGGCCGGGCTCGGTGGTCGTCGACATCTCGATCGACCAGGGCGGCTGCTTCGAGACCAGCCGGCCGACCGACCACGCCAAGCCGACCTATGTCGAGGAGGGCGTGATCCACTACTGCGTCACCAACATGCCGGGCGCGGTGCCGCGCACCTCGGCCTTCGCGCTCAACAACGCGACGCTGCCCTTCGTGATGGCGCTCGCCGACAAGGGGGTGAAGGGCGCGCTGGCGGAAAACCCGCACTTCATGGCGGGGCTGAACGTGCATGGCGGCAAGGTGACCTACGAGCGCGTGGCGCGCGACCTCGACCTCGACTACACGCCGGCCGCGGAGGCGCTGGCGGCATGAGCGCGGCGCGCATCGAGGTGATCCAGGGCGACATCACCAGGCTCGCGGTCGATGCGATCGTGAACGCCGCCAACGAGACGCTGCTCGGCGGCGGCGGGGTCGACGGCGCCATCCACAACGCGGCCGGCCCCGGCCTCATGCGCGAATGCCAGACCCTCGGCGGCTGCCCCACCGGCTCGGCCAGGATCACCGGCGGCTACAAGCTTAAGGCCAGGCACGTGATCCACGCGGTCGGACCGTTCTGGCAGGGCGGCGGGGCGGGCGAGGCCGAGCTGCTGGCGGGGTGCTACCGCGCCGCGCTGGCGCTGGCGCAGGCGCATGGCTGCGCCTCGATCGCCTTCCCGGCGATCTCGACCGGCATCTACGGCTATCCCAAGGCGGCCGCCGCCGGTATCGCGGTGCCGACGGTCAAGGCGGCGCTGGACGAGGCGCCCGGCGTCGAACACGTCGTCTTCTGCGCCTTCGACGCCGAGACGGCGGACATCTATCGGGGCTTGCTGGGCGGTTAGGCTGGCCACGACCCGCGAACGCCAGACATGAGTTGCCGGCGCCCTTGACCACGCAATGACCACGCGATGACCACGCGCAACCTCGACGCCGTCTTCAAGCCCGCCACGGTGGCGCTGATCGGCGCCAGCCCGCAGAGCGGGAGCCTCGGCCGCGTGGTGCTGGGCAACCTCTTGCGCGGGGGCTTCGAGGGCCGCGTCTGGCCGGTCAACCCGAAATACGACGAGATCCTGCGGGTGCGCTGCTACCGCTCGGTCGCCGCGCTGCCGCGCCCGCCCGACCTCGGCGTCGTCGTCACCCCGCCGCGCAGCGTCCCGGGGGTGGTGAAGGAATTGGGCGATGCCGGCGCGCGGGGCGCGGTGGTGATCACCGCGGGATTCGGCGAGGACGGACGAAAGGAAGGCAAGGCGCTGCAGCGCGACATGCTGAAGGCCGCCCAGCCGCACCTGCTGCGCATCGTCGGCCCCAATTGCCTCGGCGTCATGGTGCCGGGGATCGGCCTCAACGCGGGCTTCGCGCACATGGCGCCGGCGCCGGGCAAGCTCGCCTTCCTCTCGCAGTCGGGCGCCATCGTCGCCGGAGTGCTCGACTGGGCGGCGGAGCGCGATATCGGCTTCTCGCACATGGTCTCGATGGGCGCGATGGCCGATGTCGATTTCGGCGACCTGCTCGACCATTTCGGCCGCGACGCCGACGTGGGCGCGATCCTCATCTACATGGAGACCGTGACGCATGCGCGGAAGTTCATGTCGGCCGCGCGCATCGCCGCCCGCACCAAGCCGGTCGTCGTCATCAAGTCGGGCCGCCACGCGGCCGGCGCCAAGGCGGCGAGCTCGCACACCGGCGCCATGGCCGGGGCGGACGCGGTGTTCGACGCCGCTTTCCGGCGCGCCGGCATCCTTCGTGTCAAAACCCTCGACGAGCTCTTCGACGCGGTCGAGACGCTTTCCAAATGCGCGGCGCCCGCCGGCGACCGGCTCGCCATCCTGTCGAATGGCGGCGGCTTCGGGGTGCTTGCGGCGGACGGGCTGATCGACGCCGGCGGCACCATGGCGGTGCTGCCGAAGAAGACGATCGAGGCCTTGAACGCGGTCCTGCCGCCGACCTGGTCGCACGGCAATCCCATCGACATCATCGGCGACGCGCCGGGCGCGCGCTACGCGGCGGCGCTGGAGATCCTGCTGGAGGACACATCCTCCGACGCGGTGCTGGTGCTGAACTGCCCGACGGGGGTGGCGAGCTCGGAGGAGGCGGCGCGCGCGGTCGCCGAGGGGGTGGCGCTGGGCGCGGGCAGGAAGCTGGTCCTGACGAGCTGGGTCGGCGGGGCGGCGGCCGAGGGCGGGCGGCGCGTCTTCGCCGCGGCCGACGTGCCGGGCTACGACACGCCGGGCGATGCGACGCGCGGCTTCATGCATCTCGTCCACCACCGCGCGGCGCAGGCGGCGCTCATCGAGACCCCGCCCTCGCTGCCCCAGGAGTTCACCCCCGACAGCGCCGCCGCCCGCGCGCCGATCGAGGCGGCGCTGGCCGAGAAGCGCGAATGGTTGAGCGAGGTCGAGGCCAAGGCCCTGCTCGCCGCCTACGACGTGCCGGTCGTCGCCACCGAGATCGCCGCCGACGCCGACGAAGCGGCCGCGGCGGCGCGGCGCATCGGCGAGCCGGTCGCGCTCAAGATCCTTTCGCGCGACATCACGCACAAGTCGGACGTCGGCGGCGTCGTCCTCGGCGTCGACGGGCCCGACGACGTGCGCGCCGAGACCGAGGCGATGTTCGCGCGGGTGCGCGCGGCGATGCCCGAGGCGACGATCGACGGCGTCACAGTGCAGCAAATGATCGTGCGGCCCGGCGCGCACGAGCTGATCCTGGGCCTGACCGACGATCGGCTCTTCGGGCCCGTCGTGCTGTTCGGCGCCGGCGGGGTCGCGGTCGAGGTGCTCGACGACAAGGCCCTCGCCCTGCCGCCGCTCAACATGAAGCTCGCCATGGACGCGATCGAGCAGACGCGCATCCACAAGCAGCTCCGCGGCTACCGCGGCCGGCCGCGCGCCGATCTGGAGACGGTGGCGCTGACCCTGGTCAAGGTCTCGCGCATGGCGGCCGACCTCGCCGAGGTGACCGAGCTCGACATCAACCCGCTGTTCGCCGACGAGGCGGGCGTGATCGCGCTCGACGCCCGGGTGCGGGTGCGGCGCGCCAAACGCGGGGTGAAACCCGAGGACCGCCTCGCCATCCGGCCCTATCCGGTGGCGTTGGAGGAGATGGTCGAGATCGCCGGCAGGAAACTGATGCTGCGGCCGGTCCGCCCCGAGGACGAGCCGATGTTCCACGACGCCTTCAAGCGGCTCTCGCCGCAGGCGGTGCGCCTGCGCTTCTTCGCGCCGCTCAAGGTGTTGTCCCATCAGATGGCGGCGCATTTCACGCAGATCGACTACGACCGCGAGATGGCGCTGGTGCTGGCCGAGCCGAAGCCCGCCGGCAAGGCGCGCGGCTTCGGCGTCGCGCGCATCCACTGCGAGCCCGACAAGGCGCGCGCGGAGTTCGCCGTCACCGTGACCAGCGACATGGTGGGCAAGGGGCTCGGCGCGCTCTTGATGAACCGCATCATCGCTTATGCGCGCGACTACGGCATCGGCGAGATCTACGGCGACGTGCTGGCCGAGAACACGGCGATGCTCGGCCTCGCCCGCGCGCTCGGCTTCCACATCGAGCGCACGCCCGACGAGCCGGAGGTCCTGCGCGTGCGCCTGCCGCTGAAGACATCGCGCGCCCGGGCGAAGAAACAGGGCGACTGAATGGCCGAGCCGATCGAACCAAAGAGCCCCTACGTCGACGACACCCGCCCCGGGCGGCGGCCCTCGCTCAAGCGCTCGCTGGGCTTCTGGCCGCTCACCTTCTACGGGCTCGGCACCATCATCGGCGCGGGCATATACGTGCTGGTGGGCGAGGTGGCGGGACGCGCCGGCATGGGCGCGCCGCTCGCCTTCGTCGCCGCCGGCATCGTCGCCGGGCTGACCGGGCTCTCCTACGCCGAGCTGGTCGCGCGCCATCCCGAGGCGGCGGGCGAGACCGCCTATGTCTCCGAGGCCTTCGGCTCGCGGGCGCTGGCGCGGCTCGCGGGCGTGGCGCTGATCTTCGTCGCGGTGATCGCCGCCGCCTCGATCGCCAAGGGCGCGGCGGGCTATCTGCAGCAGTACGTGGCGTTGCCGCGCTGGGCCGGCGGGGCCATCGTGGTGGCGCTGTTCACGACGGTGGCGGCGGTCGGCGTCACCGAGAGCGTGCGCATCGCCGTGGCGATGACGATCGTCGAGATCGGCGGGCTGGTGCTGATCGTGGTGCTGGCGAGCCCGGCGCTGGAGGCCCTGCCGGCGCGCGCGGGCGAGCTGGTCCCGGCCGATCTCGGCGGCTGGGCCGGGGTCTTCGCCGGAATGTTCGTCGCCTTCTTCGCCTTCATCGGCTTCGACACGCTGGCCAACATGGCGGAGGAGACGCAAGACGTCGGCCGCACCCTGCCGCGCGCCATCCTCGCCGCGGTGGCGATCTCGTCGCTGATCTATGGGATCGTGGCGCTGGTCGCGGTGTTCGCCCTGTCGCCGGCCGATCTTTCCGCCCACGACGCGCCGCTGGTCGCGGTGCTGGAGAAGACCGGCTTCGCCTGGAGCCGGCATTTCGCGGCGATCGCGCTGATCGCCACCGCCAACGGGGTGATGGTCGAGATCGTGCTGGTGGCGCGGCTCGCCTACGGCATGGCGCGGCGGGACCTGCTGCCGCACTGGTTCTCGGCGGTCGACGCGCGCACGCGCACGCCGCTGCGCGCGACCTTTATCGGCGGCGCGCTGGTGCTGGCGCTGGTGGTCGCGGTGCCGTTCAGCGCCCTCGTCAGCGCCACCAGCACGGTGACCCTGGCGGTCTTCGCCCTGGTGAACGCGAGCCTGGCGCGCCTGCAGATGAAGGACCGGCGAGCCGACCTCGCGATCCGCGCGCCGCGCTGGGCGCCGCCGCTGGGCGCGCTCACCTGCCTCGGCCTGATCGCGGCGCAGCTGGCGGATTAGCGCATATTCCGCTCGTTTGGCATCACCGGCCCTCATGAGTTTGTCGAATGGCCCCCACCCGGCCACCCAATGGCAGTATCCTGTGGGTGGCCGGGTGGGGGAGCGGGCCGGCGCCGATTCCGCGTCAGCGGAATATGCTCTAGCGCGCCCGAAGCGGCGGTTTTCAGATCGCCCGACAATGCGCTACAACGCTCGCCTTCGGCAGCGGAGGGAACCTCGATGACGGCGGCACGTCCCGGGCAAACTGACACGACGGCGATGCAAGCAGGCGACCTGCGCGGCGCGCCGGGCTTTCTCTGGCTCGTCTACCTCAACGCCTTCGTCTCGGGCGCCGTGATCATGGCCTTCGAGATGCTCGGCAGCCGCTATCTCAATCCCTATTTCGGCAGCGGCATCTATACCTGGGCGGCGCTGATCGCGACGGTGCTGATCGCGCTCATGGTGGGCTACTTCCTGGGCGGCTGGCTCGCCGACCGCTGGCCGACGCACAAGCTGCTGGCCAGCCTCATCATGGCCTCGGCGGTCTATCTCGCCTTCGTGCCGCTGGCCGCCGACGCGGTGCTGGCGGCGATCTTCGATGCGATCGAGAGCGTGCGCACCGGGAGCCTCGCCGCCGCCCTGGCGCTGCTCTTCGTGCCGCTGACCTTGCTCGGCGTCTATTCGCCCTTCGCCATCCGCCTGACCTTGCGCTCGACCGAGCAGTCGGGCCGGGTCGCCGGGCGCGTCTACGGCATCTCGACCTTCGGCTCGGTCTTCGGCACGCTGTTCGCCACCTTCTGGCTGATCCCCACCCTGGGCTCGCGCAGCATCACCTATCTGCTGGCCGGCGTGGCGCTGCTCTCGGGGCTTTCCTTCCTCGCCGCAGTGCCGGCGATCGCGGGCGGCCTCAAGCGCGCGGCCGCGGCAACCTCGCCACTGGCCGTTTTCGTCGCGCTGGGGCTGGTTCCGCCGCCCGCCGCGGCGCAACAGGGCAAGATCTTCGACCGCTACGACAGCGGCGTCGCCGAGACCCGCCAGCTCGAGCAGGTCGAGACGCCCTACAACAACATCTTCATCACCCAGCAGGGCGACTTCATCACCATGTCGTTCCGGGTGAAGCGGCGCGACGAGACCGAGTCGGTGATCAACCTGCTCGACCTGGGCGAGCTGCCGCTGCCGTACACGCGGGCGATGACGGTGGCGCTCGCCTACGCCGACAAGCTCGAGACCATGCTGATGATCGGCCTGGGCGGGGGCACCACCTCGCGCTACATCGGGCGGCACGTGAAGGGCATGGACGTCACCGTGGTCGAGCTCGACGCCGGCGTGATCCGGATGGCCAAGAAGCACTTCAAGCTGAAGGAAGGCCCGCGCTACCGCATCATCGAGCGCGACGGGCGGGTGCACCTGATGCGCAACCGCAAGGCGCGCTACGACATCGTCATGGTCGACGCCTTCCGCGGCGGCTACGTGCCGTTCCACCTGCTGACGCGCGAGTTCTACGAGCTCCTGAAGTCGCGCCTGGCGCCGGGCGGCGTGGCGGTCTTCAACGTGCACGGCGGCACCCGGCTGTTCGAGTCGACGATCAAGACGCTCGAATCCGTCTTCGGCCATGTCGAGACGGTGCCGGCGTCGGGCAGCATCATCACCGTGGTGAGGAACGGACCGCCGCTCTCGGTCTTCGAGGCGACGAAGCGCGCCGAGGCGCGCCAGGCGCTCTACAATTTCCGCTACGATTTGCGGATATTGCTGCAGGGCCGGCGCGAGATGGGCATCGGGCCCTACGTCCGCGTCCTCACCGACGACTTCGCCCCGGTGAACCTCTACGAGAGCATCAAGAAGTCGAACGAGAAGCAGAAGTAGGGGGGTCGTGCGAGCACTTGGCCCACAGAACTATTTGTAGGGGCGGGTTTCAAACCCGCCCGTCCTCGCGGCGAGGAAAGGGAACCACTGAGGCACAGAGGCACAGAGAAGGGGCGATTCTTGAGGTTACCCACCCCTCATCGTCATTCCCGCGAAAGTGGGAATCCACACCAACGGTGCAATGGATTCCCGCTTTCGCGGGTAAGACGAGGTAGCAGAGGCATGACGGACGCCTTCTCTATGCCTCTGTGCCTCTGTGCCTCTGTGGTTAACTCAAAAAACGGGCGGGTTTGAAACCCGCCCCTACATATATCCGCGCTGTCACTCCACGATCGCGTCGTGCGCGGCCAGCGCCGCGGCGTTGACGAGGTCGTTGACGCCCGCGCCCATGTTGACGATCTGCACCGGCTTTTCGAGCCCCAAGAGGATCGGGCCGATCACCGTGCCGCCGGCGAGCTTCTGCATCATCTTGGCGGCGATGTTGGCGCTGTTGAGGTCGGGCATGATCAGCACGTTGGCCGGCCCCGAAAGCCGCGCGAAGGGATAGAGCTCGAGCAGCGAGGGATCGAGCGCGGTGTCGGCGGAGATCTCGCCCTCGTACTCGAAGTCGGGCGAACGCGAATCGAGCATCGAGACCGCCTCGCGGATGCGGTCGGTCTTCTCGCTCATCGGATTGCCGAAGTTGGAGAAGGCGAGGAAGGCGACGCGCGGCTCCTGGCCGAACTGGCGCGCCTTCTCCGCCGCCTGGATGGCGATGTCGGCAAGGACGACGGACGAGGGCTCCTCGTGCACGGTGGTGTCGGCGATGAAGACCGTGCGGCCGCGGCGCACCGCGATGTGCATGCCGAAGACGCGCTCGCCGACCTGGTTGTCGATGGCGCGGCGCACCTCTTCGTACGTGACGGCGAAGCGGCGGGTGAGGCCCGAAACCATGGCGTCGGCGTCGCCCGTCGCCACCATGCAGGCGGCGAAGAGGTTGCGCACGTTGTTCACCATGCGCTGGGCGTCGCGGTAGAGCGCGCCCTTGCGCTGCAGGCGCTGGTAGATGAAGTCGGTGTATTTCTGGTTGGCGCGGGAGAGGCGCGCGTTGATGATCTCCAGGTCGTCGGCGCCCTGGAGGCCGGCGGCCGCGACGGTCTCGGCGATGCGCTCCTCGCGGCCCAGCAGGATCGGCGTGCCGTAGCCCGAATCGCGAAACGCAAGCGCGGCGCGGATCGTCGGCTCCTCCTCGCCCTCGGCGAAGACCACGCGGGCGGCGCGCACGCGCACCCGGTCGACGATCGCCTGCATCGCCGAGGCCGTCGGGTCGAGGCGCGCGGTCAGCTCCTTGATGTAGCTCTCCTCGTCGACGATGGGACGGCGCGCGACGCCGCTCGCCATCGCCGCGCGGGCGACCGCCGCAGGTATGGCGACGATGAGGCGCGGATCGAAGGGGACGGGGATGATGTAGTCGGGCCCGTAGCGCAGGCGCTCGCCGGCATAGGCCTCGCCGACCTCGTCGGGCACGTCCTCGCGCGCGAGCTTGGCCAGCGCCTCGGCGGCGGCGATCTTCATCGCATCGTTGATGGTCGAGGCGCGCACGTCGAGGGCGCCGCGGAAGATGTAGGGAAAGCCGAGCACGTTGTTGACCTGGTTCGGGTAGTCCGAGCGGCCGGTGGCGATGATGGCGTCGGAGCGCACGGCCTGGACCTCCTCGGGCGCGATCTCGGGATCGGGGTTGGCGAGCGCGAAGACGATCGGCTTCTTCGCCATCGAGGCGACCATGGATTGCGTCAGCGCGCCCTTGGCGGAAAGCCCGACGACGACGTCGGCGCCCTTCATCGCCTCCTCCAGCGTGCGCAGCTTGGTCTTGACCGCGTGCGCCGACTTCCACTGGTTCATGCCCGCCTCGCGGCCCTGGTAGATCACGCCCTTGGTGTCGCACATGACGACGTTGTCGTGGGGCATGCCCATGGCCTTGAAGAGCTCGACGCAGGCCACGGCCGAGGCGCCGGCGCCGTTGACCACCATCTTGGCGGTCCCGATGTCGCGGCCGGTCAGCTCGAGCGCATTGATGAGCCCGGCCGAGGAGATGATCGCGGTGCCGTGCTGGTCGTCGTGGAAGACCGGGATGTCGAGCTCCGCGCGCAGGCGCTGCTCGATGATGAAGCAGTCGGGCGCCCTGATGTCCTCAAGGTTGATGCCGCCGAAGGAGGCGCCGAGGAAACGCACGCAGTTGACGAACTCGTCGACGTCGGCGGTGTCGACCTCCAGGTCGATCGAATCGACATCGGCGAAGCGCTTGAACAGCACCGCCTTGCCCTCCATCACGGGCTTGGAGGCGAGCGCGCCCAGGTTGCCGAGGCCGAGGATGGCGGTGCCGTTGGAGATCACCGCGACCAGGTTGCCCTTGGCGGTGTAGTCGTAGGCCAGCGCCGGGTCCTCGGCGATGCGCTTCACGGGGGCGGCCACGCCCGGCGAATAGGCGAGCGCCAGGTCGCGCTGGGTGGTCAGCGGCTTGGTGGCCACGACCTCGAGCTTGCCCGGCCGGCCCGAGGAATGCATCAGCAGGGCTTCTTGGTCGGTTACGTGTGCGGAGACGTCGGCCATGGCGCGATAGCTTTCGGGAATTCGGGACGCTGGGACGGGATCGCCCCGATCAAACGGCGAAACGCCAGGGCGCGCAAGGGATTCCCGTCGAATTCTGCATTGCGCGATTTGGCGGCGCGCCAAATTTCGCCGGATCTCCGGGCGCGAGCTTTGGTTGTGGACAATCGAATCGGCGCGGCGCTATGATTCCCAGCGAATCGCGGGGAATGGAGCCTGTATGGGCGTGCGAAACGAACACGATGCGGAGGTCCGGAACAACTATCAGGTGTTCCGTGCCGCCCTTCCCGAGTTGCTCGGCACCAATGCCGGCGAGTTCGCGGTCCTCCGGCATTGTGAACTGGTTCAATTCTTCCCGACCGCCACAGCGGCGCGCGAGTTTGCCGAGCGCGAGTATTCCGACGGTCTCTTCTCAATTCAGGAAGTCACGAACCGAAAAGTGTTCGTATCGCCAAGGACGCATGCCGTCTCAAACGGTCGCGCTTGACCCCGATATCGGTGCGTTTCTCGCGGTGGCCATCGCACCGCCCGGAACCCTTGCGTCGGGGCGTCCTCTCGGCAGCCCTGCTTGGGTGCATTTCAGAAGCCTGATCGACACCGGCGCCAACACCACTTGCATCAAGCCCTTGATCGCGCGCCGCGTAGGACTGTACTCCAGTGGCGAAGCCGAAATGGTGTCGGGCACCCAGACCGCAAACGCGCGAACGTTCCTGGCCGACCTGCTTGTCCCGCTGGGCTTGGTCGAGGGGTTCGCAAAGACGCAGTTCCATGGCGATATTCGGCTCACGGAATTTGTCGGCGAGATGGACACCGACATCCTGCTCGGCCTCGACGTGCTTCAACACCTCACCCTGCACTTCGACGGACCGGCCCGGCGCGTCACCGTCTCCGCGGCGTGATCCCACGCGCTGCGCCCGTGACGGCCGCGGCCGTCCCATGCTAGCTTTGCGCGGTCGATGAACGAGACCGCCAGACCGCCCGCCGACACGCCCGACGAGCAGCGCGCCACCCCGATGATGGCGCAATACCTCGAGGTCAAGCGCGCCCATCCCGATGCGCTGCTGTTCTATCGCATGGGCGACTTCTACGAGCTCTTCTTCGACGACGCGGTCGCCGCGGCGGCGGCGCTCGACATCGCGCTCACCAAGCGCGGCAAGCACGAGGGCGAGGACATCCCGATGTGCGGCGTGCCGGTGCATGCCGCCGAGAGCTACCTCGCGCGCCTCATCCGCGAAGGCTTCCGCGTCGCCGTCTGCGAGCAGATGGAGGACCCCGCCGAGGCCAAGAAGGCGCGCGGCGCCAAGGCCGTGGTGCACCGCGACGTGGTGCGCATCGTCACCCCCGGCACGCTGACCGAGGACACGCTGCTCGACGCGCGCCGGCACAACTATCTGGCCAGCCTGGCGCGCGCCGAGGGCACGCTCGCGCTGGCTTGCGTCGACGTCTCGACGGGCGAGCTTTCGGTGCGCTCGCTGCACGAGCCGGGACTGGCCGCCGCGCTCGCCGGGCTCGAGCCGGGCGAGATCCTGGTCGGCGAGACCCTGGCCGAGGCGCCGCTGATCAAGGCCGCCCTCGCCGATTTCACGGCCGCGCTGACGCCGCTGCCGACGGCGCGCTTCGATTCGGAGAACGGCCGGCGGCGCCTGGAGACGCTCTACGGCGTCGGCTCGCTCGACGCCTTCGGGGCCTTCTCCCGCGCCGAGCTGTCGGCGCTCGGCGGGCTCGTCGACTACGTCGAGCTGACCCAGAAGGGCCGCCTGCCGCGCCTCGCCACGCCGCGCCGCGTCGAGGAAGGCGCGGTGATGGCGATCGACGCGGCGACGCGGCGGAACCTGGAGCTCACCCGCTCGCTCTCGGGCGAGCGCAAGGGCAGCCTGCTCGCGGTGATCGACCGCACGGTGACGGGGGCCGGGGCGCGCCTGCTGGCCGGGCACCTGGCGGGGCCGCTCACCGATCCCGCGCGCATCGCCGAGCGGCTCGACATGGTCGCCTTCTTCGTCGAGAACGAGGGCGCGCGCCTGGGCGTGCGCGAGCGCCTGAAGCGCTGCCCCGATCTGGAGCGCGCGCTCTCGCGGCTCACCGTGGGGCGGGGCGGCCCGCGCGACCTGGCGGCGCTGCGCGACGGGCTCGACCAGGCCGCGCCCCTGCGGCTCGCCATCGCCCACGGCCAGGCCGCCGCTTTCGAGGCGCCCGAGGGCATCGCCGCCTGCGCCCGCGACCTGGGCGACCACGGCGCCTTCGTCGACACGCTGTCGCGCGCGCTCGCCGCCGACCTGCCGCTGCAGGCGCGCGACGGCGGCTTCATCCGCCAGGGCTACGCTCCCCATCTCGACGAGCAGATCAAGCTGCGCGACGAGAGCCGGCGGCTCATCGCCAACCTCGAGGCCCGGCACCGCGAGGAGACGGCGACGCCCTCGCTCAAGATCCGCCACAACAACGTGCTCGGCTGGTTCATCGAGGTGACCGCGACCCACGCCGAGAAGCTGATGGCGCGGACCGGCGCCAACGGTCCCTTCATCCACCGCCAGACCATGGCGAACGCCGTTCGCTTCACGACGGCCGAGCTGGGCGAGCTGGAGGAGCGGATCGCCCGCGCCGCCGAACGCGCGCTGGCGATCGAGCTCGAGATCTTCGAGGAGCTGGTGGCGCTCGCGGTCGGCCGGGCCGAGGCGATCGCCACGGCGGCGCGCGCCATGGCGGCGCTCGACGTCGCCGCGGGGCTCGGCGCGCTCGCGGTGGCGCGGCGCTACAACCGCCCTGCGGTCGACGCGAGCCTCGCATTCGAGGTCGTCGGCGGGCGCCATCCCGTGGTCGAGGCGGCCCTGGAGCGCGAGCACGAGGCGGGTTTCGTCGGCAACGACTGCCGCCTCAACGTCGAGGCGCCAGGGCAGGGTGACGGCGACGGCGCCGAGGGCGCGGGCCGGCTCTGGCTGCTGACCGGCCCCAACATGGCGGGCAAGAGCACCTTCCTGCGGCAGAACGCGCTGATCGCCATCCTGGCGCAGATGGGCTCATACGTGCCGGCCGAGGCGGCGCGGATCGGCGTGGTCGACCGCCTGTTCAGCCGCGTGGGGGCGGCCGACGACCTGGCGCGCGGGCGCTCGACCTTCATGGTCGAGATGGTCGAGACGGCGGCGATTCTCAATCAGGCGGGCGAGCGGGCGCTGGTCATCCTCGACGAGATCGGCCGCGGCACGGCCACCTTCGACGGGCTCTCGATCGCCTGGGCGGCGATCGAGCACCTGCACGAGGTGAACCGCGCGCGGGCGCTCTTCGCCACCCACTACCACGAGCTCACCGTGCTGACGGCGCGGCTCGACGCGCTCACCTGCCACACCATGCGGGTCAAGGAATGGCGGGGCGACGTGGTCTTCCTGCACGAGGTGGCGCCGGGCGCGGCCGACCGCTCCTACGGCATCCACGTGGCGCGGCTGGCCGGGCTGCCGAATTCGGTGGTCGAGCGCGCCGATGCGGTGTTGAAGGTGCTCGAGGCCGACGAGCAGTCGGGCGACCTGGCGCGCCTCGCCGACGACCTGCCGCTGTTCAGCGCCGGCGCCGATGGGCGCGGCGAGCCAGGCGGGGCCGCCGAGATCGAGGCCGAGCTCGCCTCGATCAACCCCGACGAGCTCTCGCCCAAGGCGGCGCTGGAGCTGGTCTACCGGCTGGTGGCGCTGCAGCGCGGGGAATGAGGACGCTCGGCCGCCGCCGGTCAATTCTCATAAGGCTTTGAAACTCATGTAATTCCCGCGCTGCATCGGCATGGTGCGTCCTTCGAGGCTCGCTGGCGCTCGCACCTCAGGATGAGCTTCGAGGCTCGCTGGCGCTCGCACCTCAGGATGAGCTTCGAGGCTCGCTGGCGCTCGCACCTCAGGATGAGCTTCGAGGCTCGCTGACGCTCGCACCTCAGGATGAGCTGGAGTCGTGGTGGCATGAAGAATTCTAATGGCACCAAGAACCTTGCCCATCCTGGGGAGCCCGCCTTGGCGGGCGTCTCGAAGGACGCACGACCGTCGTCCAACGCTGTCTCGCGGACTGCGCTCAGGATGGGCAACAGTCTCGTCGGCACCAAGAATTCCGATGGCACCAGGAACCTTGCTCATCCTGAGGAGCCGCCCGAAGGGCGGCGTCTCGAAGGACGCACGACCGTCGTCCAACGCAAACTCGTGGACTGCGCCCAGCGCGACGGCGGCGGTTACTGCACCGCGGGGGCGGGGCGCTTGATGGTCCTGGTGGCCCCCAGGCCGAGGCCGATCACCACGGCGACCGCCCAGCGCTCGGGATGGGCGCGGTAGCCGGCCGGGTCGGGGACGCGGACCAGCGCGCGGGTGCGCCGGGCCGGGGCGGAGAACAGCGCGCCGAGCGGAATGGTGATGCCGATGCCGGCGAAGACCGGGCCGCCCGAGCCGCCGGCCACGCCGAGGTGTCCGCCCGGCCGGCCGCCGTAGTCGGTGGTCCGGCGG
>Ga0302046_10001219_pt1 | contig 24216 bp, 24 predicted proteins | sample RVTome_11_FD_200261 | JGI IMG/M metagenome (GOLD analysis project Ga0302046, IMG submission 200261) | Soil microbial communities from uranium-contaminated site in the Upper Colorado River Basin, Wyoming, United States - RVT147D111 (version 2) ... | reverse complement strand
TGTCGTGACCGGTGTCGTCCTGATGTTCTACTACCGCCCGGTCGCCGAGTATGCGTATGCCGACATGAAGTATCTCCAGTTCGACGTCCCCTTTGGGATGCTGGTCCGCAACATGCATCGCTGGGCCGCTCACGGGATGGTCCTCACGGTATGGCTGCACATGTTTCGGGTCTTCATGACCGGCTCGTACAAGCCCCCCCGGGAGTTTAACTGGGTCATCGGCGTGCTCCTCCTCACCCTCACCCTCCTCCTCTCGTTCACCGGCTACCTCCTCCCCTGGGACCAGCTCTCCATCTGGGCGGTGACCGTGGGAACCAACATGGCGGCCGCGACGCCGCTGCTGGGATACCAGGGGCCCTTCGCCGATGTGGCGGGCGTGACCCCGCGCTACGATGCCCGCGCCTTTCTCCTCGGAGGGACGATCGTCGGTCCCCCGACGCTCCTCCGGTTCTATGTCTTGCATTGCATCTTTCTTCCGATTCTCGCGAGCTTGCTCATGATCGTCCACTTCTGGCGGATTCGCAAGGATGGCGGGATCTCGGGTCCCCTGTAAGAGCGCGGATCGTGCTGGCCGCTGGGGAGGCGACAGATGGCAGAAGCACCGGGACGGGCCGCGGTAGCTGAGAAGCCCAAGACGGCCCCAAAACGGAAGGTCAAGCCGGTCGAGGATAAGGTCCACTGCTGGCCGTACCTGGTTCGGTCCGAGTTCATTTGCTCCATCATCGTCATGGCCTTGCTCATGGTCTGGTCGCTGGGCATCGACGCCCCGATGGAAGAACCGGCCAACCCCTCCAACACCCCGAACCCCTCGAAGGCGCCGTGGTATTTCCTCGGCCTGCAGGAGATGCTCGTCTACTTCGATCCCTGGATCGCGGGCGTGGTGCTGCCGACCCTTATCATCATCGGGCTGATGGTGATCCCCTTTGTGGATGTCAATCCCAGGGGGAACGGCTATTACACCTTCCGGGAGCGACCGTTCGCCATCGCGACCTTCTTGGTCGGCTTTCTCGTTCTTTGGGTCAGCCTGATTGTCACGGGGGTCTTCCTCCGGGGTCCGGGATGGAACCTGTTCTGGCCCTGGGAGTATTGGGACCCACACCGGGTCATCGCCTTGACGAATGTCGACCTGCCCTACTGGGGGCCGTTCAGGATACTCGGGAACCCTACGATCCTCGGCGTGGAGCTGGTCGGACTGGCCCTGATCACCCTGTACATGTTCGGGCTGCCCGTAGCCTATTGGATCTGGAAGCGGAAGACGAGCCGGGTCCTGCAGGAGCTGGGGCCGCTCCGGTACGGCATCGTGGCGTTCCTTTTCGTTACGATGATGGGGCTGCCCATCAAGATGTTCTTGCGCATCGCCTTCAACATCAAGTACATCTGGGTCACCCCCTGGTTCAATGTCTGACCCGATCTTTCCCGGCAAACATTTGGCGAGGAGTGGCTGAGCGATGCCCCAGCGGGGCTTTGTCCCGGACGAAAAGCGTTCCCTCCGGATCTTTTTCTTCGTCTCCAGTATGATCCTGGTGGGCACGACCGTCTGGGCTCTGTGGGACGAGGCGGTCTTGCGGCGTCCCTGGATCAGGTACCAGGTGGCGTTCAAGCAGCTCGAGATCGAGCGGGTCCAGCGTGAGTTGGACGACGCCCGCGTTCGGCTCGAGCAGCCAGAGACACAGGCCAAGCTTGCAAGCCTTCGGGAGGAGTTGCGGTGGGCCGAGGAAGCGCGGAAGGGACCCGAATACCGGGCGGCCCTCCATGAAGTCGCCCGGCTCCGGGTGGCCTACCAGGAAGTGAACCAGGACCTCCGGTTTACCCGGAGTGAGCTCGACGAGGCCTTCTACTGGTACGACAAGGCGAGACACGGGGGGAAGGACTACAGCGTGGAGCTTGCCCTCGTGAGGCGCCTGCAAGAGCGGGAGCGGCAGCTCGATCCCCAGGTCGCCGAAGCGCGGCAGGCGTTCGATGAGGCCCGGGAGCGGGTCCGGCGATTTGATCGCACGGTCCGGGAAATCGAAGACAGGATCGCCGAGATCACCGCCGAGGCCGACCGCCTGGTGCGCCAACAGGACACCATCCGGCAGCGGCCCCTTGAGCTGCAGCAGGTCGTGGTGGAGGGCCTCGACAAGAACGAATTTCACGTTTCCATCTTACGCGTGGACCGCTGCCAGACCTGCCATCTCGGGGTCGATCGCCCGGGATTCGAGGAGCTGCCCCCGGCCGACAAGGTTTTCGAGACCCATCCGAATCGCGAAGCCATCCTGGGGAACCACCCGGTGAGCCGTTTCGGGTGTACGGTCTGCCACGATGGACAGGGGACTGCCCTCGATCACTACCGGATGGTAGACGGGCGGATCCCCGATGCGCCCCACGGCCTGGGCCGTGAATATGGAGGCAGCCCCAACATCCTCTGGGATTTCCCCCTCTTGCGCGGGCAGCTCGTGCAAGCGTCCTGTCGCAAGTGTCACGAAGAGCGCATCGAATTCGCCACGGCGGTGAAGAAAGGCATCGAGCCCGACGTCTCAGTAGAGTGGGTGGACATAGCGCCCGTCCTGACGAAAGGCCTGGCGATGTTCGAAGCGCTCGGGTGTCACGGATGCCACCCGGCGGAGGGCTTCAATGACCTCCCCAGGGTGGGCCCGGAGCTGACGCGGATCGCGACGAAGATCGAGCCTGCCTGGATGGTCGAGTGGATCCAGAACCCGCAGGGATACCTGCAGCATAGCCGGATGCCGAACTTCGGCCTGTCCAGACAAGAAGCCACCGCTATCGCGGCGTATCTGCTGGACAGGTCCGTGCCGGATCCCCCCATTGCGGGTCAATTCGATCCCCGGGCCTCGCCGGGAAAGGGAAAGGAGATTTTCGAAAGGGTCGGATGCCTCGGCTGCCATACCATGCGGGCGGTATTCGAGGAGAGGGGCCCCCGGACCATCAGCCGGGTTGTCGGACGGGATTTTGCTCCGGATCTCAGCCGGGTGGCGGTGAAAATCAAGGATCCCGATTGGCTCTTCCGCTGGTTGAAGAACCCCAGGGCCATTCGACCCCATTCGCCGATGCCCAGCCTGCGGCTGACCGACGCGGAGGCGAGCGCCGTCGTGGCGTTCCTGATGACGCGCGGCGAGCGGCAGCGGACGACTCCGGGGTTACTCGATGAGCTACAGAGGCCGGGGCAGATCGAGGAGGGACGGCGGCTGATCCAGCTCCGGGGATGCTTTGGCTGCCACGAGATCCGGGGCTTCGAAACCGCCCAGCGGATTGCCCCGGAGTTGAGCAATTTCGGCCACAAGCGGCTGCTCCAGCTTTCGTTCGGGGACGCCGTGCAGGTCAAGCACACGTGGGAAGATTGGACCTTCTCGAAGCTGAAGGAGCCGACGATCTTCGCGACGGAGCGGGAGCGGCTCTTGATGCCGAACTTCGGCTTTTCGGACGAGGAGGCTGCGGTACTCCGCGTGCTGCTCAAGGGGTTTATCGAGGGCGAGGTTCCGGAACACTATCGGGAGGAAGAACCGGCCATTCGGGAGGCGATCACCCGTGGCCAGCGGCTGGTGCGGGAGTATAATTGCGTGGGTTGCCACGTCATCGAAGGGAAGGGAGGAGACGTTGCGGCGTGGTACGCAGATCGCCCGCATAAAGCGCCGCCGCCCCTTGTCCTGACCGAAGGAACCCTGAGCCAGGGCGAGAAGGCGCAGGCCCACTGGATCTTCGAGTTCCTGCATCGGCCGAGCCCGATCCGCCCTTGGCTGGAGATCCGGATGCCGACTTTTGGTCTCAGCGACATCGAGGCGGGCGCCCTGACGAACTACTTCGTCGCCCAGGCCGGGCTGCGGGTCCCCTTCGAGTTTGTGCCGCCCCCTCCGGAACTGGATCCGAAGATGGTCGAAGCGGGACGCACGCTGGCGTCGTCGGCCTATTTCTCGTGCGGCAGTTGCCATGTCGAAGGAGACAAAAAGCCCGAAGGGGAGCCGGAAGGGTGGGCCCCCGACCTCGCCCTGGGGCCGAGGCGCCTGCGGCCGGAATGGATGGTCACCTGGCTCATGGACCCGCAGCGGGTCCAACCGGGGACGAGGATGCCGAGCTTCTTCGTCGATGAGTTCTCGGGCCCCGACGAGATCCTGGACGGCGACGAGGGACGGCAAATCGTGGCCTTGCGGGATTACATCCTGAGCCTGCGAAAACGGTAACCTGGGGAGGATGGGAAGGAGTGGAGCAGCTATGCGAAAGACAATGATGGTCCTGACCGCGGTGGGAGTGATCTGGGCGTTGGGGACGGCGGCGCGTGTTCCGCAAGCGATCGCCGCAGGCGGAACGATTGCCGGCACGGTTAAGTTTGCGGCGGACCCGCCCCCCGCCCGGCAGATTAACGTGACGAAAGACCTGCAGGTCTGCGGTAAAGAGCCAATTTACAATGAGAGCCTGATGGTCGATCAGGCCACCAGAGGCGTCAAGTGGGCCGTGGTCAAGGTCGAGGGCGCCAAGGGAAAGTGGAGCGGAAAACAGGCGACCATCGATCAGCGGGGCTGCAAGTTTCGTCCCCATGTCCTGGTAACCCCTCCGGGGAAGATCACGGTGGTCAATAGCGACGGCGTCCTGCACAACTTCCGCACCACCAGCACGAAGAACGCCCCGCTCAACCGGGCGCAGCCGGGCTTCCGAAAGCAGATGGACGTAGAGCTGAAGCAGCCGGAGGTTGTCAAGGTCACCTGTGACGCCCATCCCTGGATGGCCGCTTGGATCGTGGTGTCGGACCATCCCTACGTGGCGGTGACGGACGAAAAGGGCACCTTCAAGATCGAGAATGTGCCGCCCGGGAGCTATACGCTCGAAGTCTGGCAGGAGACCCTCGGGACCGCAACCCAAAAGGTAACGGTGAAGGCCGGCGAGACCGTCTCGGCGAGCTTCACCCTCAAGCAGTGAGTGAGGCCCGGATGCGGGGCGCCGTCGCCGCGAGGGGGCAGGCCTGAATCTTGTGATCCTCTGGATCCACGTGCTCGCAGCCATCGCGTGGTTAGGGGGTATGCTCTACTCCCTCGTGGTGCTTTTCCCCCTTTTCCGCGGAACCTTTCCCGCCCGGGAGGAGATCCAGATCGCCTATGCCGCAGGCAGGCGGCATCAGTTCGTGGCCGCGCGCGCGATGGAGGTGTTGCTGCTGACCGGGATCTGGAGCATCGCAGCCCGTGGATGGGGTACAGGGGGCGGCTCTTCACAGGGATTCTGGGCCATCCTGGGACTGAAATTGCTGGGATTTATGCTCATGGCGGGCCTGCAAACCTGGCAGCGAATTTGGATGAATCGAAAGCTGGCCCCTTTGATTATCGCGGGAGGCGGCGGCCTCCTCGGCGAGCAAGAGTGGCATGCCATCCAATTCCGTATGACGAGAGTGACGTGGCTGAATCTGGCCATCGGGCTGGTCGTGGTGTTCTTGGCTCTCATGTTGCGGGGACGCTAGTGCCGTTCCAACCAATACAAACGTCTTGGTTGAAGTTGCAGAGATTCTTTATCGCATCACAGCTATTGGACAGCGGGTCGACAGGGCGCCCTGAGCGGCAATGGCCGGAGCAGCGGGGTCCCCGCCGAGGGCTCGCGCCGGGTGAAAGCCGGAACTGACCGGCGGGATTTCCGGAAGGTTCGTCCACGCGAGCCCCGGGAGGGTCGCGGCGGGCCCGAAGGGCTCCGGGCTCTTGCGGAGCGGCCCGGAAAGCGAAGGGAGTCCCGAGGGCCGCACTCTCGAGCATGGTACGTTACGTAAGGCGTTTGCAGTAGAAAGCCGTCAGCAGTCGGCAATGACCGATGGCGGAGACCGGAGGACAACGCTCAACATTCACCGCTCGACTCTCAACAGACGGGCTGCTTTCAACTTGACAATCCCCGTCACTCCGCATTATGATTCCGACCGGCTTTCGCCCCTTCAGGATCAGCACGGGCTACTCGTCGGACCGTCTCCCAGGATCGAGGTGTAGGTTTTTTCAATCACCATGGAGCGAAACAGGCGGTTGCGTTTTCGACAGTGGGCGTCGCACATGCACGCACCGCACGCATTTTCCGTATGGAGAGATCCGGGCGACAGGATTGAGTCCGCCGGAGGCACGAGGGAGCGCCGCCGATGTTAGACATGTTGGACATGCTGAAGTTCCTGCCGCCGAACATCTCCACCTACGGGGCGGCGATGGACTCCCTCTTTTATCTGATCTACTACATTACGGGCGCGGCCTTTATCCTGGTCGCGGTCGCGATGATCGCCTTCCTCATCATGTACCGGCACCGCGAGGGCCGGCGCGCCCGCTATACGCATGGAAATGCGGCCATCGAAGTGACGTGGACCGTCGCCACGACCGTGATCTTTGTCGTCCTCGCCTTCATGAGCGAGCCCCTCTGGAGCGAGATCAAGCAGCAGGTTCCGCCGAGCAATATCCAGGTGCGCGTCACCGGGAAGCAATTCAACTGGGAAATCCAGTACCCCGGCCCGGATGGGCGGTTCGATACGGACGATGATCTGACACTGCACAATGAGCTGCACGTGCCGGTCGACCGGGTCGTGCATGTCTTTCTCGCGTCCACCGACGTGATTCATAGCTTCTTCGTCCCTCAACTTCGGCTGAAGCAGGATGCGGTGCCCGGTCGCGTGATCCAGGCCTGGTTTGAGGCCACCGCGCCCGGCGTGTATGAGATCCCCTGCGCGGAACTGTGCGGGTTTGGGCACTCCGGGATGCTCGGGCATCTCACCGTGCATCCCGCCGAAGGCTACGAGCAGTGGGTCAGAGACCAGTGGTCCCCGTCGTGAAGAGAAGGGGCCTCGGGCGAAACCACCACAGGAAAGGTGCATGATGGTCCACGCCGCACACGCAACAGACGTCCATCACGAAGAGCTGGGGTTCTGGCGGACGTACGTCTTCTCCACCGATCATAAAATGATCGGGAGGCAGTTCCTCTTTCTCGGCCTCTTCATGCTGGCGATCGGCGGCATGCTGGCCATGTTGATGCGCTGGCAGCTCGGCTGGCCCGAGACGGCGGTCCCCGGGATGCGTTGGGTGCCAGAGCCCTTCATGTTCGAAGGGATCATTCCGCCGGAGACCTATAACATGCTCTTCACTATGCACGCGACGATCATGATCTTCTTCGCCGTGATGCCGATCATGATCGGCTGTTTCGGCAACTTCCTGATCCCGCTCATGATCGGCGCCAGGGACATGGCCTTTCCGGTCCTCAACATGCTGTCGTTCTGGGTGGGTGTGGTCGCGGGCGTGGTGATGTTGGCCGGGTTTTTCGTGCCCGGGGGACACGCGGCCAGCGGCTGGACCGCGTACGCGCCGCTGAGCGCTCAAGCGATCTACACCGGGGTCGACTGGGGACAGAACCTGTGGAACATCAGCCTGATCATCCTCGGCGCGTCCTCATTGATGGGTTCGATCAATTACATCACGACCATCATCAATATGCGGGCACCGGGCATGACGTTTTTCCGCCTGCCGCTCATGATCTGGTCCCTCTTCATCACCGCGATCCTGCTGTTGCTGGCCTTGCCGGTGCTGACCGCCGCGCTCGCCATGCTCCTGGCCGATCGGATGCTCGGGACCCACTTCTTTCTCCCGATGGGGGGGGGAGAACCCCTGCTGTGGCAGCACCTGTTTTGGTACTTCGGGCATCCGGAGGTCTATGTGTTGGTCCTCCCGGCGATGGGAGTCACCTCGGACGTTCTCTCCACGTTTTCGCGCAAGCCGATCTTCGGGTACCGCGCCATGGCCTATTCCATGATCGCGATCGGCTTTCTGAGCTGGATCGTGTGGGGTCACCACATGTTTATCAGCGGGATGAACCCCGCCCTGGGAACGGCTTTCATGATGTCGACGATGGTGATCGCGGTCCCCTCGGCGATCAAGACCTTCAACTGGCTCGGCACCCTGTGGGGAGGCTCGATCCGGTTTACCACGCCGATGCTCCACGGCCTGGCGTTTGTGTCGATCTTCGTGATCGGCGGCCTGAGCGGGGTGTTCATGGCATCGACGCCCGTGGACGTCTTCATCCACGATACGTACTTCATCGTGGCCCATTTCCACTACGTCGTCGCGGGCATCATCTTTGGCCTGTTCGCGGCCGTCACCTATTGGTTTCCCAAAATGTTTGGCCGCATGATGAACGAGACGCTCGGGAAGATCCACTTTGTCCTCACCTTCGTCTTCTTCAATTTGACCTTCTTTCCGATGCACTTCCTTGGGACCGGGGGACACATGCGCCGTATTTGGAATCCCATGCAGTATGAGTTTCTACAACACTTTCAGCCGATGAATGAGTTCATCAGCATGAGCGCGTTCCTGCTGGGCCTGTCTCAGTTCCTCTTCCTCTTCAACTTCTGCTGGAGCCTCTGTGCGGGAAAAAAGGCGGCGGCGAATCCCTGGCATGCCAATAGCCTGGAGTGGGTGGCCCCCACGCCGCCGCCGCATGGCAATTGGGGAGCGCATCTCCCGGTCGTTCACCATGGCCCGTACGAGTACAGCGTGCCGGACGTGGAGGAAGACTACCTGCCGCAGACGACGCCGCGTGCGCTGCCCGTCGCGGCGGGGCATTGAGGATTGCCCGGATGGCACAAGACCCTCGCGTCGCATTCGCTCACAACAGATGGGTGCATCGCTTTGCGATGCTCACGGCGGGGGCGACGTTCGTCCTGCTCATTGCCGGGGGCCTGGTCACCAGCACGGGCTCAGGCCTTGCGGTCCCCGACTGGCCGACGACATTCGGGTACAACATGTTCCTGTATCCCTGGTCGAAAATGGCCGGCGGGATCTTGGTGGAACATGGCCATCGGCTCATCGGGGCGGGCGTCGGCCTCCTCACGCTGATCTTGGCCCTGTGGCTCTGGGTGGTAGAACGGCGGGCATCGCTGCGCTGGCTGGGCGTTGCGGCGGTGGTCCTCGTCATCGTCCAGGGGATCCTCGGCGGTCTTCGGGTGGTCTGGCTCGACCAGAGCCTCGCCATCGTCCATGCCGCGCTGGCCCAAGCCTTCTTCGCATTGGTTGCAGGCGTGGCATTCTTAACCTCGGGCGATGGGGGTGAAACGTCACGGAAGATCGAGGGATCGGATGCCGGTCGCGTGCGCACCCTCGCGTTGCTGACGACGGGTGTCATCTATCTGCAGATGATTTTGGGAGCGGTGCTGCGGCACACGGGCACGGGGATTGGTGTCCATCTGGCGTGCGGGGCCGTGGTGACTATCCAGGTATGCTGGCTCGCCGCCGTAATTTTCAATAGGTACGCACAAGAGCCCAGGCTGGTGCAGCCGGTCACGCTGCTGAGTGCGTTGCTCTTTTTACAGCTCGTTGTTGGCGCCGGAGCGTTCCTGGGCAAGTTTACCGCGCGAGGGGTGGGACTGTCGTTTCACCACCTGGTGGCCTTGACCACCACACACGTGGTCGTCGGGGCACTCATGTTGGCCGTCAGTCTCGTGTTGACACTCCGGGTCTATCGCGTGGTGACGGCGCGTGTGCCCCCCATCGCAGGGCAACGCATTCCCTCGCATTCGGCGGCCGGATCGGAAGCATGAGACGGATAACGCACGGTTGGGAAGTCAGGGGACGCCCGTGCAGAGACAATTGACAGACTTCTTTGCGCTGACCAGGCCCCGCGTGGTGCTCATGGTCATGATCACGACCCTGGTCGGGTTCTACCTGGCGTCGGTGGGAACCCCGGACTATCTCCGGCTTATCCAGACCCTCGTCGGTCTGGGGTTCGCCGCGGGGGGAACGCTGGCGTTGAATCAGTACCTCGAGCGGGACGTGGATGCGCGGATGAAGCGCACGCGCCTCCGGCCATTGCCCGACGGACGGCTCCAGCCTCGCCAGGCGTTGATCTTTGGCGTGGCAATCACGGGAGGCGGCCTGCTCCATCTGGCGATCTTTGTGAACCCCCTCAGCGCTTTCGTCACGGCCATCAGTGTCGGAAGTTATCTGTTTCTCTACACCCCCCTGAAGCGGAAGACGCCTCTCTGCAGTGTCGTGGGCGCGGTCCCTGGCGCCCTGCCGCCGGTCATCGGGTGGGGTGCGGCTCGGGGCGAGTTGGGGCTTGAGGCCTGGGTCCTCTTTGGCATTCTATTTCTCTGGCAGATCCCGCATTCCCTGGCCATCGCGCGGCTGTATCGCGATGACTATGCGCGGGCGGGCATCCTGGTGTTGCCGGTCGTCGAGCCGGATGGCTGGAGTACGGGACGGCAGATTGTCAGTAACTGCCTGGCATTACTGGCGGTCGGCCTCTTGCCGACACTTATCGGCCTGGCGGGCTCGGTCTATTTCTTCGGGGCGTTCGTGCTGGGACTCATGTTCCTCGGATACGGGATCTCGCTGGCGATTTCCCGATCGGAAGCAGCCGCGCGGCGGCTTTTGCTCGCGTCACTCATATACCTTCCCGTCCAACTCGGGCTCATGGCGCTGGATAAGATGCCACTGTAACTGGAGTGAGACGGGATGGGGATTGGTGCGATGTCGCTGACCCACGTTGTGGATACGAGTGTCGAGGAACGGACGGGAGCCCGCCGGCGTTTTGACGAGGGGCCGCCGGAGGTGCCCTGGGGTCCTTCCGGGCGTGGAGGGGACGGCCGTCCCGGGCAACCGGTCAGCAATGCCCGGCTGGGCATGCTCATATTCCTGGGGGCGGAGGCGATGTTCTTTGCCGGGCTGATCGGTGCCTTTTTGGTCTTTCGCTTTGGGAGTGAGGCGTGGCCTCCACCAGGCCAGCCGGTCCTGCCGGTGGGCGTGACGGGGGTCAACACCGTGATCCTGCTGTGCAGTGCGTACACGATGCGTTCCGCGCTCGGTGCCATCCGTGGCGCCAACCGAAATGGACTGGTCGGATGGTTGCTGATCACGGCGCTCCTCGGGGCGACCTTCCTGGGGATACAGGGGTACGAGTGGATTCGGTTGGTCCACTTTGGCTTGACCTTGTCCAGTAGTACGTATGGCGCGACGTTTTACACCCTCGTCGGGTTGCACGGGGTCCACGTGTTGGGGGCGGTCCTCTGGTTGCTCGTCGTCTTGGCGGGGGCGAGGACAAACCGATTTTCGGCGACGTCTCATGCCGGTGTAACGGTCTGTGCGATGTACTGGTACTTCGTGGTGGGGCTTTGGCCGGTCCTCTACGGCTTGGTCTACTTGGGCTGGGCGGGATGAGAACCCTGCGATTGCTCTTTGCGCTGGTGGGAATTGCGGGCGCGGTGGCGCTCAGCCCCTGGGCCGCGCACGCCTGTTCCGTGTGCGGAGGGCCCGCGGTCGGCACCGACCCGGGAACGGGTTTTGACTCCAGTTTTCTCTTTCTCCTCGCAATGCCGTACGTTGTCGTGGGTGCGATTGTCGGCTGGCTCATCTACCTGCACCGGCGCGCGGCACGCCGGCAAAAGCAGCAGGGCGGGCGCGTGGGGATGCTTCGGGGCCGGCGAGAGATGGCGTGAACTGAGCACGAGGAGCACCGAAAGGAGCGGGAATGGAACACGTCGCCGGAGCCGAGGAGTTTCATAGATTCGAAACATCGAAGATGGGTGTGTGGGTCTTTCTCTTTTCGGAAATACTCCTCTTCGGGGGCCTGTTCGCCGCGTATGCGGTCTTTCGGAGCCTCTTTTTCGAGGAATTCCACCGGGACCACCTCCAGCTGGACGTCACGCTGGGGGCGATCAATACGGTCGTGCTCCTCTGCAGCAGCCTCACCGTTGCGCTGGCCGTGGCCGCCATCCAGCGGGGCAAGACCCGCCTGCTGCAGATCAACCTGGCGCTGACGATCCTCCTCGGGATCGTCTTCCTCGTGAACAAGTATTTCGAATATAGCGCGAAATTTTCCCACGACATCTTTCCCTCGACGAGCAGCTTTTTCTCCATTTACTTTGTCATGACAGGGCTCCACGGGCTCCACGTATTGGGGGGATTGGTGGCGTTGGGCCTCGCACTCGTGCTGGCCGTTCGAGGGCGATTTTCACCGACGAACTACATCATGGTCGAGGGGACGGCGCTGTATTGGCACCTGGTCGATCTCGTGTGGATCTATCTCTTCCCCCTACTCTATCTGGTCGCATAGACTATCAGGCACAGGAGGGCTGCCATGGCTGATCCGGCTTCCGGCCACTCGACACAACCCTACTGGATCTATCCGGCGGTCTGGGGGACGCTCATCGTGCTCACCGTGTTGACCGTGCTGGTGGCCGGGGTCGATCTCGGGGGATGGAACGTCCCCATGGCCATCGCCATCGCAACGGTCAAGGCCGCCCTGGTGGCGCTTTTTTTCATGCATCTTCGCTTTGAGGGAAGGTGGGTCTGGGGTTTCGCCGTCTTCTCCGTTTTCCTCCTCTTCCCCCTGATCATCCTCACGGTTACGGACGCGCTCCTAAAGCTCGCGCGTTAGGACACGGGTCCGCCGCTCCAGGCATGTGATGGTCCTCTCCAGGACAGGTGATCGTGGTTGAGATGTTTACCCGGCGGAGTTTCGACGGGGATGCCATCAGGAGAGACCGCCGCTTTCTCGCCGGGATTGCGATTCTCTCTTTCCTCGTCCTGGCCGGTGTGGGGTTCATCCTGTTAGGACGGCAGCCGGCGGTGACGGGCGAACACGGCGTATCGGCGCTCCCGGCCGTCAACGCCTTTCTCAACGGCACGAGTGCCGTTCTCCTCACCCTCGGATATCTGTTCATTCAGAAGAAAAAGGTGACCAGTCACAAGATCTGCATGGTGACCGCCTTCGGGGTCTCGTGTCTCTTCCTCGTTTTCTATCTTCTGCATCACTACCAGGCCGGCTCGATCCCCTTCACCGGCCGGGGCTGGATTCGGCCGGTCTACTTTACCATCCTCATCTCTCACATCATCCTCGCCGCTTTCGTCATTCCATTGGCGTTGACCACGATGTATCGGGCCGTGAGCGCCCAGTTTGCGAAACACGTCATCATCGCCCGCTGGACCCTTCCGATCTGGTTATATGTGTCGGTCACCGGTGTGCTCATCTACGTGATGCTGTACCAGCTCTTCCCGCCGCGCCAGTGAGGGTGGGAAGTCGGCGATACCAGTGCGGGGTACGCGGGCGGAGTCTGCCTGTGCTAGAATGGCGGCGAGGGCCGGGATTGCATCGATGGAGTTTCAGCGTCTCGGGCGAATGATCAGGAGGGGTTTCGGCCTGCGATGTCCGAGATGTGGTGCTGCGCCCCTGTTTCGGGGTTCCTTTTCGATGTACGCGCATTGTCTCGCCTGCGATCTCCGCTTTGAACGAGAGCACGGATATTTCGTCGGCGCCATCTACATCAATTACGCGGTCACTGCCGTGATGGCGATTGCAGGATATTTTACACTGGGTCTGCTCGTCGATATGGCCCCCACGTACCGGGTGATCCTCTGGGGGAGCTTCGCCATGTTTTTCCCGCTCTTCTTCTTCCGATACGCCAGGAGCCTGTGGCTGAGTTTTGATTATATGTTCAATCCCGAGAACGCCCATGACGAGCGAGGCCCCTGAGCGTGAGCACGGTGAGCCCCCCGGATATCCCTGCCGTTGAAGTGGAGAACCTGCGTCACACGTATGGTGACCGGGAAGCCCTCGCGGGCGTGACCTTTTCTGTCTCGCGGGGAGAGATGTTCGGCTTCCTCGGCCCGAACGGCGGGGGAAAAACGACCCTGTTTAAAATCCTCTCGACCTTGATGCGGCCGGCGGGCGGCAGTGTGCGGCTCTTCGGTCACGATCTCGCAAAGGAATCCGATGCCGTCAGGCCGCGTTTGGGAGTGGTATTTCAGCACCCGAGCCTCGATCCCCAGCTCACGGTGATGGAGAATCTCGTGCATCACGGACATCTCTATGGCCTGTGGGGCCAAGCCTTGCGCAGCCGGGGTCACGCGACCCTTGACCTGCTCGGGTTGGCAGATCGCGCCTCTGATCCGGTGAAAACCCTTTCCGGGGGGTTACAGCGGCGGGCCGAGCTGGCCAAGGTGTTGGTCCATCGCCCGGAGCTCTTGGTCATGGACGAGCCCGGCACCGGCCTCGACCCCGGCGCCCGCCAAGACTTCAACAGGGTTCTCCGCCGGTTACACGAGGACGAAAACGTGACCATTGTGCTCACGACCCATCTCATCGAGGAAGCCGAGCGGTGCGACCGGGTCGGCGTGCTCCACGAGGGCCGATTGGTGGCTTCGGGTGACCCGGATGAGTTGAAAGGGAGCGTCGGAGGCGACGTCGTGGTCATCTGGGCGGATAATCCCGCGGATTTGCGAGTGAAGATCCATGAGCGGTTCGGTTACGAACCGGCTCTGGTCGAAGGCGCCTTGTATCTGGAACATCCGTGCGGGCATGAGTTCGTCCGGGAGGTCGTAGACGCGTTCCCCGGTACGGTGAGATCCGCGACCTTTGGGAGGCCGACGCTTGAAGATGTGTTTATCCGCCTTACCGGCCGCCGCCTGTGGAGCCATGATGCCTAAAGAGCCCATGCTGCGCCTTTGCTTACCCGTCGTGACACTGTGGTGGAGGGAAATGGTGCGGTTCTGTCGCCAGCGGAGCCGCCTTGTGGGAGCGTTCGTTCAGCCCTTGCTCTTCTGGGTCCTGCTCGGGGCGGGGTTCAGCGCGTCGTTTCGGCCTCCCGGGACCCCTGAGGGGACCGGCTATCTTGAGTACTTCTACCCGGGTATCATCACGCTGGTCATCTTATTCACCGCCATCTTTGCCACCATCTCCACCGTAGAGGACCGGCGCGAGGGCTTCTTACAGGCGGTCCTGGTGGCTCCCGTCTCTCGCTCGCGTATCGTGCTTGGCCAGGCACTCGGCGGCACGACCCTGGCCTTGTTGCAGGGAGGGCTCTTTCTCCTCCTCGCGCCGGCTGCCGGTGTGTCTCTGACCATAACCTCAGCCGTGACGGCCGTGGCCGTCATGGGTGTGATCGCCTTTGGGCTGACGAGTCTCGGATTAATGCTCGCGTGGCGGATGGAATCGGTCCAGGGATTTCATGCGATCATGAATTTGATCCTGCTGCCGATCTGGGTGCTTTCCGGTGCCTTCTTTCCTGCCGCGGGCCTGCCCGTTTGGCTGCAGTGGACGATGACGCTGAACCCCCTGACCTATGGAGTGGCAGCGCTTCGACGGTGCCTGTACCTTTCGAGCCCCGCTGGGGTAGGCGAGGCACCGCCCCTTTTTCTTTCCCTCGTCTTCATGCTCTTGTTCTCCGCGGTCGCCTTTCTCGCCGCGACGGCCGCGGCGCGCCGGAGCGCAGCCTGACAGTTGGCTAAGGGCTAAGGGCTGAGGGCTGAGGGCTGAGGTCCAAGGGTAGGGGATTTCGAATTTCGGATTGCGAATTTCGAATTTAAATACTTCATTTCGGATTTGAGATTTTGCAATTTTGGCTCTTCGGATTCGAACAAATCCGAAAGCCGAAAGCCAAAATTCCGCGGGACCTCGGACGCCGGACTGTGAACCGTGAACCCTGAACTGTGAACCGTGAACCGATCTGTGAACCCTGAACCCTGAACCATGAACCGTGAACCGAGGAGTGGTGCCCGGGGACCGGAGTTCACGCGACGAGGCGGTACTCCTGGATCAGCTCCGTCAGGCGCTTGACATTGATGAGTTCAACAGGCGGGCCTTCCGTGTGCTTGGACGTCTCCTCGGCGAAAAAGCCGGTGGTGATGAAGATTCCCTTCGCGGCCTGCTCTCCCTTGACCTGGTCCCGGAGGGCGTTCACCCGGGAGGACCCCACAAAGCCGTCTTCGGGATGGCTGCAGTGCACGATGAAATCCCCCCCGGTGATGGGCTGTGGGTTGACGGCCGCGATTTCGAGCTCCCGGGGACCGCTCCGCACCCGCGAGCTGACCACCAGACCCATCTCGTCGAGTAATCTGAGGCAGAGCCGCTCGAAATCATCCATCGGGAGACCCGCAAGGCGGGACGCACCGCCGGTGGTCTTTCCCTCCTTTCCCTCGCGCTCGATGGCCGGCTGGCTGGGTTTCGCGAAGACCAAGAGGGCGATCAAGACAAACCCGATGGCGATGGCGACGAAGACGAGGAGAAACATCGAGCCCCCTACTTGATCATGTCCTCGTAGATCTCGTCCTCGCGTCCCTCCTCGATGAGCCGGTCAGTCTTGAAGGCTTGTTTCACGGCGACATAGAGGCAGATCAGGACCGAGACGAGGAGCATCATGGTAGGGATGTTGTCCGGCCGGGTCAGAATGAAGATGAACTGTTCCATGGCTGGCTCCTGTGCGGCAGACGAGTGACAGGTATTCTAGCCGGGTCTCGCCCCGGTGGCAAGGCCAATGTGGCCCTCGGATTCCTTCCCCGGCCCGCCGTTTGACACCTCCGGCCCGTTCCATTAGATTGGGGCGACTTTTCACTGGTGCGAGGCGCTATGTACACTCTCGGTCGGGGACTCCAGATACTGGGCATGGCAACCCTGATGATGGCACTTTACGTCGGCTTCACCATGGAGCGCGGCACAGGACCCGAATTGCTCCTGCTCGCGATGGGGTGTCTTTTCTTCATTGTGGGCCGGCTCCTCGAGGGGAGGGTGCGATGAGGCGTCTCCTGCTCGTCTGGCTCGTGGCTGTATTGCTGGGCGGGACCGTGCCGGTGCTGGCCATGCCCGAGATCGAGCAGCGGGCCATGCCGGGCTTCCAGCGCGGGGAGGCCCTCCGCGCGGCGAAAAACGAGACGGGGGCCGTCGAGGCGTACCGGGAAGCGCTGGCGATCTTCCCCGCGCACCCGACCGCGTTCGAGCGACTCCGTGAGGTCTATAACCAGAGCGGGCGCACGGTGGTCGAGACCATCGCCGAGCTTGAGGCGCGGGTGGCGCGGGAAGAACAGGATTTCGTCTCCTGGAACCTGCTGGGAGTCCTGTACGGGCGTGAGCGGCGCTGGGGCGACGCCCTCGACGCCTTTGCGCGCAGCCTGCGGGCCGAACCGCGGGCGGCGGATGCCCTGGTCAATCAGGGCTGGGTCCTGGTCACACTCCGGCGCTATGACGACGCGATCACCGCCTACGAAGCAGCACTGGCGCTGCAGCCCCGGCTCGCCCGGGCTTACGCCGGTCTCGGCAGTGCCCTGGTGGAGGCGAGGGGCGACTACGATGAAGCGATGAGGCATTACTTGACGGCCGTCAAGCTCGAGCCCGAGAATGCGGCCCTTTTGAACGATGTGGGCTGGCTTTCGTACAAGATGAGCCGGTACCCGGAAGCCGTCGCCGCGCTCGAGACCGCCGCCGCCCTGGATCCCAATAACCCGATGATCCACACGAACCTAGGATTGGCGTACCAGCAGGCGGGCAAGCTCGATGAGGCGCTCGCGCACCATCAACGCGCACTCGCCATCAATCCGGAATACACCCTGGCGCTGTATGGATTGGGGAAGGCCTACGAGTCTGGGAAGCAATACGCCGAAGCAGTCAAGGCCTATCGTCGCGCCTGGAACCAAAGCGGCAACGATATTTACCTGCTCCTCTGGCTGCAGGCCTACATGGCCGGCCACGGGCAGGTGATGATCCTCTTCCTCTTCGGCTTTCTCGCCGTCGGCGCCGTGTTCGCCCTTCGCATCCTTCGCGCGCGGCGGGTGCCAGCCGCCACCCAAAGATGACTCACTCCAAACCCGTCGAGGGGCCTGTCCCGAGTAGAGTCGAGGGGCTACCGTTTCTTCGCCGCGTAGGCCTCCAGCATCCGCTGGGCCTCAATGATCCGCTGGGATTCGATCTTCAATCGCGTTAACCAAGATGAGCGGCGCGGCCGCAAGGAGGCGGCACCGAACTCTTTCGATCCGAGGGCCTCCATCTGGTGTACTTCCGCCCACGCTCGGCCCATCTTGAGCACGGCCAGCAGGCCGAACAGGCCGAAGAGCCCCGCGAGAAGGTTGAATCCGAAGAAGGGCATGAATCCCTCGGGGGTGAACGGCGCGTTCAGGAGATCGGTCAAGGTTGGGCTCACCCCCGGGGGGACGCTGTAGTTCAGAGCATACACGAACCCGAGTGCTGCGCAAAGCCCCGCTATCGCGAAGGACATGACGGCGCCGGGGATTTGCTTGCGGGCCCGCACACGCTGTTTCCGTACCTCGATGTGCAGTCGGGCCTTGGCCACATGATCGACGATGGAATTGGCGAACTCCAATTTCTGGCGTAACGTGACGTCCTTCTTCTCGAGGTCCTGAAGCGTATAGTCCCGCTTTCCCACGGCGTTAGCGATTTCATCAAAGAGTGCGGCCGCCGTCTGCTCGGCCCGGGCGAGTTCCCCGGTGTCTATAGGTCGGGCTCCACTCTCGAAATCGATCAGGGCGTAGAGGACTTCTTTGGCTCGCTCGAACGAGGCCGGATCGGAAGGGGTGACTTGTGGCGCCTCTGCCTCGCTCTTCGGCGCGGTCTTGACCTCCGCTGGCTTTGCAGCGGGAGCAGCTTGGGGCTGCACTGTCGGGGCGGACGGTGCCCCAGAAACCGTCCGCCCGTCAGCTTTTCCCAAGAGCATCCGTACGGCCGCGGCTGCTGCTTCTGCAGCGCGGGCCGCCGCCTCGGCCGCCGCCGCCGCGGCCTCGGCCACCTGTACGACGGGATCGCCGGCGACCGCGACCGTCCTGGCGGGCGGGGCAGCCGGTGCCGTTGCGGCGGGTGCCGCCTCTGCTTTTGGCGCGGGTGGTGCTTCTACTTTCGGTGCGGGCGGTGCTTCTGCCTTCGGCGCCGGTGCGGCCTCCGCCTTGGGCGGCGGGGGCGCCGGGCCGCCGAAGCCTGCCGGGGGGGGCGGAAGCGTGATGGTCTTTCCGTCCGCAGTGAGGGTCGTCGCAAAATTGTCCTGGTCTCCCAACATCGCCTTGGTCAAGGCGTGGGGGGCATCCTTGTACTGCTCGATGAACTTATAGTTCTTCTCGATATAGGACTTTTGGTTGTCGGGAACGCTATCCTCAGGGAAGATGGCCGTGACCGGGCAGACCGGCTCACAGGCCGCGCAGTCGATGCACTCCTCGGGGTGGATATAGAGCTGGTCCGTCCCCTCGTAGAAGCATTCGACGGGACAGACCTCCACACAGGCACGGTCCTTGGTGCCGATGCACGGTTCAGTGACGATATAGGTCATCCCCCTCCTCCCTTATTATTCTCCTGGTGGAAGATAGGAACAATGGAAGTAGAAGCAGAAAAAATCTGCTTTCATTGTATTGGGTCCTCCTCACCGAGGCAAGCGGAAAGTGTGCGAATTTCTGCAGGCACGCGAAGAGTTCCCAGGGCCGTGGGCTATCCTGGGGCCCGTATATCCTCCCCTTCATTTTTCGCTTGACAGCCACAACATGTTGTATAATAGTGCAACCCCAAGCCCAAAATGTTGTGGAAAACTATGTGGATACCCATGTGAATGGATTGTGGGACTTTACACACAGGCTTAGCAACATCTCGTTCCAGCGAACTCTCTTTATATAATCCCAATCATCCAAAAGGAGGCCGGACATGAAGGGCAGCTCCCCGCAAGTGAATAAAGTGGAAGGGACTGGAAGGAGATTTCTCGATCGCTTTCCCGAACCCCCTGTCAAGAATGGGAGTTGGTCTGAGTCCGCCCTGCGCGTGATGCGGGAGCGATACCTGGCCCGGCAAGGCGATCAGGTCCTGGAAACCCCCGAGGGCATGTACTGGCGCGTCGCGGCTGAGATCGCGTCCGCAGAAGAAACGTGGGGGCGGTCGCCCGAAGAGATCTACGAAATGGCCTGCCGGTTTTACGGCCTCATGGTCGACGGAGTTTTCCTGCCGAACTCTCCGACCCTCATGAACGCCGGAAAGCAGAACGGCCTGCAATACTCGGCCTGCTATGTGCTGCCGGTCGGGGACAGCATGGAGGAAATCTTTGAGGCGGTCAAGGCGGCCGCCATCATCCACAAGTCGGGTGGCGGGACCGGCTTTTCCTTCTCCCGTCTCCGGCCCCAGGATGCCACCGTCCGCTCGACCGGTGGCAAGGCCTCGGGCCCGGTCAGTTTCCTGCGCGTTTTTAACGGAGCCACCGAGGCGGTCAAACAGGGGGGGACCCGCCGGGGTGCCAACATGGGGATCCTCCGGGTGGATCATCCCGATATCCTGGAATTCATCGAGTGCAAACTCGATGGGGGGATCACGAACTTCAACATCTCGGTGGCCATCACCGAGAAATTCATGGAAGCCCTCCGCAAGGATGGCGAGTACGAGTTGGTGACCCCCCATACCAAAGAGGTGGTGAGAAAGCTCAAGGCGCGCGAGGTCTTTGACCGCATCGTGAAGGCCGCCTGGCGGACCGGCGACCCCGGGCTCTTCTTTATCGACCGGTGTAACGCCGGTCGTGCGAATCCCACCCCGCTGATGGGTGAGGTCGAGGCGACCAACCCGTGCGTCGCGGGAGACACGCTCATCTACACCGCGCGCGGTCTCGTCCGTGCCGACGAGCTTGCGCGGTCTGGGGGAGCGGTGGACGTCGTCCTCGATTCCCGTTTCGGCGCCGGTGAGTGGGGTCCCGCGTCCACGGTGTTTCAGACCGGAGTCAAACCGGTTTACCGGCTGGTCACAGAAGAGGGCTACGAGGTTCGCCTGACGGCTGACCATCGGCTGATGACGCCTGCGGGCTGGGTGCGAGCGGACGCGCTTCGGTCCGGGGATGTTGTGCATATCGTAGACCGGAAGGGGAGCTTCGGATCAGAAGGCTCCCTGGAGGAAGGGCGCTTGCTCGGGTGGCTGATCGGGGACGGTCACATCCGGCCCGACAAGGGAGTCATCCTTCGCTTTTACGGGGAAGAGAAAAGCGAACTCGCTCCCCTCTTCGCTACGTACATGAATCTGGTGGTCCGCAGTGGCGAGGCGGATCGATACCCGATTAGGGCCGTTGAGGTCACGGGCCGGAACCAGGCGACGGTCAGTTCGGTGCGGTTCGCGGGGCGGGTCCTGGAACGGTATCGCCTTTCGCAGGAGACGAAGCTCAGTCAAGTCCCCGCGGAGGTCCTCGCAGGCTCCGAGGATTTCCAGCGCGGGTTCCTCCAGGCTCTCTTCACCGCCGATGGACAGATAAGCGGAACCCTGGATAAGGGTATATCGGTCCGACTGACGTCGATCTCGCTGCCGCTTCTGCGGGACGTTCAGCGCATGTTGCTGAATTTTGGTATCTTCTCGCGACTCTACGCGAACCGGCATCCCGTCCGTACGGGACGCTTGCCGGATGGAAGGGGTGGAATGTCTGAGTACGAGTGTCAGGCCGATCATGATCTCGTGATCAGCCGGGCGGGACTCACGACCTTCGCCAAGGAGATCGGATTCCTGTTGGCAATGAAGCAGGACCGGCTGGTCCGGGCACTTGGCTCGTACACCCGCGGCCCATATCGAGAGCCGTTCGTCGCTCGGGTCAAGTCGCTGGAACCCGATCGTGTCGAATCAGTTTTCGATCTCCAGGAACCGCTCACGCATAGCTTCGTTGCTAACGGGTTCGTCGTGCACAACTGTGGCGAGCAACCCTTGTATCCCAATGAGGCCTGCAATTTGGGCTCGATCAACCTCGCGAAGTTCTTCAAGCGGACGGCGGGAAACGGCAAGGGGACCATCGACTGGGCGGACCTCGAACGGGTCGTGCGGTTGAGTGTCCGGTTCCTGGATGACGTCATCGAGGCCAATCCCTATCCCCTCCCGGAGATCGATGCATCGGTGAAGGCGAATCGGCGCATCGGCCTCGGGGTGATGGGGTGGGCAGATCTCCTCTTCGAGCTGGGTATCCCGTATGACAGTGAGGAGGCTTTGAAATTGGCCGGAGAGGTCACGCGATTCATCGAAGACAAGGGGCATAACGAGTCGGCCCGGCTCGCCGAAGAGCGGGGCCCGTTTCCCAACTGGTCGCGGAGCATTTATCGGGACGAGCGACCTCTGCGGAACTCGACGGTGACCACGATCGCCCCCACCGGGACCATCTCCATCCTCGCCAACTGTTCCTCCGGGATCGAGCCGGTCTTTGCGCTGGCGTTCAGTCATATCGTGGGGGATCGCCACCTCACCTTTCTCAACACCATCTTCGAGCGGATGGCCAAGGCCCGAGGCTTTTCCAGTGAAGAATTGATGAAGGCGGTGTCGGAGCGTGGCGTGGCGCGGGGCCTTGCGGGAGTCCCCGAGGATATCCAGCGCATTTTCGTCACCGCCCACGAGGTCGCACCCGAATGGCATGTCCGGATGCAGGCGGCCTTTCAGCAACACACCGATAACGGCGTCTCCAAGACGATCAACCTCCCCCATGCGGCCACGGAGGAGGATGTGGCGAACGCGTATCTCTTGGCCTATGAGGTCGGCTGCATCGGCATTACCGTCTTTCGAAACGGGTGCAAGGCGGACCAGGTGCTGCACCTTGGCACAAAGAAAAAGTCGGAGGGCACGACCGAGCCGGCATTGGAGGTCGGAACCGGCATCGAGCCACGCCCCGAGACGTTGGCGGGAAAGACCTATCGGGTTCAGACGCCGGTCGGGACGGCGTTTATCACGGTGAATGACAACGGCAAGGGTGGGGGACAGCCCTTCGAAGTCTTTGTCAGCGTCGGCAAGGCCGGCAGCGAGACCATGGCCCATGCAGAGGCCCTTGGGCGGTTGATCTCGCTGATCCTGCGAATGCCGCTGCCCAAAGAGATGTCTGCCCGGGATCGGGTGGCCGAGGTCGTGGGACAGCTCAGTGGAATTGGTGGGGGGAGGCCCCTGGGATTCGGGCGAAAGCGGGTGCTGTCCCTTCCGGATGCCTTGGCGCAGGCGCTCGCCCAGCATGTTGGCCTGGCCGAGGTCAGGGAACGCAAGGGGACCGAGACGGCGCAGACCAAGGTCGGGGATCTCTGCCCGGACTGCCAGCAGGCGACCTTGGTGAATGAGGAAGGGTGCCGGAAGTGCTACTGTTGCGGTTTTAGCGAATGCTGACGTCCGGGCTGCGGCCATCGCTGCCTTTTGCCGAGGGATGGTAAGTGCACCAGGGGGTTATCGGAATAGAGATCGGCGTCCATTGGGGGAGGACGTGCATGCGGTGCGGGTTTGCCCGCGTGTCGGAGGTATATCATGGCTGAGGAGTCTTTCCTCGCGAGAAATCCAGAGGCCTTGCTGGCGGAGCAGCTTGAGGGGCGAAAGCGAGCCGATCGTGTGGAGAGGGTATTGTGGCCGGTTCTCCATCGCGTCGTGCACCCCGGCGAGGTGAACCTTCTCGTCTTGGACATGGGTAAGGGCGAGTGTCTCGTGGCGCTGCGGCATCGTCGCAATCTGGTCCAGGTCCGCCTCTGGCAAGAGCTGGTGGACGAGGTCCTGGCGGGCCGGGACGTTGATGTCGAGCGGCTCCTCGAGCGCGTCATCACTGGCGCACTGGGGCTTTCGCCGAGGAGGCCGGTGCTGCAACACGCCGGATGAGAGGGGTTTCTCACGCCGACGTGACCGGAGGAGCCATACCAAAGAGGAGAGGAGGTGAGAGTGGACTGTGGATGAGGAGTGGACCGATGAGGAAATCAGGGGGCTGATCGAGCGAATTGCGATGGAGCGTCGCCGTGCCGAGCGGCGGGCCCGGACCAAACGCACCGAGCCGCGTCCCCTGGTCGCAAGGCGCCGGCCCTCGCCCAAGGCAGTGCCTGCTGAGGCAGGGGTGACGGCGAAGAAGAGACGCTTAGCCGGCTAGAATTGGGGAGTTTTCTTGGAAGGAAGGAAAAGCGGGGGCGGGAGCCTCTTTTTTGTTGCCGGCGAACCGTCGTTGTGGTGTATGCTGGGAGTTGGAATAGGCAGATCATTAGTGAGGGGGAACGCGATCATGCAGCATCTTCAAGAAATGGCGATGGCTCCTTTATCCTTGGTGGACCGATTCCGGCAGGAGGTGCCGAAAATGTTGGACGATCGGACCATTCCTGCAAGCGAGTTGATGGACCGCATCTCGCAATTTCGCGAAGAGATCTACCGGCAGGGCGAGGCCAAGTTCACCGAGTTCGTCAAAGAGGCGGAATCCATAGAACAGGAGCTGCTGAGGAAGGTTGAGCAACTCCGGGAAATCCGGGAACGGGCCCTGCTGATTCGCGGTTTGATCAACTCCATGTTCCGCCCGGGGGTGAGCTAGAGGTCTTCCGTTGTTGCGAGTATTCCTCCATCCAACGGGGATGTCGAGCGTCACGGGCCGGGTGATCCTTGCGGTAGTGATGGGGCTCTGCGCGCCCGCCGTGGCCGTCACGGCAGAGCAACTGGCCCGGCGGGAAACGCCGAGCACGGTGGTCCGTGCCTACCTCGAGGCCCTCCTCGATGGAAGATATGATAAAACCTATGAGTACCTCT
>Ga0302046_10001218_pt1 | contig 24217 bp, 27 predicted proteins | sample RVTome_11_FD_200261 | JGI IMG/M metagenome (GOLD analysis project Ga0302046, IMG submission 200261) | Soil microbial communities from uranium-contaminated site in the Upper Colorado River Basin, Wyoming, United States - RVT147D111 (version 2) ... | reverse complement strand
GGGTCATGATCGATTCATGGCCCGCTCCGGTGAGTTCGACCACCCGGTCGCCTCCCACGAGCGAGGCGAGCTGGCGTTGCGCAGTCGGCGAGACGACGAAGTCGTCCGTGGGGACGATCACCATCGTGTCGACGCCGAGTGACTCGATCCAGAGGCGCGAGTCGAACAGCCAGGCGGCGCGGCCGATCTCGTAGTGGAGGGTCGGGTCGCGGCGCAACAGGGCGGCGTGCATCCAGCGCTCGTGCTCCGGAAGCAATGCTCCCGTGCGGGCCATGAGCCGCCGCGAGATGGCGGCGAACTCGTTGCGACTCACCCTCGCCAGCGCCCTGCCGACCCAGAAGGCGGCCCTTGCGAGAGGGCGTCTCCTGTACACCGGCCAGGCGGCCGTGGCGCCGAGCACGAGCTTGGTGACCCTGCCCGGGTGGCGCCTCACGAGCTCCTGGGCCACCATTCCACCGAGCGAGTACCCGAACATCGCGAAGGTCTCGACGCCGATGGCGTCGAGCACGCCGGCGAGGTCGTCTGCCATCCTCTCGACCGTCAGCGGCCCCCTCACCCAGTCCGACTTCCCGTGGTCGCGATGGTCGGGAACGATGACCCTGAAGTCCTCGGCGAGCGGCTCGATCACCCTGTAGAACGTCATCTCACCGTCGAATCCCCACCCGTGGACGAGCACGAGCGGTGGAGATCCGGGGTCGCCGGCCTGGCGGACGAACAGCTCGATGTCTCCGACGAAGACGCTCCTCCCCGGTACCCGGATCGGACGCTCTTGCGGACCGCGAAACCGCGGCTCGATCTCGGGGCCGAGCAGGCGCCAAGCCATCCACCCGAACCCGAGCCACCAGAGGATCCTGCGCGCAGTCGTCATCGTTGCCGTCCATCCAGCGGGTCGGTGGCGAACACGTGGTCCTCAACCGGGATGCCTCCGACGAGGTGCTCGACCACGATCCTCTCCATGACGTCGACGTCGACCGAGTGGTACCAGACGCCATCCGGGTAGACGACGGCGATCGGGCCTTGCTCGCAGAGGCGTAGGCAGTCGGCCTTGGTCCGCAGCACGCAGCCTCGCCCCGGCGGCGTCGGCGGCGGCGGTTCACCAACGTTCGTCCCGCGCCACGTCGGCGGCGGCGATGCGATGTCGAGCTCCTTGAGGCGGCGCTTCAGGTGACTCCAGACCGCCGATGACTCCTCGTACGTCGAGCATCGCGGTGTCGTCTGCTCGGCGCACAGGAAGATGTGCCGCTCGATCGCGCCGATCGACAGGGCGGCTGCGATGGCGGCGAGCCGCTCGACGTCTGCATGCTCGTCACTCATGTCACGGTGATCCGTCCCGCCGGACCGTCTGCGAAGTCGCGCCCCACGATCTCACCGACGACGGCGCCGGTGACGTTCTCGTCGTGCAGCGCCTGCAGCAGGGCGCCACTGAGGGGGCGGTCGACGGCGATGAGCAGGCCCCCGCTCGTCTGGGCATCGGCCAGCACGACCCGAAGCGCCTCCGCCACGCCCGGGGCGAACGTGGTGTACCGCGCCGTGGATGCGATGTTGCGATCGGTGCCCCCCGGCACTACGCCTTCTGCTGCGAGCTCGACGACGCCGTCGAGGACCGGGACGTCGGCAGCCACGACGACTGCGCTGACGCCGCTCGCCTTGACGATCTCGCCGAGGTGCCCGAGCAGACCGAATCCGGTGACGTCGGTGGCTGCTCTCACGCCGATCCTCCGCATCGCCCGGGCGGCGCCGTCGTTGAGCGTCGCCATCAGGTCGACCACGGCGTCCCGCTGGCCGGGGAGCACCCGGTCGCGCTTGATGGCGGTGGTGATGATCCCCGTACCCAGGGCCTTGGTGAGCACCAGGACGTCGCCCACCTTGGCTGCGGCGTTCGTGACGACTTCGTCGGGATGCACCAGGCCGGTGACGGCCATGCCGTACTTCGGCTCGTCGTCGTCGATCGAGTGGCCGCCGAGAAGCGTGCAACTGGCTGTGGAGAGCACATCGACGCCTCCTCGCATCACTTCGCCCAGCATGTCGAGCGGCAGCTTGTCCCTCGGCCAGGCGACGATCTGGAGGGCGGTCAGGGGGGTTCCACCCATGGCGTAGACGTCGGAGAGCGCATTGGCCGCCGCGATCCGACCCCAGTCGTAGGGCTCGTCGACAACCGGCGTGAAGAAGTCGACCGTCTGCACGAGGGCGACGTCGTCGGTGAGCCGGTAGACACCCGCGTCGTCGCTACCACCGATCCCGACGATGAGGTCCGGGTGGCTGACGGGACCCATGTTGTGCAAAGGGCGCAAGACTTGCGCCAACTCGTCAGGACCGAGCTTGCATGCTCAACCGGCCCCGTGCGAGTAAGCCGTCAACCGCTCCACGGCCACCTCCTTCCGCGGCCGAGTGTATGCAGCACCCAGGCGCCGCAGGCTCGGGGCGCGCCGATACGGCGATCGGATTCGAGGGGGTGGTTGCGGCTGCGGAGGTGACCCAACTCGACGCAGTCCCGAGCGGTTCTCTAAGATCCTGCGACTCGGTATGCTCATTCCGAGTAATATGCAGGCCCCCTCGTCCCCCCTGGGGGGCCTGCATATTCTGCTTTCAGGACCCGATGATGATGCTGCCGGCTGCCGCGAACGGGCCTTGGTAGACCAGCCGGATGCCGTCCTCCAACCGGACGAGGTAATGGGCAGCGAGGATCTCCTGACCTTCTTCCGTCGGTTCCTCTCCTTCGCGCACGACGACATCGGCGGCCGCTTGGTCGTCGAGCACGTGCATCGTGAGAATCGGCGGAAAGCGCTCGACGATGTCCTCGACGATCGTCTGCAGGTCGATGTCGGTGAGCGCCGCGTAGCTCGTCGGGTCGAGCAGCACCACGACGGTGTCACCGTCCAGTCCTTCGACTCGGCTCACGATCCGATACTCAGGGCGCTCGAGCACTGATGTCGTCGACGACTGCTGAGAGGACGTCGAGCCGGAATCCGCCGTCGTCGAGGTGCTGGGCGCCTCCGTCACCGCACGGGCGGAGAGGGAGCCGTCGGCGGGCGCCGTCGTCGTCGTCTGCGCCACATCGCCGCCGGAACACGCGGTGACGAGCGCGGCGCTCACGATCACCCCACCGGCTGCCACCGCCCACCTCATCGGGCCAGCCTACCGCGGAGCCCGCCGGCCGGCCCGGTGCTCGAGGTGGCTTCAGGGCCGGCCGGCGGCCCACTCCTCGTAGTCGACGCCTGCCAGCCACAGCTCGGAGTGGACCAGGCGGAACCTCCTGCGGACGTCGTCGAACAGCTCGGGCGACGGGCTCACTTCGAGGCCGATCCGGCCGATGTCGAGGGTGGGACGCCACGCCTGGGCTCCCAGCACGGAGTCGACCCTGCCCTCCCAATCCGCCTCGTCGATCGCGTCGACCTGATGCCCGCTCCTCGCCAGCTTCTGCGCCGACCTGAGCGCCCGCCGCACGTGCCTCATGACGTCCTTGGCAGGTGGATCGAGGCCGATCTCGGAAGCCCACTCGGCGAAGGACTGCTCACTCCAACCTTCGGGTGACGTCACCACGGCGCGGTAGAGGTCGTCGATCCGTTCGATGAGAGAGAGGTGGTTGGTCACGTGGTCTCGCGCCGCACCAGATCGTCGAACGCCGCCGCCAGCTTCGGCACCGTTGGCCCCGAGCTGCACGATCGATCTCCGATAGCGGCGATCGGGAGGACCTCCTTGTTCGTCGACATGGCGAACGGCTCGGCGGCGCTCGTCATCTCGTCGAGGGAGAACCTCCCCTCCTCGACTGCGATCCCGAGCTGGGCGGCGAGCTCGAGCACGACGCCCCGGGTGATCGATGCGAGCACCCCGAGCTCGAGCCCGGGAGTGGCGAGCACGCCGTCCCCGATCCACCCGACGGAGTAAGTCGGCCCCTCGAGGACGGCGCCGCTGCGTCCCAGGAGGAGGGCGTCGTCGAAGCCGGCACGCTGCGCTGCCATGGTCGCCGCCAGGTTCGGTGCGTACGAGAGGGTCTTGGCGCCCGTCAGCTCGGATGCCATCCCATCGGGATGCCACGGGGCGACGACCGGCCGGACCCGGAACGGAACCGGGACGCGGCCGAGCGACTCGGCCATCACGACCGTGTGTCCCCGCGTGCTCGGCCGCCCCTCCGAGCCTCCTCCCGTCACGAGGATCCTGACCACGCAGTCGCCGCCGGCGCCCGCCCGATCGGTCACCCATGCCGCCAAGGAGGACGGGTCCGGAAGCTCGAGAGCGAGCAACGAGGCGCTCGTCTCGAGCCGGCGCAGGTGCCCCTCCAAGCGGAACGGGACGCCTCCGTACGCCCGGATCGTCTCGAAGCACCCGTAGCCGCGCTGCAGGCCGGCGTCCATCACCGAGACGGCCGCAGAGTCGAATGGCACGGCGACCCCGTCGACGAGCACGTCACCGAACATCACGATGGGCGGTACCCGTTCGTGATGGGGAGCCTCCTGTCGCGCCCGAACGCCTTGCGGGAGATCCGCACGCCCGGAGGCGCTTGGCGCCGCTTGTACTCGTTGCGATCCACCATGCGCGCCACCATCCGCACGAGGTCCAGGTCGAGGCCGCCGCCGACGACCGAGTCGACGGACATGTCGAGCTCGACGTAGCGGCGGAGGATCTCGTCGAGGATGTCGTAGTCCGGCAGCGAGTCCGTGTCGAGCTGTCCGGGCCGCAACTCTGCGGATGGCGGCTTCTCGATGATCGCCCGCGGGATGACCTCGATGTCACGGTTGCGCCACTCCGCCAGCCGGTAGACGGTCGTCTTGAACACGTCCTTGAGCACCGCGAACCCGCCTGCCATGTCGCCGTACAGCGTGGCGTAGCCGACCGCCATCTCCGACTTGTTGCCGGTGGCGACCACCATCGAGCCGAACTTGTTCGAGATGGCCATGAGCACGGCTCCGCGGATCCTCGCCTGCAGGTTCTCCTCGGCGACCCCGGGAGGTGTGTCGGCGAAGACCGGGGCGAGCGTCTCGAGGTAGGCGGCGAAGACGTCGTCTATCGGGACGACGTCGAACCTGCACCCGAGCCGCTTGGCGAGGTCCTCCGAGTCGCGCCGCGAGCCTTCCGAGCTGTAGCGGGTCGGCATCGTCACGCCCAACACGGCGTCGGGGCCGAGGGCGTCGACGGCGATGGCGCACGTGAGGGCGGAGTCGATCCCTCCCGACAGCCCGACCACCACGTCGTGGAAACCGTTCTTTCCGACGTAGTCGCGCAGGCCGGTCACGAGCGCCGTGTAGACCTCGGCTTCCTCGGACAGGCGGGGCATCGTCGCCGGCGGCGCCGGCCCGGCCGTGCCGCGTCCCCTGACACCCGGGAGTGGCACGGCCCCGGCAGGGGGAGCTTGCGGACGACCGACCGGGAGGTCGACGATGAAGCGCTCCTCGGTGAACTGGGACGCCATGTAGATCTCCGCGCCTGCGCCATCGAACACCATCGATTCGCCATCGAAGACGAGCTCGTCCTGGCCGCCCACCATGTTGAGGTAGACGACCGGCACGCCGGAGCGCCTCGCCTCGCTCGCCAGCAGCCTGGCCCGCTCCCTCCCCTTGCCCTCGTGGTATGGCGAGCCGTTGATGTTGAGGAGGACCACGGCGCCGCCGTCGGCCTGCACGGCAGGCGGTCCCGTCGGTGACCAGATGTCCTCGCACACCGAGATGCCGAGAGGGACCCCGTCAAGCAGCCAGATCCGTCCCGGCTGGCGGCCGCGCACGAAATACCGAGCCTCGTCGAACACCCCGTAGTTCGGGAGCAGGACCTTGTGGTACACGCCGCCGATCCGTCCGTGGGACACGACTGCCGCGGCGTTGGCGATGCCACGCGCCACCGCGTCATCGTCGGGACCGTCGAATGAGACCCGGTCGATGAAGCCGACGACTGCGGTGGTCTCGCGAGACGCCGCCGCGATCTGCTGCAGCCCCTCCAGGTTGGCGTCGACGAAGCCATCGCGCAGCACCAGATCCTCAGGTGGGTAGCCGGTGACCGCCAGCTCGGGTAGGAGGACCAGGTCGGCATGGTGTGACTCGGCCCACGCCATGGCGTCGAGGATGGAGGCGACGTTCGCTGCGATGTCACCGACGTTCGTGTTGATCTGGGCGCAAGCGATACGCAGCCGCTCCATCCGGGCGAGGTTACCTGCGGGGGTGACGACCGATGCGAGACGACGAGCGTCAGGTGCCTCGCACGGTCTCCTCGATGAGGAAGTCGACGACTGCCAGCAGCGCCTCCTGCTCGGACGAGCCGCCGGCGATGGCCGCCCGGTAGACGCCGAGCTGCTTGTCTGCGCTCGTCCCCTCGCTCACGATCGTCCGAAGGTGGTGGATCTCGCCCACGCACCCGAGCATCTCGGCATCCGGCTCGACCCGTGATATGAGCTCCTCGAGGAGCGCCGGGTACGGGACGAGCTCGCCGAGGCCGAAGTCGATGAGCGGCTCCGAGAAGCCGTAGCGCTGCGCCCGCCACAGGTTCTCCTCGATGAGCATCCGCGAGTAGATCCGCCAGCGTTGGTTCGTCGTGCGCATGCGGTAGAGCATCGAGAGCAGGCAAACGAAGGCGGCTGCGATGGCCAAGGCATCGTCGATGCTCGTGCAGATGTCCGGGCTGCGCATCTCGAGGGTGGGGTACCGGGCGCTCGGCCTGACGTCCCACCACAGCCGGGTGGCGTCCTCGATCACGCCGGCGTCGACGAGGACGGCGACGTGCCTGCTGTAGTCGGCCCAGGTGGAGAACTCATCCGGGAGCCCTGTGCGAGGAAGCGTCCTGAAGATGGAGGTGCGGTAGCTCTTCAGCCCGGTGTCCTGGCCTCCCCAGAACGGAGATGACGTCGACAGCGCCAGCAGGTGGGGCATGAAGTAGACGACCTGGTTCATGAGGTCGATGCGCAAGTCGGGATCCTCGATTCCGACGTGCACGTGCATCCCGCAGATCACGAGCCGCTGGGCGACTCCCGCCATGGCCTTCGCCAGGAGCCGGTACCGCTCCTTGTCGGTGTGCTGTTGCTCGCTCCACGCCGCAAACGGGTGAGTCGACGCCGAGATCGGAGCGAGCCCGAAGTCGCTGGTCACGTCGGCGATCGTCCTCCGGAGACGCTTCAGGTCGGCCCTCGCCGCCGCCACGGTCGGGCACACGTTCGTACCGACCTCGATCTGGCAGCGGAGGAACTCGGGACTGACCTGTGGTCCCAGGATCTCCTCGCACCGGCTCATCAGGCCGTCGGGAAGATCGCGGACGAGGTCCCGCGATTCACGGTCGACGATGAGGTATTCCTCCTCGATCCCCATCGTCAGCTCGGGGCGTGGCACCCCCATGCGGCTCCCTTCACGGTGGCGGCTCAAGTTACCGCCGCGGCGGGATCGATGACTGGGAAACCGGGACTCTCGGTCGGGGACCCTCGCTCAGTCGATCACGAGAAGGCCCGCTGCCTGCAGGCTCACCCTGAGTCGGTCGCCGTCACCGGGGCGAACCGAGATGGTGAGCACTCCCCCACCGCCGTGTGGCGAATGGCGCAACTGGATGTCGCGGACGTCCACCCCGGACTCCTCGAAGGCGTGGCCGACCTTGCCGAGCTCGCCCGGCCGGTCTGCCAGGGCGATGCTCACAGACGTGACTCGGGCCGTGAGCGACGAGCGGGCATCGCGGGCCGCGGCGAGGAGGCCGCCGAGGGCTGGAGCGTCGACCAGGCTGGCCTCGAACTCGTCGAGCCTTCGCTTGAGGCGGGCGAGCGTCGCCGAGACCGCCTCCCGGTTCGCATCGAGCACTTCGACCCACAGGGCAGGGTCGGAGGCGGCCACCCTCGTGAGGTCGCGGAAGCTGCCGGCGGCGAGATCGAGGGCTCCGTCTGCGCCGACGGCCTCCGTCACGAGCGCCGCCGCCAGGAGTTGCGGCACGTGGCTGATGGCGGCGACCAGCTCGTCGTGGGCCACCGCGGTCATTCTCACCGGGCGGGCGCCGAGCAGCCGGACGACGCCCTCGACGGACGCAAGATCCGCTTCGGAGGCTCCGTCCGTGGCGACGACCCAGGCGGCTCCCTTGAAGAGCGAGCTCGAGGCCGCCTGCGGACCACTCACCTCGCGGCCCGCCATCGGGTGCGTGCCGACGAAACGGGCCCCTCGGGCGGCGGCCGACACGATCGGCGCCTTCACGCCGGCAACATCGATGGTGAGCACCTCCCCGACGAGGTCGGCCACTGCGTGGCGCGTCGCCCGCGGCGGGAGGGCGATGACGAACAGGTCGGCTCCTACGGCGACATCGCTGACACCGGCAGCGGTCTCGTCGAGGGCGCCTCGCTCAAAGGCCGTCCGGAGCGTTCCTTCGTCCTCATCCCAGCCGCGCACATGCCACCCTGCTTGCCGCAGCCCCATGCCGATCGAAGCACCGATCAGGCCGGTTCCGAGTATTCCTGCGACCGGCACTGATCAGAGCGACTTGCCGACGATGGCGGCGAGGTCGCGGACGTCCGCCATGAGGGCGGCGAACTCGCTGGGGAGGATCGCCTGGGCGCCGTCGACGAGCGCCGTCTCCGGCGCCGGATGGACGTCCACGAGGAATCCGTCCGCCCCGACGGCCACGGCGGCGCGAGTCAGCGGAGCAACCAGCTCGCGATGCCCTCCTGAATGGCTCGGGTCGACGATGATCGGTAGGTGCGACAGACCCTGGATGACGGGGACCGCCGAGATGTCGAGGGTGTTGCGGGTCGACGTCTCGAAGGTGCGGATGCCGCGCTCGCACAGGATGACGTCGTGGTTGCCCTCCTTGTAGATGTACTCGGCGGCGTTGAGCCACTCCTCGATCGTCGCGGTGAAGCCCCGCTTGAGCATCACGGGCTTCGGCTGGCGTCCGAGCTCTGCCAGCAGCGTGAAGTTGGCCATGTTGCGAGTACCGACGCGGATCAGATCGGCGTACGAGCTGATGAGCTCGACGTCGCGGGGATCGAGCACCTCGGCGACGAACGGGAGCCCGAACTCGGCACGCGCCTCGGCGAGCAACTCGAGCCCCTTCTCGCCGAGACCCTGGAACGAGTACGGAGAGGAGCGCGGCTTGAAGGCGTCGCCGCGCAGGATGTTGGCACCGGCAGCCGCAACCGCCTCGGCGGAGGCGAACAGCTGATCCCTGGACTCGACGGCGCACGGGCCGGCTATGACGCCGAAGCTGCCCCCGCCGACGGCGACCCCGCCAACCTCGACGATGCTGTCCTCCGACTGGAAGTCGCGGCTCACGAACTTGAACGGCTTGAGGACGGGCACGGCTCGCTCGACCCCTTGGAACGCCTCCCATGGGAGCTGCTGGATGACGTCGCGATCGCCGACGGCTCCGATGACCGTGCGGAAGCGGCCCTCCGAGACGTGCGCCTCGGCCCCGATGTCGGCGAGACGCTCGATCACGTGCCGGACGTCCTCGGCGGTCGCATCGCGCGCCATGACGATTATCAAGGACTCATCTCCTGTTCCGCTGTCCCGCGTCCGCACCGCTTCGGCTCCTCCCCGGCGTTGATGGTAAACCCGGGTGACCCGAGTCGGACCGGGTGAGGGCGACCGGGTCGTCGTGCACGCCCCGGCCCGCCCCGCCCCCCGCTCCGCCCCCCGCTTGCAAAAGTTAGCGAAGTGCGGCATGATGCAAGCATGGCCAACAAGGCTCTCCTCGACCTCGGAGACTTCATTCGGCAACAGCGAGAGCGTTCTGCCATGTCGCTGCGCAAGCTCGCAGACGTTGCCGGCATCTCGAATCCGTACCTGAGTCAGATCGAGCGAGGACTGAGAACCCCATCGGCCGAGATCCTCAAGTCGATCGCCAGGGCCCTGTCCATCAGGGCTGAGGCGCTCTACGAACGGGCAGGGTTGCTCGAGGGTATCGAGCGCCCCACCGTCGTCGAGTCCATCGATGCGGACAACCAACTGACCCACGGTCAAAAACAGGCGCTGGTGCAGATCTATCACAGCTTCACCAGCGAGAACCAGAACAACCAGGAGGAGTCATGAAGACCCAGGAAATCGCAACGAAGGCGCTCTATGCCGCCGTCGGGGCGCCCGTCGTGGCGAGCCGTCGAGCCCGTGAGTACGGCGCCAAGCTCGCCGGATACACGTCGAAGGTCGCCGACGGAGCCCAGGACCAATTCGAAGAGCTCTCGCTCGAGGGCGAGAAGGTCATCGATCAGATCCGGAGCCGCAACGTGGTCGAGGACATCCAGAGCCGCGTCGACCTCGACAAGGTGCAAGGCAAGGTCGACAAGCTGCGCGACCAGCTCGAGAACGCTCTCACCGCGTGGCGCGAGAGCTTCAGCCCCGAGGTGAAGCCGGCGCCGAAGGTGGCTCCCGCCGCCAAGGAAGCGCCTGCCCGCAAAGCGACTGTCGCCAAGACGGCACCCGCCGCCAAGGCGACGACCACCAAGAGCGCGACGACGGCCAAGAAGGCGACGCCCGCGGCCAAGCCGGCCGCCAAGAAGACCGGGACGGCCGCCAAGCCGGCCGCCAAGAAGGCAACCACGACGACGAAGTGACGATCTCCGGCGAGATCAGGGAAGGGGCCCTCCGGGGCCCCTTCGTCGCGTGGAATGCCGTGCCCGCCTACTAGTGCGTGACCATGGCGGCGAGCGCCTTGGCACTCTCCACCCAGCGATCCACCATCGACTCCGTCGGGAGCCTCCGCACCAGCTTCTTCTTGGCGTTCACCTCGACCATGGCCTTGAGGAGGTTGGCGGCGTTGCGGCGCCGTAGCTCCTTGACCGTGTCCACGCCGGCGGCCTCGAGGAGGTCCGAGTACTCCTCGCCGATCCCGTTGACGCGCATCAGGTCGGCCCGGTTGACCCACGCCAGCAAGGTCGATTCCGAAACGCCGGTCGATTCCGAGAGCGCCTTGCGACCCCTCTTCCCCCCCGCCACCCTCAGCAGCTTCTCCGTCGTGCGCACACCGGATTTGCGCAACGTCGTCGCATGCTTGTGGCCTATCCCCTCGATCGCATCGATCGACGCCATCCTCCGTCCTTTCGGCTACGTCGCCTGGTGCTGACCCCACCGCGGCGGCGCCCGGGTCCGTGGGGCGACGAGCATACCGACCGCGCATGGCGGCTCGCCAGACCTCGGAGACCCGTCAGTGAGGAGCGACCTCGGCGAGGTCGAGCGGCGACTCGACGCGGCGCGGCGCCAGCTGGGTCACCCAGACCTCGTCCATCCAGTTCGAGTGGGTGACGAGCAGTTGGTCGAGATCGGCGTCTCCTTCGATGCCCATCAGCCGCTGCCAGATCTCGGCGGCGACCAAGTAAGGGGCACCGTGTGCATAGCGGTAGCGGGCAACCGTCATCGGCTTGCGCATGCCCCGCTCGACGACGGCGGCGACGACGTCCGGGGCGATGTTCGGCTGGTCGGCGTGGGCGACGAGGGCGCCGTCGAATCCGCCGATGCGCAGCAACAGGTCGAGGCCGACCCGCAGGGGTGCCGCCGAGCCCTCTGCCCACTCGGAGTCGATGACCACGATGGCCGGCGTCAGTTCGACCGCTTCGGCGACGGCCTCGCCGTCCGGCCCGAGCACGACGACGACGGCGGCGACCGGCCACTCGAGCGCCTGCGACACGACGTGCTCCACGAGGGTCGAGCGGCCGTAGGGGGCGAGGAGCTTCGGCCCGTCGAAGCCGGTGCCCGGCGACGTGTCGAGCAGCAGCGCCGCCGTCTGGTGCAATGCCATGCTTGCAACGGTAACGGTCCGGTGGGGACTCGGATCGCGCGGTAGCCTGCGGTCGAGAGGCCGCTCGAGCCGTACGGGCGGAGGCGGGGCTCAGGGGAGGCGGAGGACGGTCCATGCGCTGGCAGGGCCGTCCTCTTTCGCGGACACGGATGGGTGCACCTCCCCAGGTCGTCTGGCAGACTTCGGCGACACTGGACGCAGGAGGAAGCTTGCTCATCGGAGTGCCGACCGAGATCAAGACGGAGGAGTACCGCGTCGCCATCACACCGGTCGGCGTGCGCGAGCTGACGGCGCGGGGCCACCGGGCTCTCGTCCAGCGGGGTGCCGGTGAGGCGTCGTCGATCTCGGACGACGACTACGTCGCCGCCGGCGCCGAGATCGTCGCGGCCGCCGACGACGTGTTCGCCGAGGCCGAGATCATCCTCAAGGTGAAAGAGCCGCAGATCGCCGAGATCGCCAAGCTGACCGCCGGCCAGACGCTCTTCACCTACCTGCACCTGGCGGCGTACCCGCGCCAAGCCGAGGGGCTCATGGGCAGCGGCGCCACCGCCATCGCCTACGAGACGGTCGAGCTGCCGTCCGGGGCACTGCCTCTGCTGGCGCCGATGAGCGAGATCGCCGGCAGGCTGGCCGCTCAGGCGGGGGCCCACTATCTCGAGAAACCGCGCGGCGGGCGGGGCGTTCTCGTCGGAGGCGTACCCGGGGTCGCCCCGGCGCGGGTCACCGTGGTGGGAGCAGGCAGCGCCGGGACGAACGCAGCCATGATCGCGGCCGGGATGGGCGCAGACGTGGTCATCCTCGACATCAACGTCGAACGGTTGCGCCACCTCGACGAGCTCCACTGGGGCCGGTTCACGACGATCCGGTCATCGATCCACGCCATCGATGAGCTCGCCCCCGTCTCCGACCTGGTGGTCGGGGCGGTTCTCGTCGCCGGGGCGCGGGCGCCGACGGTGGTGACGGCGGAGCACATCAAGTCGATGCGGCCCGGCAGTGTCGTCGTGGACATCTCGATCGACCAGGGCGGGTGCATCGAGACCGCCCACGAGACCTCGCACGCCGACCCGGTGTACACCGTCGACGACGTGGTCCACTACGCGGTCGGCAACATCCCCGGTGCAGTGCCCAACACCTCGACGTACGCCCTCACGAACGCCACGCTCCCGTACGTCGTGGCGCTGGCGGGCGGGCTCGGCGCCGCCGTCACTCGGTTCCCGGAGCTGCTCAAGGGGATCAACGTGGCAGGCGGGCGGATGACGCACCCTGCGGTCGCCGAGTCCATCGGCCAGGAGTACCAGGCCCCGGAAACGGTGCTGTCACTCAACTGACACCGGGTCGTCGGTCGGCACGGTCCGACGACCCGGCCGCGGCTCACACTTGGCGTTTGAACAGCTTCCGGCCCTGGAGGCGGGCCCACCACAGATAGACGGAGCCCAGGATCAGCACGACCGAGGCGAACGCCTGGTACCAGGTCGACCACTCGTACTCACCGATCGACCACGAGTAGAGGAAGGCGAGCGCTCCCAGCGTGAGCTGGAAGGCGCCGGTCGTCACGAAGATCGCACGGCCGCCGGGTCTGGCGAGCACCAGGATCCCCGAGATCGCCCAGGCGAGCACGACCGCCCCCACCCATCGAAGGCCGCCCAACTGGTCGGCGACGGTGGCGTCGAGGCCGATGAGATCGAAGAACGACACGGGGGCGATGATGAGCGGGAGGGCGAAGACGAGGTTGATGAAGATGTACACCACCATGGCGCTCGTGAACGTCGCCGCAGGGTCGCGTGGCCGCCTCGCCGTCTGGTCGCCCTCGGTCGACTCGTCGATCCGTTCGTGCTCGTCGCCGCTCATCGATACTCCACTGACTCGCGCGTTGCCGCGCGCTGCTCGTTGATCCAGTTCTCGAAGTCGAGGCGGGACACTCGCCACTCCCGCCCGAACTTGACGGCCGGGAGCCCCCCGCTCCGCAGCTGGGACGTGACCACGAAGGTGCTCACCCCCATGTACTCGCAGATATCGGCGACTGACAGCCATTCCTTGGGGATGTCGACGGTGATTCGCTCCATGACGCAAGGGTATTGGACGCAAGCGGTCCAGGGCAAGGTCCTGCGGATACTTGCTTTGGATTTCGCGAACTCGGTACCATCCCCGGTCTGTCGTGTACACGGCGACCACCTTGGTCGCTTCCGCTGAGGTCGTAGGGGCTGAACGGGCGGAGCGGTCTGGGAGGTTGTTGAGATGCGCATCGAGTCATCGACCGTCGACCTGCACCATTTCTCCGTGGTGCGCCGCCGCGGGTACGACCCAGCCGAGGTCGACGCCGTCATGACCAGGCTCGCCGACTCGCTGCGCGAGTACGAGACGATCGTCGCTGCGCTGGAGCGGCGGTTGGACGAGGCCGAGGATTCGAGCGAGGCCGTGAGGCGCACGTTCGTGGCCGCCCAGCGCACCCACGACGAGATGCTCGCCGAAGCCGACGAGGAAGGGCGGCGCCGCCTCGCCGCGGCCGCGACAGACGCCAAGCGTCAGATCACCGAGGCGATGTCGCAGGCCGAGGACCTCGTGTCCGAGGCCCGCCTGACCGCCCAGCGGCTCATCGACGAGGCCGAGGGCGAGAAGGCCGAGGCGCTGGCAGCCGCCGACAGGGAGCGTGCCCAGGCGAACGGGATCGTCGAGGCTGCTTCCGCCAACGCAGACGCAGTGCGCGCCCAGGCCGACGAGGTGCTCACGTCGGCCATGGCCGAGGCCGAGGCGATGAAGGAGGACGCCGAGATCCTCGTGCAAGAGGCGAGAGCCCAGGCCCGCGCCATGCTCCACGACTCCGAGGAGACCTCGCAGCGCCTCGTCGGCGAAGCGAGGGCGGACGCCGAGGCCCGCAGGGCCACGACGGCGTCGGAAGCGGCGGAGCACCTCGCCAAGAGCCGCCGCGAGGCCGAGACGCTCATCTCCTCGGCGGTCACCGAGGCGAAGAACCTTCGGGCGAGGGTCAAGTCCGAGACGGACGAGTACAAGGAGAGCAGGCGAGCCGAAGCGCACGATCTCGTCACCGTGGCCGAGAACGAGGCAGCCGAGCTGCGCTCCAAGGCCGCCGCGGCGACGGATGCCCTCGAGTCGACCGCCCGGGCGCAGTCCGAGGACCTGGTCAAGCGGGCCAAGATCGACGCGGCAGACCGCATCTCGACCGCCCAGCATCAGGCCGAGCGGATCGTCGACAACGCCAGGGAGCGAGCAGACGAGATCGTCGCCGAGTCCCGAACCGAGAAAGCCACCCTCGACCGGAGGCTGCAGGACCTGAGGATCGCGGTCTCCGACATCGAGCGAGAGCTGCACAAGCTCTCCGAGATCGCTCTCGGGCGGACCGGGATCGTTGCCGGCATGATCGAGGTCGAGCAGGCCGGCGAGCACGGGACCCGGCCGTCGAGCGCCACGCTCATCCATCCGGCCAGGACCGCACTCACGACCGAGGACCTCATAGCGACCCGCGACGACGCCTTCGCGGCGCCTGACGGCACCGGGCGACCGCCGGCTTCACGCCCGTTGGTCGCGCCGGACGAGGACAAGTCGTACGTGGTCCCCGACCTGGTCGAGGTCGATGAGCGGACGACGTCGCCGGCCGGAGCCGACGACGACACACCCGTGGTGGTCGTCGACGTCGACGAGCTGGCCGACGACGAGGCCTATCAGGAGCCGCTCACCCGCTACCAGCGAAGGGCATCCGGCCTGCGAGCCAGGGTCGCCCAGGCGATGCGGGAGCGCGCCGAGGCGGAGAGCTCCGAAGACTGACGCCCCTCCCGGCCGCGGCGGGCAGCACGCGAAACATTTGCTGAGGCAGCCCTTGCGACCTCGCAGTCGTTCCTCTTTCGTGTGGGGGTCGCCGAAGGGGGGAACCTGGATCCGATCGATCACCCCGACCTGCTGCACCTCGATCGTCTCATGTCGGCGAGGATCGAGGACACGCTGCAAGCCGAGCAGTTCGCGGCGCGGGTGGCGGCGAGACGCCGCCTCACGATCCGCGACGTGTTGCTCGAGCTCGAGGATCGAAACGCCGCCGCGTCTCTCAACCTGGCGGACGGACGGGTGCTCTCCGGCAACGTGGCATCCGTCGGCCTCGATCACGCGGTGATCGCCGAGAGCGGAGCGAGCCACGTCGTCTCGATCGTGCACATCGTCTCCGTTTCGGCGTGAGCCACACGTCGCTGCGTCGCTGGGAGGCGATGCGGCGGGAGGAAGCCATGCCGCCGCTCGGCACCCACGTCTGGCCGCACCGCCCGGCCGTGGCCACCGTCCTGTCGCCGCGTGAGTGGGAGCCGAGGCTCGCCGAAGAGATCCGCGACACCGGCACGGTTCGCCTCGTCGCCAGGGCGGCCGACCCGGACGACGTGGTGGACAGGATCGACGAGATCGAGGTGGTCGTCGTCGGCGCAGAGACACCGTGGCTGTCGTCGTGGCTGGTCGGCGCATGGCGCCGCCTGGGACTCATCGTCGTCGGTGTGCACGAGGAGCCGGATCAACCCGCCCGGCGGCTGTTCGTCACCGGAGGAGCCGACGAGATCGTCTCGGAGCGCCTCGAGCCGTCGGAGCTGCTCCGAACGATCAGAGCGGCGGCACTCTGACGGCGCGTCGACCGAGAACTGATCGACTCACAACGAGAGCTGGTCTGCTGCCGGAGTCGTCAGCGGGTCGATCAGCTCGGGAACGTTGTTCGCCACCTTGTTGACGAGTGTCGAGACGGGGTGCTCCACCATCTGGGGCGCCGGGTACGGCTGCATGAGGCGCATCAATCCATCCGTGTCGTCGTTGCCGGGGTCGAGCCACTCGTCCCATGCACCCTGAGGGAGCACGACGGGCATCCGGTCGTGCAGCGGCGCCACCAGCTCGTTCGGCTCGCCCGTGATGATCGTGCAGGTCCTCACCCGCTCTTGCGTGCCCGGGTCGCGCCACGAGGCCCACAACCCGGCGAGCGCCAGCGCACCCCCGTCCCGGCCGTAGATGTAGTGCGGCAGCTTGCCCTTGGCGACCACCTGCCACTCGTAGAAGCCGTCGGCCGGGATGATGCAACGCCGTCCGGCGAAGGACTCCCTGAAGGCGGCCTTGTCGGCGACGGTCTCGGCGCGGGCGTTGATGTTGCGGGCCGCCATCGAGCGATCCTTCGCCCAGAAGGGCAGGAGCCCCCAACGGAACGTCGCCAGCCTGCGCTCCGAGTCGTGCTGCACGACGGCGTAGACCGGGTCGGTGGGGGCCACGTTGTACGACGGCTCGAGCGCCTCCGTGAGGATCGAGTCGACGGAGAAGAAGCGGGCGTACCAATCCGGCGGCTGTGACTGAACGAACCTGCCGCACATGAGCGGATTGTCCCACGCCGGGCCGGTTGCCACGGACGCCCCGGCCGGAACCGCACGTCGTCAAGGCCTGTACCGTTCCGGCCGATGACCCCTGCGATGACCGAACACTCCATCGAGCTCGTCGGTGTCTCCAGGCGCTTCGGCGAGATCCCGGCAGTCGCCAACCTCGACCTGCACGTCACGGGGGGATCGGTCGCAGTGCTCCTCGGTCCGAACGGTGCCGGCAAGACGACCACGATCCGGCTGATCACCGGCGCTCTCGCCGCAGACAGCGGCACGGTGCGGGTGCTCGGTCTCGATCCGGCCGTCGACGGCGACTTGGTGCGGGCCCGCTGCGGCGTCGTACCGCCGAAGCCCGCCATGTACGACCAGCTCACCGGGCTCGAGAACCTGCAGTTCGCCGCCGACATATGGGACGCGCCCCGCTCCTCGGTCGTCGAGGCTGCCGAGCGCTTCGGCATCGCCCACGCCCTCGCCCAGCAGGTGGGCGGGTACTCGACGGGGATGCGCACCCGGCTGGCGCTCGCCCGTGCGGTTGTCCACGACCCGGACGTGCTCCTCCTCGACGAGCCGACGGCCGGGCTCGATCCCGAGTCCGCCCGTGCCGTGCTCGACCTGATCCGCGAGCTGGCCGAGCGGGGCCGCACCATCGTGATGTGCACCCACCTCCTCCACGAGGCGGAGGGGATCGCCGACCAGGTCGTCCTCATGGGGGCCGGGTCGGCCCGCGCCTCGGGAAGGCCAACCGACCTCGCCGGGCAATTCATGCGCCAGCCGAACGTCGTGTTCGACGCGGAGAACCGCGAGTCCCTCGACGTCGTGTTGAGCCTCCCCGGTGTGGTCGATGCGATGTGGAACGGGGCGCTCCACGTCAGGCTGGAGTCGCCCGAGCACCTCCCGGACGTCGTCGCCGGCCTCGTCGCAGCCGGGGCGCGCCTCACGAGGGTCGAACCGATCGCCCCGACGCTGGCGAACCTCTACTTCGAGATGCAGCGCTCGCTGGGTGACCTCTGATGAGGCGCCGCAGGGTTCGCTGGTCGAAGGTGTGGACCGTGGCGAAGATCGACCTGGTGCGGCTCTTCAAGAGCAAGGACTACTGGGTGCCGATGGCGTTGCTGGCCGGCATCTTCTTCGTGGCGATGCCCTACCTGCTCCTCGCCGTCGTCACCCGGGCCGAGGCGTCGCCTCTCATCGGCCAGATCGGAGGCGTCCTCGAGACGCTGCCCGGCACGATCCGCGAGAACATCCGGGGTGACACGGACGCCGCCAGGGCGGCGTACTCGCTGGCCGTCTACCTCCTGGCCCCGATCGCCATCGTCGTCCCCCTCACGATCTCGTCGGCGGTGGGCGCCAGCACGATCGTCGGAGAGCGGGAACGAGGGACGGGCGAGTTCCTGGCGCACTCGCCGCTGTCCGACAAGGAGATCTACCTCGGCAAGCTGATCTCGAGCCTGGCGCCCGGCTACCTGGCGACCGCGGTGGGGTTCGCCCTCTACAGCGTCATCGTCAACCTGCAGGCCGGCCCGGCCCTGGGCGGCTGGTTCTTCCCGACCGTCGGCTGGTGGGTGCTGATCTTCTGGGTGATGCCGCCGTTCCTGGCTACCGCCTTGTCGGTGATCCTCTGGGTGTCGGCCCGGGTGAAGAGCACGGCCGCCGCCCAGCAGGCGGCCAGTCTCGTGTCGCTCCCGATCATCCTCGCCTCGTACGTCGTGTCGAGCGGCCTGCTCGTCAATCCAGCGCTGGCGGGCGCCACGGTGGGTGTCCTGGCGTGGATCGTGGCGATCATCGGCCTGACGTCGGGATCGCGCGCCGTCAAGCGCGAGAAGCTCCTCGGCGTCGGAGGGGAAGGCTGAGGCGGCACGCCCGCCCCCCTAGCCTCCCAAGCTCTTCGAGGAGAAACGCGGTGACGGCGCAGGCTCGAGACACAGGCACCTTCGGCCCCGACTCGATGATGTGGCGCGTCAACCGCGAGGTGACGACGCTGTTCGGCGGCGCCCGGGCGCTCCTCATGCACGCCGCCCACCCGCTGGTGGCGGCCGGGGCGCGCCAGACCGGCGGGTACCGCCGGGACCCGTGGGCCCGGCTGGTCCGCACCGTCCAGCTCCAGAACCTCATCACGTTCGGAGGCGAGCGGGCCGCCGGCGAGGCAGCCGAGCGGATCAACAAGCTGCACCGGGTGATCAACGGCGTCGACGAGGTGACCGGCGAGTGGTACGACGCCCTCGACTACGAGCAACTCTTGTGGGTCCACGCCGCCCTCGAGGTGAGCACCATCGCCTTCTTCGAGCTCACCGTGGAGCCCCTGTCGGCGCCCGAGAAGGACCGATACCACGAGGAGAACAAGACGGCCGCCGAGCTTCTCATGCTGCCACGGGACTTCGTGCCGGCGACGTTCGCCGACACGACCCGCTACGTGGACGACATGACGACGTGCGGGCGGTTGCGGGTGACGGACGTCTCGCGTGAGGTCGCCGACCTCATCACGACGTCGGCGGTGCCCGCCAGGATCAAGCCACTGTGGAAGTTCGTCGCCTTCGCCGCCGTCGGGACGCTCCCACCGGCGGTGCGCGACCTGTACGGGTTCGGCTGGACGCCGCCCAAGCAGCGACTCCTCGACGCCAACTTCGCCCTGATGCGGATGGCGGTCCCCCGCCTGCCGTGGCGGGTGAGGACCATCGTTCCTGCCCGCTGGGCGGACCTGAGGCTCGCCAACCCACTCCCTGAGGCCCCTGGCGCGTAACCGGTCGGAAACGCGCCGTTCGCCCACCCGTAAAGCTCCGTTGACCGGCGCGAAATCCGTCCCCCGTACGGTCCCACTCGTCGGCTGTACGGAGAGGGAGAACGACATGAGACGCAGATTGCTGACGGGAACGGCGTTGCTGGCGGTGATGACGGCCGGGCCGCTGGCGGGAACGGCCAGCGCCCAGACGATCGAAGAGGTGGCGACGGCCGCCAACGAGATGTGGCTCGTGCTGGCGGCCGCCCTCGTGATGTTCATGCAGGCGGGTTTCGCGCTCGTCGAGGCCGGGTTCACCAGGGCCAAGAACGCCGGGAACATCATCATGAAGAACCTGATGGACTTCGCCGTGGGCGGGATCGTCTACTGGGCGATCGGCTTCGCGTTGGCGTACGGAGGCACGTCGGTCGGTGGGTGGTTCGCCTACGGAGAGGTGTTCTTCTTCGACGACGCTTCCCGAGCGTCCGAGTGGTTCTTCCAGGTCGTGTTCGCGGCGACGGCGGCGACCATCGTGTCGGGGGCGCTCGCCGAGCGGGTCAAGTTCATCTCGTACCTGATCTACACGCCGTTCATCACGGCGATCATCTATCCGGTCGTCACCCACTGGGTCTGGGACGGCCGAGGGTGGCTCTTCGAGCTCGGCTACCTCGACTTCGCCGGGTCGGGGGTCGTCCACCTGCTCGGAGGGGTGGCGGCCTTCGCAGGCGTCCTCGTCGTCGGCCCCCGGATCGGAAAGTACGACGAGAACGGCAGGCCGCGGGTCATCCCCGGGCACTCGCTCACCAGGGGGGCGCTCGGGGTCTTCGTGCTCTGGTTCGGGTGGTACGGCTTCAACGCCGGCTCGACGCTCGGGTCGGTCGGGGCGGACATCGCATACCCGGCGGTCACGACGACGCTGGCTGCGTGTGCCGGAGCCGTCGGGGCGATGTTCACGTCGTGGATCCTCCACGGGAAGCCGGATCCGGGGTTCACCCTGAACGGCGTGCTCGCCGGCCTCGTCGGCATCACGGCCGGGACCGCCTCCATCGGCTTCGGAGGATCGGTGCTCGTCGGCCTCATCGCCGGCGTGATCATGGTCGGATCGGTCGTCTTCCTCGACAGGATCGGCATCGACGACCCGGTGGGGGCCATCTCGGTGCACGGCACTGCCGGGCTGTGGGGCGTGCTGGCGGTCGGGATCTTCGCGGCCGGGGACGGCGTCACCCTCACCAACCAGGCGGTCGGGGCGTTCGCCATCATCGCCTGGTCGCTCGTCACCAGCCTGCTGGTGTTCAAGCTCGTCGACGTCCTCGTCGGGATTCGCGTGTCCCCCGAGGAGGAGGTGTCCGGGCTCGACCGATCGGAGCACGGGGTGAGCGCCTACCCCGAGTTCGTGTTCCGGGAGCAGGTGGTGGATCCGAAGGCCCTCGATCCCGTGGGACCGAACGGGCACTGACCAGGCAGACCTGATCTCAAGGAGCGTGGCGAGGCGACATTCCGGCTGGAACCTCACCACCTTCGAGGTCCCTCGGCGACGGAGGGGCCGCCCGAGCGGCGGCCCCTCTGTCGTGTCTGAATCCGGGTCAGGCCCGCCAGCGCCTCGGCCGCGAGCGCAGCTGCGTGAACCCGTGTGCCTCGCACATCGCCTCGAACTCGGAGCGGGGGACGCCGTGCCATTCGAGGTCCTCGATCGTCTCGGCGAGCGGGACGTCGGTGCGGAGCACGGCGAGGTCCTTGTAGAGCGCCGCCTCGGCCCGACCGGCGGCCAGGGTGGCCGCCAGGTTGGCCGCTCCCCGCACGGCGACGCCCCACTCGGCTGCGTCGTCCGGGATGTCCTCGATGCGCCCGTATTCGGCGAGGACCGCCGATGTGCTCTTCGCCCCCCATCCGGGAAGGCCGGGGTATCCGTCGGCGCTGTCGCCGACCAGGGCCAGGTAATCGGGGATCGAGCCGGGGCCGATGCCGAACTTGGCGACGACGTCGTCGGCGTCGATGAAAGCCTGCTCCCGCCGGTTGTATCCGACGACCGTGGGGTGCCCGTACAGTTGGAACATGTCCTTGTCGGGGCTGTGGACCACGACCTTGTCGAAGTCGTCGGCCCAACGCACCGCCGCGGTGGCGATGGCGTCGTCCGTCTCCCACTCGATCATCGACCAGACGGTCACGCCGATCGCCCGCATGGCGTCCTCGGCGACCGGGAACTGAGCGAGCAGCTCGGGGTCCATGCCGGCGCTCGTCTTGTATCCGGGGAACATGTCGTTACGGAACGACTCGATCACCGTGTCGAAGGCGGCGGCGACGTGGGTCACCTCGGGTAGGTCGAGCAGCCCGAGCGTCGCCGCCACGATGCCGTAGGTCGCCTGGATCGACGAGCCGTCCGGCGCCGACCTGGCCGGCTGCCCATAGTGGGCCCGGAAGAGCTCGTAGGTGCCGTCGATGAGGTGGAGCTGCATCGGGGCCACGGTAACGGACGGTCGGCCGCCGAAGGAGTCCGGGGTGACGCCCCCCTAGTACCGTTGCCACCATATGGCGCAGCGACCGACACAGCAGGTGCTCTACGGGTCGGCCGAGATGGTGAGCCCGTGGTTCTCCAACAGATGGGCTCTGCTGTCGAACGGGCAGCCGATCGCCTCCCTCGAGCGGTTCGGACGCCTCCACGTGTCGACCGTGTCGTTCCCGGACGGCACCCGCTGGCTCCTCGAGCCGAGCGGCTCATCCGTCGTCCGGGCGATCGACGGTCCCGACTCCGAGTTCGCCAGGGTCACCCGCCGCTCCTGGTGGGGAAGGCGATGGGACATCACCGGGACGGGGTTCGCCTACCAGCTCGTGAGCCATCCCGTGCCGCGCCGCTGGATGCTGGCGGTCGGGGGTGCGCCGATCGCCGCCATCACCGGGTCGTTGTTCTCCTACAACACCATTCGGTTCGACATGACGCTGGCGGTCCCCCTGCCGACCATCGTGCTGGCGTGGCACGTGATCGCCCGCCCATGGGAGGCGGCCGCCGCCCCCCGCGGGCTCCTGCCGGCGCCGCGACACGCCGTCGAGGGAACGGCTTGACCGACGGCCTGGTGACCGTCGCCTGGCTCGCCGATCATCTCCTGGAACCACGCGTCCTCGTCGCAGACTGCCGCTGGTACCTCGGCGAACCGGAACGGGGCGGCGCCGCCTATGCCGAGTCGCACATCCCGGGAGCCGTGTTCGTCGACCTGGAGCACGAGCTGTCCGCACCGGAAGGGCCGGGGCGCCATCCCCTGCCCGCCCGGGAGTCGTTGGCGGCGACGCTCGAGAGCAAGGGTGTCGGAAGCGACATGTCCGTCGTCGCCTACGACGACCGCGGGGGTGCCGTCGCAGCCCGGCTGTGGTGGATGCTCCGCTGGCTCGGCCACGAGGACGCCGCGGTCCTCGACGGCGGCCTGACCGCCTGGGTCGAGGCGGGGCTGCCGACCACGAGTGCGGTGCCGGAGCGCCCGGCGGCGAGATTCGCGGTCGAGGATCCCCTCACCCGCACGATCGACCGCCACGAGTTGCAGGGGCGCATCGGCTCGGTCGCCCTCGTCGACGCCCGCGACGCCGACCGCTACCGGGGCGAGCGGGAGCCGGTCGACGCCGCCGCCGGGCACATCCCGACCGCCATCAACGTCCCGTACTCCGACAACCTCGACACGACGCTGCGCTTCAGGCCGGCCGAGGCCCTCGCCGGCCTCTATCCGGACGGCGAGGTGGTCGTGTACTGCGGCAGCGGCGTCACCGCCTGCCACGACATCCTGGCGATGCGCCTCGCCGGGCGAGCCGAGCCGATCCTCTACCCGGGATCATGGAGCGACTGGTCGGCGACCGGGGGCGCCGTGGCCACCGGGTCACAGCCCTAAGGCCGCCTCCGGGCCTTCGAGCCGCTGGCCGCCGGTGAGCACCGGGGCGAACAGGTCGCCGTACTGGCGGAGCCGCTCCCAGATCGTCGCCATCGTGAAGTCGGTCGGTTTCACCGTGTCGAGCTCCTTCCACAGGACCGGAGTGCTCACCGGCGCCGCTTGCTCGGGTCTCACCGAGTAGACCGAGGCGATCGTCTTGCCGGCGACGTTCTGGTTGTGGTCGATGAACACCTTGGGGCCGCGTTTGGGGATGTCCCATTGCATCGTGGCGTTCTCCGGGTCGGCCGATGCGATCATCCTGCCGAGGGTCTCGACGAACCGGCGGACCCTGCCGTAGTCGTAGAGCGGATCGATCGGCACGTAGATGTGGATGCCCGTCGCCCCGGACAGCTTCGGGTAGCCGGCGAGGCCGAGCCGCTCCAGCAGCACGTTGACGAGTCCGGCGACGTAGACCACCTGGTCCCACGTGCAGCCTTCCTGGGGGTCGAGGTCGAAGATGGCGAAGTCCGGCTGATCGAAGCGTTCCACCCTGCTCAGCCAGGGGTGCATCTCGATGCACCCGAGGTTGGCGACCCACATCAGCGACTCCTTGTCGGGGGCGGTGCAGAACTCGATCG